>CETF01044434.1_pt1 | contig 24385 bp, 22 predicted proteins | sample 326991 | NCBI WGS metagenome assembly CETF01 (sample SAMEA2622331, study PRJEB7988) | marine metagenome | biome: marine biome (ENVO:00000447); feature: surface water layer (ENVO:00002042); material: "saline water (ENVO:00002010), including plankton (ENVO:xxxxxxxx)" | depth 5 m | reverse complement strand
TCTTTACAATTTCCTCACCATCAATAGGTGGTTTAAAATATTTAAAGTTGTAGTGATTCATTTTCTTTTTCCACAAACCACCTTCAGAAAATCTTTTTTTTAAATAAACACCTAAATTGTACATGGTTTCGTTTCTAATACCTTCTCCGACACCATCAGATAAAAGTGTAACTAAACATGGTGGCATTTCATAAAAGTCATCTTCTTCTTTTTCTTTTAATTCTAATTTTTTAAATTGATCTACTGTTAAAACAATTTTGTCGTAGTGATCAAAAAATTTTTGAATATCTAAAATTGGATTACCATTACTATCAAATGCGTATCTAACAGTGTTGTCTAGATTGTGATAAGGTAAGTTTAAAAAACTACCAACATCACCACGTTCAATATTTATTTTTTCTTGTTTTGGAAATATCTCTGCTTTTGCATGACCAATTGCTGCTGCGTATGTTTTTAATTTATCTCTCATCATGGCTGCAGGAACTGGTTCTTTTGTAAATAAAAATAAATGTGCACCACCAGATTTTGATCTAAACACTATTAGTGGTATCTTTTTCTTTTTAAGGTCTTGCACTATTTGTTTGTGATCTAAAGGATATACATCCCAATCAATACAACCCCAAATACAAGTGCTATCTCTTCTTATTGGAATAATACCTAATGCAGGATCAGTACCATTTAAATGGTCTTGCCACATCTTGTCTGTAGGTGGTTCTGAAATTGTTTTAGACCTAGTAACATTTTTACCTTTTGAAGATATTTCCCCTGTTTTACGTGTTTCACCATGGGCTATATCTAAGCCTTCAAATATACTTTTAAATTTTTTTAATACGTCTGTCATATCCTGTCCTAACATGGGCGCCTCGAGTCTCCCTTTGGCGCCCACTATTCACACTATTTACCGGCGAATGAGTTGTGAAACTTTTTCGCTCTTTCGTAGAGTGATGCATTATCAACCATGGCACCTCTTACGACATTGAAGCCATACCATTGGTTTCCTTTACCACTGTTAAGTACAGAAGACAGGACGTATTTATGACTGTAAGTAGCAGGAGTGAAAGGACCATTTTTGCCTTCAAGTGTAATTGAAGCCATCATTGAATTCCATTTTCTACTCACTTTACCTTGAGAAGAACTCATAGAGATTAAAGCAGGTTCTGTAATCTCACCATCAACAATCAAAACAAAATGTTGACCAACTGTGAGAATGTAGTTTCCATTCTCGAGACGATCTTTTCCTGATTGATCTTTAGTAGTCTTACTAAGTATGTCCGAACTTGCATCAAAGATGTTTTCCGGTCTACCTGAACCTGTACCAAAATCTGCCCACTCTTGAAATTCAAGTTTGTAATAGCAGGGTACAACCTCTATTCCTTTAGCACCGTCGTAAACTTTTTTAGTTACGGTGTTTAAGAACATACCTGGTTCAGCACCTTCTACGTAATTTTGATTACGCTTCTGAGCTTCTCCAGATCCGTTTTGTAAAAGTTTAAGAATTGGTAAAGCCAGATTTTCTGTCTTTACATTCTCTAAACCCTTAGCTGCATCTGCTTCAAATAAAATATCTGAAGGCAGATTCTCTTTTTTTATAGTCACTTGTTTCTCGTTACTAGTTTCCATAGTTATCTCCTTTTTATTTTTGTACTGTTACCCGCGTAGATTTTAAAAATGTCAGAAGGCATCTCAAGATTATTCTCAAGACGCTCTCTGACTAGCGCTTTCAGAGTCACAGCATGAACCGTTTCGCGCTGCATTGGTTCAAAGCCTTGACCCTTCGCAAGTTCTGCATATTGCAGAGCCTTGTTATCTTCGTCCCGACCAAAGGTAACGGTAATATCATTTTTGATAATATCACCTAGGCCGTTATCTCGAAGCCATTTAAAAGCTTTTGCTTTTCTATCAAAGAAATCAGAATCTGTCTCTCCTCTTCCTTGTGATATTGATGCATAATAAAATGGTTTTACTTCTACTGATTCACCATCTTTAAGCTTTAATTTTGTAATATTCATTTCTTGCATCATCTTAGGTATTTCTACTTCAGATAATACTTTTGCTTTTTCTTTTAATTTTGAAATACTATTTTCTGCATTAGAAATTTCGTCTTCAATACTTTTTAATTCAATAACTTTATTTGACAGAGAAGCTGCGGCATCTATTTGATTTACAGATTCTAGTCTATCATCTTCATAATTAATCGTCATACAATTCCTTTCGTAAATTGTATATAATCCTAGACTTTTCTTTTGTCAATACTATTTTTTAAATAAATCTATTTCTATTGGGTAGTAAGTTTTTTCTTGTCTATCCCATTTTAAAAATTTAAACTTTCCATTTGTCATATCAGAAACAACTGCACAAATAACACCAATAGTTGCAGGGTCACCAGATAATAAAAGGTAGTCTTCAGATGTAAAGTCTTTTAGAAGCGTTCTAAGTTTCTGAATTAATGGACCAGGTGAAAGTATCATTTGAGAATACATGGGTAATAGAGTTTTAATATCTCCATACTTAGCTGCACCCATAACATTATATTTAGGTTTGCCGGTTTCTCTATCGACAGGTATTTCTTGAGTTAAATAAACTTTCGCCATTGACTTTCTCTTTTAGTTGTATATATATTTTTTTAAAAAGAAAGCAATGATTATATCACATAAACATAAATTAATCTTTATAAAACCACTTAAAGTAGCTGGTACTTCTTTTGAACTAGCTTTAAGAGATTATTGTGGTCCAGAAGATATAATTACAACTTGTACTCCAGATGATGAACAAATTAGTCAAGAACGAAATAAGGTTCATTATCAAAATGAAAACAATGGAGTTAAATATTTTGATCACATTTTGGGATTAGATATCGACCATTCAGTAGCTAATAATATAATGAATAATGATTGTTATCAATCTTTCGGAAAGTTTATTCGTGTATTTGAAGCAAATAGTCAGAGATACTATAATCACATAGAAGCTAGAAAAATTAAAAAAAGAATAGGAGAAGATATTTTTAATTCATATACTAAAGTTTCAATTATTAGACATCCAATTGATTATCTTATATCCAACTATTATTTTTTTGAAGCAGATTTAGTGGGTCAAGATTTTAGGGATTATGCATTGAATTCTCCTATAAAAGATTGGGATAAATTTTACGAAATAAATGGTGAATATGTAATAGATCATATGATTAGATATGAAAATATGAAAGCAGATATAAAAGCTTTAGAAGAAAAAATTCCAGGAATTCAAGGTTTAGCTGAAAGAATGAAAACTTTTAAATCAAAATCATACAGAGTTGAAGCTTCAGAAAAAGTCCCTGGAAAAAGACAAAGACCTAAAAATGCGACTGTGGAATTATTTACAAAAAATTTTCCACGAGCATGTGAACTTTGTATGGAAAAATACGACAAATACTGTAAAAAATTTAATTATAAATAGTTGACAAATATCCTAATGTATCCTATTTTATACTTAGAAAGTATAAAATATTATGTTCTATAAATTTAAAACAAAGCCTTTTGCGCATCAGCTTAAAGCTTTAGAAATGTCTTGGGATAAAGAAGTATATGCGTATTTTATGGAAATGGGTACGGGTAAATCAAAAGTATTAATTGATAATGTATCTATGCTTTATGACAAAGGCGATATAAATGGTTTGCTTTTGATTGCACCTAAAGGTGTATACAAAAACTGGTACGACTCTGAAATACCTACACACATGGTAGATCATATTGAAAAGAAATCTGTTCTTTGGACTGCATCACATACCAAACCAAAACTAAAAGAATTAAATACTTTGTTTGAAACAGGAACTGATCTACATATTTTAATTATGAACGTAGAAGCGTTCTCTACTAAAAAAGGTTTAGATTTCGCTGCTAAGTTTTTAGCATCTCATAAATCTATGATTGCTATTGATGAAGCTACAACTATAAAAAATCCATCTGCTAAAAGAACTAAAAACATTTTAAAGATTGCAAAAGATTCTAAGTACAGAAGAATACTTACAGGTTCACCTATTACAAAATCACCGTTAGATCTATATTCTCAGTGTGAGTTTTTAGATACAAATCTTTTAGGTCATCATTCTTTTTATACATTTAGAGCAAGGTACGCTGTAATGCGTAATATGAATTTAGGTGCTAGAACAGTTCAAGTTGTAGTTGGATATAGAAATCTTGGTGAGCTGTCTGATAAACTTAAACCTTTTTCTTACAGAGTTTTAAAAGAAGATTGCTTAGACTTACCTAAAAAGACCTGGATGAAACGTACAGTTTCTTTAACTCCTGAACAAGAGAAGGTTTATAAAGAAATGAAGCAAACTGCATTAGCACATTTAGATGGCAAAGTTTTGACTACAAACACAGTCTTGACGCAATTGATGCGTTTACATCAAATTACTTGTGGTCATTTTGTGGCTGATGATGGGTCAACAAAAGATTTACCTTGTAAAAGAGTTGATGAACTTTTAGATATTATAGAACAAGTGGAAGGTAAGGTTGTGATATGGGCTCAGTATCAAAGAGATATTAACAAAATTATAAATGCTATATCAAAAGAATATGGTGATGATAGTTATGTTGATTATTATGGATTAACTCCTCAAGAAAAAAGACAAGACAATATAAAGAAGTTTCAAGAAGATGACAAGTGTAGATTTTTTATAGGTACGACACAAACCGGCGGATATGGTATCACATTAACTGCTGCAAGTACAATGATTTATTTTTCTAATGGTTATGATTTAGAAAAGAGACAACAATCAGAAGCGCGTATAGATCGTATTGGTCAAACTAAACCTATGACTTATATTGATATTATTTCTGAAGATACAGTTGATGACAGAATAGTTTTAGCTTTGCGTAAAAAACAAAACATTGCTAGTCAAATTATGGGTGAAGAAATTAAATCTTGGATTTAAAGAAGTTTGTCTACTAAACTAATTATTACAAAAGCCGCTGTTCCAATTAAAAGTCTTTCAATCCTAACTATTTGAGATTTTAATTCTTTTATTTGATCAAACGTTTGTTTTTGCATAATTCTACAAAGCTTTTCGTGATCTTCTATTTTTTGTAATGCAGATTTTTTAGGCATTGTTTATTCCTCTCGATTTTAATCTTATTTGTTTTTCTTCAGGTGATAAATAAACCTCTTCCATTCTTGTTAAACCAGATGCTAACATGTTATTTTGTTGTACCGGTGTTTTAAACATACCAGCATTAGGCATAGGTGTAGGTGGTAACATTGAAGACTGTTGGTTTTTAGGGTTCATTTGAGGTAAATAATTGTCAATACTTAAACTAAAAGGTTCATTTAAATTTTGATTATATAAATCATCAATAATTCTATTTATGATTGGTTCTGCCCCTGGATATGGATTTGGAACCCCGGTATCTTCAGCAATTGTTTCAAATCTTCTAAGAATGTTGTCACCAGGTTCAAAAGGTTTAAATTCTCCATCCAATAATCTACTTAATGTTTTTGTAGATATACCTCTTTCATCAAATACTTCATATAGTTCATCTTCACTTAAACCTAAAGTTTGAGCAGCATTTAATATTTGTTTCATCTCTCTTTGAGTTTCAAACAATTGTTTGTTAGCAACAAAAAATCTTTCAATAACATCTTGTGGAGTTTTTCTTTCACCACTTAAAACACCGAACTTACCTCCAGTAAAATTCCTTCTGTCTGCAGATTGATCTGTTTGAAATTTGTATAAATAATAACCAAGACTTTTCTTTGGATCAATTTTAATTGGTCTCATGCCAAATATACCTGCAACCTCTGGAACTATTTCATAAATGTCACCACTTGGTCCAGGTTCTCCAGTAATAGCTTTTACAGTTCTTTCAAAAGGTTGAGTTGTAGGCATCAATGTATTTGCCAAGTGAGTAGTAATAATTTGGTACTTCTCATTATCAGGTGTTCTTTCGTTATATAATACTTTACCGTCTCTGGTTCTACCACCTCTAGATAGTATATCCATAAATGCTTCGGTAAAAATAGATTCTGAAACAAAAGGTTCAGCTTGTTGACCTAATGATTTAATTAAACCTTCAGTAAAACCTTTTATTAAAACATCTTCATCCTCTATACCTCTTTGAATACTGTTTAAAACTGTTTGAAATGGACGAGTAAGAGTATCATAGACATTGTTTCTACTCCAATCTATGTAATAAAACTCATCATCAATAGGATCTTTTATAATTATTTTTTGAGAGTCAACAGCCCATGGAGCAACAAAATAATTTACTGCGTCTGCTTCTTCATCAGAAACTCCAAAAATAGCTTTAGAGCCTTCTACGATTGCAAGAGGTAAAGCCGCTGTTGCAAAAGTCATACCTGCTAATCTTTTCATTCCTATTCCTCTTGTAACAGGATCTTTTAATTCTTTTAGTCCTTGTCTAAATACACCGTATCCAGTTCTCCATATTTCAGAAGGCCAAGACATAAAGTTTCCAAAAGGTGACATCCTCGCTGCTCGTACAATTTGCCCGACTCTACCATAATTAGGTACTGTATTCTTTACAATATCAGCAGCTCTTTCTTTTAATTCAACTATCATATTTGGTCCGACTTTCATTCCAGACTTTTCGTATGCTTTAATTAATCTTTCTAGTTCTACTTCGAAATTATATATTTTCCAAAAATCATCTTCAGCTACGTATGCATCTTGCATAAATCTACCAACACCTTTAACACCTTTACTTACGTTTTTACCTAGAGAGTTTAACATTGGAAATAAAACACTATCTGTTGCAATATTTCCTTCCCCAAATCTTACGTCTTTCATAAGATTTTTTAAATCACCCATTCTAACGTTTGTATTTACAATACCTAGATCTAAGTATTCTCTGTACTTAGCCATTGCTTCAGGTTCTCTTAACCCTACTTGAACTACTTTTCTAGCATTGTTCATAGCTTTTGCTATTAGTCTTGGGTCTGTAAGTATTGTCCCATTACCAACAGCAAACACTCCTGAACTTAAAAAGTTTCTTATATGTGTTGGAACCGATAAAATTGTTTTTGCAAATTGTGCACCAGCTTTTGGTGTAAGTAATAAATTTCTCCACAACCAAGAAAATGTTTTACCTAAAGGACCACCTGTTTCACCTCTCATAAAATTTTGAAGTTGAGAGACTGATTCAAAACCTTCTGCTATTTCTTTAGTTGTGTATATATTTTCATCTGGAAAATATTTTTGTAAATTTTCAGGTAATTTTACAATTGTTGAATTAGGACCAAAAGCTTCTTTGGCTGCGATAGGTGTAGCATGAAAAAAACCTCTTTGTCCATAAGGTGTTGCAGAGTTTGCTGCTGCTTTTATAGCTTTATCTGCATTCAACATTTCTTCAAACATTTGTCCTCTACGTGTTATGATAGATAAACGAGACATTGTTTCATAAATTGAGTGACGAGCGTCTTCTATTTCACCAAACAATTCTCTAAATGCTTTACTTCCTTTACCTATAACTTCAAAAGATTTTTTACCATCAGGTAAATTTTTTTCTAATGTTTGACTAAATGTTTTTAGATTATATGCATCATCAGCCCCTTTTGTTAAATTTGGATAACGAAAAGTTGGCAAAGTATCTTTTTTAGGATCCATTTTAGAAACAGATTTTATAATGTCGTTTACATAACCTTCAGCCATTTCAGGAGTAATTGGCTGTCCACTTCTTGCAGCGTATCTCATAAAAATTTCTTTGACTTTTTCTACGGATTCTCTGGTTGGTTTATAAGATTGAAGAAAACCTGCATTAGGATTATCAAAAATTTCAAAAGTATTTGATAAAGAACTTCTAACTCTATTACCTAATAACTTAGACAGCTCCCCTGTTAAATTTGAAGGAAGATCTATTACAGCAGGAGTTCCAGATGCTTGTTCAATTAAGTTAACAAAATAATCTCTACTTCTTTCTAAACCAGTCATAACAGTTTTAATTCCTTCTGGTTTAGCTCCTGCTTTACTCATTATCTCAACAATCTCCATTCTTAAATTTGGATCTAATCCTTTAGTCAATGGGCCAGAAAATAAAGTTTGATCTAATACTTTTAAAAACTCTTTTCTTTCTTTTTTATTTGCTTGAAATAAAAACTTTTTTGTTTCTGGAAAAATTGTATCTATTTCTTTGTCTATTCTTTTAACTTGTTCCATAGCAAAATTTATGTCAGCCATTTTTCTAGTAGATTCAGTTTCTTTTGCTAAAGCTTGTTCTACTGGTTTAGCGCCTCTAAATCTAAATACTGATGCAAATTTGTCTACAGCTCTTTCTATAGCAGAGTCGCTATATGTTAACTCTTTTCCTTTTTTAGCCAAGGCTGCAATTGTTTTTCCCGCACCATATACAAAAGGTGTTACTGCTAAAGATTCAGTCCCAAACTTTAATCTGTTCAATAATTTTCGACTTGCATCTTCCGAACCTTCTGTTTCAAATCTATCTAGTTTTGTGGGACCTGCTTCAAACAAATCACCAAAAGACCCTATTCTTTCTACGTCTGCTACTAAAGTTTCACCACCAGCACCTCCAACTACAATAGTTCCAAATTTTTGTCTTCCAGTTAATTCATTTAATTTTTTAGCTTGTTTCAATCCGTTTTGAACATTAGATGCAGAGGAATTTAAAAGAGCACCAGCTTTTTTTGCATTTAAAGCTTTAGTAGCTATTTTAGTTGCAGCTTTTGCACCAATTGTTCCAGGAACCCCTATTTGAACTAAAGCTTCAGTTAATCTTCCTATTGCTCTTTCTTCTGAAGCTGCTTCAAATGGATTTAATTTTTCAAAAAACATTTCTATGTCAGCTGCTGTGTTTGTATCAAAACCTAAATCAATTAATTCTGCCCCTAATGATATAATACCTTCAGGAACTTTTATCATACCAGACGCGATACCAGTCATGGCTGATTCTATATTACTTAGTTTTTGATTGTTTTCAGCTTCGGGTTTTAATTCATCACCTGGTAAAAAAAATCTTCCAAATGAGAGCCCTGTTAAAATAGTATCTCTTCTTAAATTAGATCTTTCGTTATCTTCTTTTTTTTCTTCTTTTTTATTTTGATTTATAAAATCACTGTAAGAGACCATTTCATCTCCTACTCAGATTGAATTTCATTAAAATTGATATCGTAAATTTTAACGTCATCACCTTTTCTTAAAACATATGCAGATCCTGGTATTGTTATCATAAGAGGTCTTTCACCTTCGGGTGAAGTTGGATCAGGTATCATAACACCATCTTCTGCTATGTATAAAACATAATTATCTAATTCTGTTCCAGGTTCGTATACATCTACAGTAGCTATATCCATATTTGCAGCTCGGGCTTTATCAAAGTGAAACTGTTTTATTCTTTGCATTTGATTATTTGCTAAAGCGGCTTCTATTTGTCTTTTATCACCAGTTGGATTTACCATTGCAAATTGTTGAGTAGCCTCTTCTGTTATTTCTTTTCCAGTTTTATAAAAGTAAAAACTTCTTTTAAAATCTTCAGAAAGACTTCCATCTTCATTGTAAGGAGACATACCTCTAGCTTCTAAATCTTCTTTTACATATTCAAAGTCTATTTGATTAGCTGTTCTATTATCATCTGCTCCACCAAATTGTTCATCTATTTTCTTTTTTGCTTCATATATTCTAAGTTCTTTTTCCTCATCTGCTTTTCTAGCTTCTCCAGTATCAAAAAGTTTTCTTTGTCTATTTTTTTCTGCCATAGCTTGTTCTAAAGCTAGTGATTGTAAACCCTGATCGTATTTTCTTCTCTCATCTGTTTCTGAAAATAGTTGTTCTAATGGATTACCACTAGCGGCATTTATAATTCTTTGTAGTGCAGTAGTTCCCGGTTGTGGTTTGTTTCCTATTTGACCTGCTGCTCTAGAAATATATCTAAGCATCCTATCATCTTTTTGTTGTGGAAGAGACCCTTTAAGCATTTCATATTGTTTTAAAACGTCTTCTGAAGTTATTCCACCGACATCATAATTTGATCTTTGAGTAAGACCACCTTTTCTAAACATTGGTCTTTTTAAAATATTTTGCATTATCTGATGCTCCCAAATATTCCACCTAAAGTACCGCCAAGTTTTAATGCTGATTCAAGTGGACTTAATTGAGCTGAACTCATACTAGTTCCTAATGGTGAAATAGGACCAGACATTCCGGAAGATGCTAAAGAACCTAGACCAGCACCTAAATAGCTTGATCTTTCATACGGTTCATAAGCTTTTAATCTTTCACCTTGTCTCTGTGCATCTTCAACAGCTTGCCTATACGCAAGATCTCCAGAACCTAAAGCAGACATACCAGCAATAGTTTGTCCTTCTAATGCAGGTGTCAAAGTTGCAAGTTGTGATTGCTCACCAAAAGCTTTACCGGCAGCCGTTTGCGCTTGTCCATAAGCCTGTCCTAAAAGTTGAGCTTGAAGTGCAGCTCTATTTCTATCTGATTCTGTTTGGTACTGTGCTCTTTCAACACCTTCTCTACCACCACCAAAAGCTCCTGCAGTTACTGCTCTGTCAGCAATACCTTGCATTCCTCTTTGAGATTGTAAATCATATTCATTTAAAGTTACATCAATCACATCTTGTTGATATGGTGACATAAATTGTTTGTAAGCATCGGGACCAGAATACTGAGCAGCTCTTTCTAAATAAGGTTCAAAAGACATAACACCTGTTCCAGCGCCAATACTTTTAATACCACCTGTTGTAGGGTCGTAAGTAATAGCTCCTAACCCAGCTCTTCTAGCTGCTTCTTGTTCTGCAGCCATTTGAAATTCTGATTTTCTTTGTACTTCAGGTGCGAATTTAGATGTATCTGTAGGTGTTTTTACTAAATCAACAATTCCGCCTAAATAACCTTTTTGTGCTGCTTCTAAAGCTGGTGAATTTGCTACTGCCATTATACTTTTGCCTCCAATTCTTTCATCATTTTATACATTCTTTGAGCGCCTTTGTCTACGCTCCCGCCACCTGCTGCTCGCACCGCGTCAGCAGTAAACACAAACTCGTTGTTTGATAACATCGCAGGGATATCATCAGCTTTTTCTTTGACACCAACTGGTGGTATAAAACCACCTGTTTCTCTCATATCTAATTCTTTCACACCTTTAGGATTTATATTTATATCTAAATCTTCAATCATCGAAGCTTGTTCTACTTTATCGTCAGAACCGTAAGCACGATTTACTCTATCAAAGTTTGCGTCTCTTAAAGCCATAGCTATTAATTTGCCTAATCCACCGTCGTCTTCTTTTTGCATCATAGGAAGTGTTATATCTTCTGCAGTAACTGTGTTGCTAATTGTTCTGGGTAAAAATTTGGGTAATGCTTTTCCTTTACCACTTCCCATACCACCTTTAAATTTATCTTTAAAAAGTTGTAAAACAATTTCTGGATCAAGTCCTTTACCCAAAGGTTTTGGCCTTCCTTCAATAGGACCAATAACAGCGCTTTTTTTAAATTTATCTTTCATACTACCTAAAAAATAATTCTCTCTTGGAACACTCATTATTCCACCAGATGCTGCTGTGTCTCTTCTATACTCTGGGGTATTATCATATACAAATTGCTCGATTTCTTCTTCTGTAAATGGATTATTAGGAACATCTCTTCTAAAATTTTGTGGACCATATAACCTTAAATAGCTTTCCACATCTGCTTTTCTTTCAGCTAAATATTTGTCGTAAGGATCTTCTTCTTTTTCTCCAGGGAAAAATTTTTCTTTTATGTATGTTCCTAACATTAATGTTGGAATTATTTTTTTAGGATCAGATATAAAATCTGTAATGTCGCTAAATTGAAATTCTTTGTCATCACCAAGAACATATTCTAAACTTTTATCTTTTACCTTACCGCCTAAATTTCTAATGCTATCCATAATACCACCTGATTTTTTCATACCAGGATAAACATCATCAGCGGTACCAGCTTGCTCTAGGATTTCATTAGCAGCATTTTTACCACCGCCTTTAAATATACTTGTGATTCCACTCATGGCATCACTACCTAAAGCTTTAGCACCTTCAAAACCTTTTCCAAAATAATCTCCTGTGCCAGGTATTTTACCAGCGGCGTATCCAAATGCACCTGTTGCTGCAGCTTGTTTTAGTGCATCACTAATACTTCCACGTTGGTCAAACCTACCAATACCACGCATTGCGGCTGCGATACCTGGGTTGAAAGGTGCAACGAATGGAGCGGCTTTTACGGCAACATCTGCTAATTCATTAGGAATTAAATTCCTAATGGTTTTCTTCATCTTCTCACCACTTTTGAATTCGTTAGGAATTATGTCGTCTACAAACTTATCTTTTAAATCTTTTAAAAATCCCATATTAATTTAACTCTTGTTTTTCCTCTTTAGGTTTTTGTTTTTTTTGTTGTTCTTTAAAATGTTCTACCATTTTAATGAATTCAGTTAATGGGTATTGATGAACATAATTACCATCAGTTTGACCTACATTAAAATTAATATTACACCATAAATCTTCACCAGCTTCTTTTCTTAGTCTACTAAAAAATTTATAACCTGTTCCTTTAAAATAAAATTCATCGCCTAAAGCAGGTAAAGTAAAATAAAAAGATTTTTCTTCTTCAAAATCATCACCTTCTTTTTGAGAATTTTTAAAATATATTTTATCAAAAATTTTTTCGTTTTCTTCAAAAACTTCTCTTTTAATTTTAACAAAACCTAAAAACAAAGAATTAACTTTTAGTAAGTTTGCGTCACCTGGCATTGTTTCTTTTTTTTCTAGATCTAGTTCTATTTCTAATCTAGGAACTTGATCATACTCAGCAGTTTTACACGAACCACCTAAAATTCTTTGAGCTTCATATTTTGTAAGCATGTTCACAACAGTTTTTGGATTAAATAGAATATTTGAGTTTATGAAAACAAAATCAGTAAAATCTTTGTCTTCTAAAAAAACATGAACAGCTTTGTTTAAGTTATAGTTTAATACATTATTATTTTCTATAAAAGCATGTTCAGCGTGAATGTCTTCTTTTTTTAAAAGTTGAATTGTGTTTATTAAGGAAGTGACAAATCTTCCATCTAAATTTAATTGATTGTAGCAGGGACTAATTATAGCTATTTTTCTCATTTTTCTCCTAGTTTATATTGATAACATTATAATTAAATGTTCTCAATGGTTTATTTGAAGAAAGAATGTAACGTAATCTTTGTATTTTCATTCTTTCGTGTATCATGAAAAGCCCCTGATTTAATAAGGGGCTCATCATAAATTCTGTTAAAGATTAGTTAGTTGTTGATTTTAACTTTTCAATCTCTTCTTGTTGCTCTTTTAAAGCCTGTACAAGTATTGGTAATAACTTGCCATATGACGCTTCTAAAGCTTCAGGATTAGATTTGTAAACTATATCTAAGTGTTCCTGTATACCATGTTTATTTTGAGCATCATCTAAGTCTTGAGCTAAGAATCCCATATCATGTTCTCTAGACTTAAAGCCATCTCTTCTATTCCAATCAAACTTCACTGGTTTTAGATCTTTGATGAAAGCACTAGCATTTGAAATTGGTTCAATATTAGTTTTATCTCTAGCATCTGATAAAGCTGTAATTGTAGTTACATTACATCTTAAAGCTGCGATAGAACTATTTCCTAAAGTAATTTCGTTGTTTACACCATTTGATGATGCTGTTGCGTCAGCTCCAATAATTATACAGTTTTGATGTCTATGAGATCCTATAGCGCCACTATTTATATCAGAACCAATAAATACGTTTTTAAATGTAGCAAAAGCACCTGTAGTAGGACCATAAAATATATTTTGATCTGCGGAACCGATAAACACATTTTTGTCAGCATCAGATACATTACCTGCACCAAAAACATTTGGTTTAAATAGCCAGTTTTTACCTATAATTGTGTTATTAGAAGCTAAGTTGTGAAACTCGTTGTTTCGGCCAATCATGACATTATCTATTGTTCCATAACCACCCGGACTCATAGAATTCATAAAAGTTCTCATCTGGTTGTTGCTTCCTACAACTGTGTTATCTATAATTTGAACTCTATAACCACTACGATCCAATCTTGTTCCTGCAACGTAATTGTAATCTCTAATATTAGCATCGCAATTGTTACGACCTATTACAGTGTTACCAAGTTCTTCCACCATATTAGAGTATCCTGGAATTGGTGCTGCTCCGCTGTTCCACTCCCACTGGAAAGACATGTTGGAAGTTCCAACTATTGTATTATTAGCCTGTCTATAACCTCTAAAAGCGCACACATTATTTCTATCTGGCAGAATTTGAGTTTTATATCCTCCTACATTATATCCGCCGATATTATCATAATAGCTATTATTACCATTACCGTGTCCTACAATAGTATTATCTGTAATAACTCCAGCATATCCTCTGGTTTGATTTGTTTGTCTGAATGCGTACATGTAGTTACCATTTCCAAAAACTGTATTTCTTCTAGCACTTTGGATAGAACCATAATCACCTGCTTTTAGAACGTAGTCTAAGTTAGCATCAACTACAGAACCATAAAATTGGTTACCTACAATACAGTTACCACCAAATGATCCTGCTCTATATCCAGATGGAAGTCTTTGGTTTCCAAGACCTTCTAAAATAAAACTTCCTATAACTATGTTAGGAGCGTAGAGATCCATTCCCCAAGTGTCATAACCACTTGCTGAGTTTTCATTAGTTCCATTTGGAAAACCTACTGATCCAATATCATGACCAATAATTATAGATCCATGCAAACCTCTAGCTTTATCCATGAAAGATCCTTCGTATCTATTTACTCTCATTGAAGTAATAACGTTATTTGGTTGAGAATCTTTTACGTTTGGTGTTACTAATGTAATGTTGTTACCATAAGCATATCTATTAGATGTGGTTTTAATTGGATTAGTGCTAAATTCACCAAGAGGAGTTAAAACATAAGGCGTAGATTGAAATAAGCCTAAATTTAAATTAGGTCCAGATCTTTGTGCAATAGTTTGTCGCTCAGTAGCAGAATAACCTGCAGGGTTATCTATTGCAGTAGAGGTACTATTAAAATTTAATAGTGAACTTGAAATTTTTCCATATGTAGCCATATTATTTTTCTCCTTAAAATTGTTTTTTTATTTATATTTTGGATTGTTGTCAATCCTTTAATTACGCCTTTTTTAGTTCGTCTAATTCTTTTTTTAGATCCTTTATGGCTTGAACTAAAATAGGTATAAGTTTTCCTGGTGCAGCTTCTAATTTATCAGGGTTGTTTTTTAAAACCAACTGTAAATGATCTTCAACACCGTGTTTTTGTTGAACTTCGTCTAGTTCTTGTGCAATAAATCCGACTTCTTTAATGTCTTTTCTAGCACCGTCTCTAGTGTCCCATACGAACTTAACAGGTCTTAAATCATTGATAAAATCAAGACCTATGTTCGCGTCTTCAATATCTTTCTTGTCTCTAGCGTCTGATAGAGCAGTGATTGATGTTTGATTACATCTTAAAGTTGCAATAGCGCTATCTCCTAGAGTAATTTCGTTTGAAACAGTGCCCGCAGAAGAGGTTGCAAAACGACCAATTATTGTATTATTAGTACCACTATTTAAATTATATCCCGCAGATTTTCCAACAAATGTATTTCTATTTCCAGTAACATTATTACCAGCGTTATGACCTACAGCAGTATTTTCAAAACCACTTGTGTTACTAAATAATGCTTCAGTCCCCATTCCAGTATTAAAATTTCCAGTATTATTATATAATGCTCTATATCCAACACCGGCAGAACCAGCTCCACTAGTTCCTTGACTATAAGCATAGGCACCTACAGCAGTATTTTGTTGTCCTGAATTGTGGCTATTTAAAGCACGGTAACCTATTGCAGTATTTTCATTGTTTGAAGTATTATTAATTAAGGTTTCTGAACCTACAGCAGTATTTCTATTTCCATTACTAATATTTCTTCCAGATTGATAACCTACATAAGTATTATCCGAATTTTGATTAGAATTTTCTGCAGCTTGATAACCTACTATTGTAGTTTTTTGAGTAAGAGTACCATTAGTCGCCGCCTGTGTACCTACAACAGTGTTGTCTCCGTAAACATTACTTTGTAACACTTCAGCTCCAACAATTGTGTTAGAGCTACCTGCTCCTCCGCCTGAATTTGCACCTACAATTGTAGTTCTACTTCCTGAACCTAAAGTAGCATTATTACCAGCATCACTACCAATAATTGTGTTTTGACCTCCGGTAGGATTAGTAGTAAAAGAATTTCCTCCCATAACAGTGTTATTAGATCCAGTACCCAAACCATAATCAGCATTAAGTCTAATAGTTTTTGGACTATTTATATCTAAAGAACTTGTAACAGGATCAGCGCCTGTAGCAGTTTGAAAAGTTGGTGCAAGACCTGCACCTCTTGATGTTAAAACCTGTCCTGATGTTCCTTCTGAAATTGCTCCAAAAACACCGCCATCATTTGTTTGAACTTGACCGTTTGTTCCTGCAGGATTACCTGCTGAATCATTAACCCAACTTAAATTACCACTACCATCTGTTGAAAGAATTTGACCAGGGTTACCTGCGCCATTTGGAAATGTTAAAGTTGTATCTGATGTAATTGTTGCAGGAGCTGCGATAGATAAATATTTTGCTTCGTTAACATTCTTACCATCTGTTAAACGAATCTCTCCCTTTTTGTCATTAAGTCCTACTACGACCGGACCTGTGAATGCTGTAGTTTTTTCTGCCATAACTAAATATACTCCTATTTCAATTTTTGATCAAGCTTATACTGAACCTATTGGTGTCGTTTCTTGATCCTCTCTATTTACTTGCATAGCGGCGATTGTACCTTGTACTCTACCGGTGGTATTTGTTGTAAATACTAATTTATCTCCGCCTTCTAGCACAAGCGGTCCTGTAAGTAAATTTAAATATTGACCACTATCTAAAGTGGTAGAAAACGCAATTGTTTGACTTGCTACATACGGTCTTCCAGGTCCTCTGTCTAATCTAACTTCTAGACTAATAGTAAACGGCGCTGTATTGTTTGCGTAAAAAGCATTTACAATTGCATGTGAATCTTCGGGAACTCCATATACTGTTTTCTCACTCGTTGTTGGAGTGAGATCATAGATCATATTTTTAAAACTCGTTGCCATAATTAACTCCTAATTATACCCTCTTGCGATAGAATACCAGGTATTATATGCTACATATCCAGGGCCTGGTTTATATCCTGCAGGATAGCCTCCATCTCCAAAATAAACAAATGTTCTAGATTGACCGGCAGGAAATGAATTTAAAGTTGCAGTAAAATATCCATCTACTTTAACTTGATCTCCAGAAGAATCATATCCTCCTTTTAATATAACACCATAACCACTACCATTTGTTACTGCTACTTTTGTTCCAACAGGTGGTTGTTGGGGGAACACTATTGTAGCAGGGTCGGGTAGAGCACCTATACCATCAGCAATAACTAAATACCCTCTATTTCTACTTGCTTGAAAGCTTCCAACCGGACCAAAGCCTCCACCGCCAAATTCTGCTATACCTATTCTACTATAAATTATACCCCCTGTTGTGCCACCTACTGTAGATGTAGCAGGACCAGAAGGTTTACTAGGTGAGTATCCTAAAAAATAAGATAACTGTTCTATTTCACTAAAAGTGTCACCTTGAGTTTTATACTGAGAATTTATTTGTTGGATAAAATTGTTAATAGCTCTTACGATTTGTCTTTGATTACCTATTTCGTATTCTTCTGTGGGGTCAGGAACTCTAATTGTAATAGCCATTATCTTCTACCATCCGGTTGTATATCAATTCTAAGTGTACCATATCTCCAGTTTTCACCATCTGTAAGACCAGGATTTTCAATTTTTATACTTAAAAATCTACCTCTTGCTCTTGTATCTTTTTTATCTGTTGTTGATGTAACATCAAAAGAACTATATGTCGATGGTGTACCTGCATCTGATGGGTATCTTTTTAATGTTAAAGTAACTCTAGCTGTTCCAACTAAAGTTTTAAAGTCTGGTATAAATCTTCTCATAGATAAAAAGAACTCACCATCACCCATTTGTGGATTAGATATATCAAAATCAAATGATTCAATATTAGATGTAATTCTAGTTATAGAAGAGTCTAAATTTTCTTGATCAGTTCCTACTTCATGTTTGTATAAAATAGTTTTACCATATCCATTTGGTGCTGCAGGTTCACCTATAACTTCGGGAAAATCTCCGTTTGTAGTATTATCAAAACTTGTTGCAAAAGGTTTATCAAATACATTTGAATCAGCCCAAGAAGTTCTCGGTGTATTACCTGTGTACCAAACATTTTCTGCAAAATTATATATTACATATCTATTATTATAATCAGATGATGCTGATGGGTAATCCCATCTTACTTCTGTATATAAATTATTTACACCTGCATAGATTTGTTGACTTTGAGTTAAATCAACATCATCATAAACATAATCTTCAACAGAACAATCTAGTGTTTTAACTGATCCATCATATTTAAAGAAACCTTTGTCACTCATCCAATAAGCAACACCATCAACTTCTACAACTGCGTTTTGTCCAAGCAATCCACAGTTAGTACCTACTTGTTCAAAACCAAACACAAACGGATTACCGATATGTCTCATTAAATATAAAGCATTATCTGTCCAAATTAAAATTGCTTCTTTTGATTTAATAGCACCTACTATTTTTGTACCATCTTGAATTCTTTGTGAACCGGCAGAGTTACCTGCAGTAATATCGTATGTATTTATTTGTTCTTGCGATGAGAATCTTATAAACATATCATCTTGTGTTGATGGCGTTCCAACAGTTGTTTCTGTACCCATGTGAATTAAATGTCTTGTAGTTGGTGACACCATACTAATTCTAGTATTTGTTGGATTCTGATCTGTTTCAAAACCTGATGTTAATACAGACGCTCGCTGCCCGAGTGGGTTACCCGCAGCGGGGTTCCATGTAAATGTTTTACCATTTAAAATAGTTGCAACAAGTACCTGACCAAAGTTTGATAGTGACCATAAACCAGGAGGAGTATTAACACCATTTGTAGATGCAGCTTGACCCCAGTTATTAGATCCACCCCAGACTCCTGTACCCCAACCAAAAGTGAATTGTTGTATTTGATTACCTACAGTTTCTAATGGAGTAACAGTTGCAGATCCTCCAGATAAAGTTTGTGATGCATTTGTGGTTTGTTCTACAGTAAACTGAGTATCAGATACTATTGATTTAACTTCATATAATTTATCTTCGAAATCGTCATCGTTAAATCCCACAGTAGTAAAAGATTCAACAGTTGCACCTGAATTTGCAGGTTGAACTGCAGTTCCATTTATTCCTCTAGTTAAACCTATCAAAGAAGTTACAGGGGTCGTTGTAGTTCTATTGACGGCATAATCGGAAACTGTTCCAGGACCAAAATTAGCACCCCACATAAAATATTCATCTCCTAAAGTAGCTGTAGTACCATTATCTGCATCTGCTCTATATATAGCTAAATTACCACCAGTTCCTACAAGAGTAAAAGTAGTAGAACATCTATACCAACCGTTTCCAACGTTTGTTATTGTTGCAGTGTGTTGAGGATCAGTTGTTCCAACAGTTCCGTTTTGAATGTCAAAATAAGTTTTATTTAAGACACCTCCTCCTGTCATACTAAAATCTTGTAAATAAATATGACTAATGTTCGACCCTGGTTTATATTTTGCAAATACACTAAAAGTGTTAACTCCTGGAGTTAGACCTGTTAAACTGTTTCTAAAAACAGCTCCAGAAGCTGGAGCTGCTAAATCTTGTTGTATTGTTTCTGCTGAAGTAGTTCCATCTGGAGCAACTTCTGTATTTGTAGCACTTATATTGGTTCTTGCTTTTCCCCACCAGGCGTTATCAAATTCTTCTGTATAGGCAAGATGATTTGTAAAAGTTCCTGTAAAGTTTAATTGTTCACCTGTGTTTACTATTCTAACTGGATTAGCTGGTAAAAATCCAGCTGTACTTGTTAAAGGAATACTAGTTTGTTCCGCTATAATATATTGTTGTAATGTAGTTGAAGCCACTGTTGTAGTTGGAAGAGTAACGTTATTAAACTCTACAATATCGCCAGCAGATAAACCATTAATAGATTGTGTTGTAATTTCTACGACATTAGAACCCGATGTAAAACTAAAAGTACTATTCTTAAATTCATCAATTGTTAATGGAAAGCCACTACTTCTATATGGTGTAATATCGTAAAAATTATCTTCGTAATAAATTAATAAAAACTTATCAGTTCCAATTGCTAGATATTGATTACCGTCATTACCTCTAAATGGGTGTAATCTTCTTGATACAGATGAAATACTTTCTCCACCCTCTGCTTTCCAACCACCTACTTTTTCTGGTAATGTATATCTAAATCTAACGTTGTCACCACCCACATAACGAGCGACAGCTCCAACTTCAGAGTTTTGTTTATCGAAACCTGGTTTAATTTGCCATTTGCTAAGAGGCACTGTTCACCTCCTATATTTTATCCTTGTAAGCCCAGCCTACAGTCGCGTTTACATAAACCAAAGTAAAGTTTTGATTGTTTGTTGAAACAGTTATTGATCCTGCAGCACCTTCAATATTTTCAGCACCTGGATCAATTGTTAAATTATTTGCAGCGTAGTTTTGTCCACCGTCAATAAAACTTACTTCTGATCCAACAGAAGGACCTGTTGGTAAAGTAATTGTTAATACACCCGCAGATGTATCACAAATGATTTGATCACCACCAACAGCAGTATATGATGTAGATGTTGATTTGTAACCTTTAGTTAAAAGACCTGGACTTACATTTGTCCCATCAGAATATAATAATGATTTACTTCCGACAGGTAATGTTACACCAGTTCCTGAAAAAGTTTTAACAGTTAATGTATAGTGTGATGCTGATCTATCTGTTGCATCTTCTACAATAAATACTCTTTCTGATGAATCAGGCATAGTTACAACTCTATTACCTGTTAACGTTCCAGTTAATTTAAAATATAAATTTTTACCATTTGATGTAGCACCATCAGTTAATACTAAATTAACATCAGCTGCACCCACAGCTAAGTTTAAGTAGCCGCTCGCTGCTTGTTCCAAAATCTGTAGATTCGTGTTTGTAATGTTACCCCATAAACCAGCTTTTTCACCGGTTACCATAAGTTCTAGTTTTATATCACTTGAATAACTTGATGCCATATTTTATCCTATTCTCCTGGAGACGGAGAGTTAATAGCAGTTCTGATTGTGCCATCCATATACTCGTCTCTTCTTCTTCTACCTTGTTGTTCTATACCATATGTAGCCATACTTCTACTATAAGATTGTTCGTATAATTGTAACATATCTGTTGGTCCTTTTAAATAACCATAGGTTTCAGCTAAACATGCATATAATAATAAATCTGGGTAATTGTTTGATACATAAGTTGTAGTTGCATCTGCTGATGTAATTGTGTCTGGTTGCTTGACATATGCAACGTGGCACACGTAGGCAGCATCGGGCGTCGGGGCTACAAAAATTGTAGTAGCATTTCTGTTAGAATAGTATCTTGGAATATTATTAGGTGCAGCCGCCGCTGTGCCTGGTGTATTGTAGTATTCTTCCATAAAAGAAGTGTCTCTGTATTCCAAAGCTTTTCTTACAGCTGGTGTTTCGTTTGTATCATTAATATAAATGTATCTTATAAATCTTGTATTTGCCGGTGCAGCAACTTCTCTATTATTTGGAGTCAAAGTAATTGTATCGTAGAAACGAGCGTCATCTGTATCTGTTTCTCTAAATATTCTGGCTTCAGCATTTTTTACAATAGTTGTAAGAACAGCATCACTTAATACTGTATTATCAACTTCTGTGTAACTTCTGATATCTGATTTTAATTCTCCAAAATTCATAATTATGCCTTAAATACTACAGGTCCTGACGAACACTGTAAACCGCCTCCTGTTGCTGTTGTACTAGCTGCTACTTGATTAGTAAAGTTAAAACTATTGAAAACTGTAATTGTTGGTGGTTGTCCAGGATTTGGAACTGTACTTGAATTCATAGTAATTTCAAAAGATCCAAATACTTTTGCACCATTATTATGTGTTCCAGCCTTTGTGTTTGCCGGTGTTACACCTCTAAATGGCGCTGCAGTTCCTCTCACACAGCCAGTTAAATCATTACCAGCTTTACCTGTATATTGAATTGTTTCGTTTTGAAATAGTAATGTTACGGGATTTATTTTTTCAATAAATATAAATCCAGTATTTGGAAAATTACTTGCATCGTTTAAAGTTATTGTTGTAGCAATATCAGTAATCGCACCATTTAAAGTAGATTGTAATTGTATAGCTTCAATCGGCACATCTGATACACCAGTTTTTAATTCATCAAAAACTATAAAATCTCCAGTTTTATAACCACTGTTTGGAAAATTACATGTTATTACATTTGATCCTGCAGTCGAAGAAAAAGGATCTTCAGGTAATATATCAAAAGTTGGTGGCTCAGTTCTATCTGGTCTAGCGTTTTGTAAACCTTGTGGGTCACCAGGAGTTGGAATCGGATCTAGTTGTGGTTGCTTAGGTTCATATTCTGAAATATGTACAAAAGCTCCATTCCATTCTCTTACCATTTCATTGTATGGAAACTGCATACCCGATCTATCGGAGATTGCTAATGCGTATCTACCTTTTGATAAATTAGTCATTTATTATATCTCCGGATAATAAGTTCTAGGTGTTACAAATAAACTAGAAGAAGATCCATCATTTTGTAATGCTCTTTGTAATTCATCTTCATATAACATTTTTAAATCTTGTACTCTTTCAGGTTTGAATTTTAGAGCTAAATAGTATGCAAGTCCTGCAGTCATACATGGTACAAATCTATATGGTACATCCGCATCGTTTGTATATTTACCCACGTCATCAATTCTTTTAGCATAGTAATAATTAATTTTATTACCAGCTTCGTTTGGACCAGGAGTTAAGAATAAAGTTATTGTTACTCTATCAATAAATCTTTGTACAAAATATTGAGTTGGTGTTCCTTTTGCTGATTTATTTGCAAACGATTGATAAACAGATCTGTTTACTTTTGTTAATGGAAAATCAATATTTTCTGCATTTCTGTATGAAGCTTCTAAAACATCATCAACTCCATAAATTGCAGTTGCATCAGAAGTACCATCAGACGTTGATCTAAACATTGTATAGACAGCTTGACCATCTACTAAAGTTAAATCGTTGTTTGCAATTTCCCAATAATGAAGACCTCTGTTGGCCCACTCTTGAAACATAATATTTAATGATCTTCTTGCAGAACTTAATTGTTGACCGGTTACACCAGTCATAGCTATTCTTTCATAAGATTCATGAATTATTTCATCTATCGAAAACCCTTTTTCAAAGGTCGTTGTTCCTGAAGTAGTGTTAGCCACTTAGACCTCCTACTTATCAAATAACAGAGTCGCTGCTGCTATATTAGTAAATAAGGTTACTTCAATTCCACCAGGAAATAAAACTCCGTCTTCCGGTATGTTAAACGCAAATACATCAGTATTGGGTATATCAATATCAAAAAGAACTGTTCCACTAGTAGCATCTGAAAAAGTAATTCTTCCAGCTCCACCACCATCAGAAGCAACACTTATTCCTCTAAGTCTTGTTCTTCCTTCAAATACAACGCCTACTGCTGTTACTCGTTGTGCAAATACATCTGATTTAAAACTCATATTTTTTCTCCTAAGTTATAGAGCTACCGAAGTAGCTCTATAAAAATTAATTATACTCTTACCCAGCCGTATGTTGAACCGCTGTAAACGTATTGACCTGAAGTAGTTCCAAAGCCTCTAGAAAGCAAAGTTCCTTTATTGAAAGCTGCTCCACCTGCTCCACCTGCTCCAGATACTATTCCTTCAATTCCACCAGGATCAGAAGAAAATACATATTCGTTAAAACTGTAATTTGAATTAGCGGGAGTAATATTTTTTAATTGTATTGTATCCCCCACAGTTGGTGTTGTAGGAAATGTAATAATTATATCTGCTACTTGTGCAGTATTATTTACGAAAAAACCTACAGCAGCTGTTGCTGCTTTGCTTGCAGTAATAACTTCCCATGCAGTTCCACCGACTGATGAAGTACTTCCGTCTGCGTTTTGTATTATTATTTCACCATTAACGCCTTCAGAAGTATTAGATGCTGCTCTTCCGATGACCAATGGTCCTGTAAATGTAGTTCTTGCCATGTTTATATCCTCCTAGGTTACAGATTATAGTCTCTAGGCCGTCGACTATACGCGTCTATAATCTTTTTAAATGTATAGTGTGATTTTTATACAACAGTTTTTGATAGAGTGCAAGAGAGCCTA
>CETF01067274.1_pt1 | contig 25399 bp, 35 predicted proteins | sample 326991 | NCBI WGS metagenome assembly CETF01 (sample SAMEA2622331, study PRJEB7988) | marine metagenome | biome: marine biome (ENVO:00000447); feature: surface water layer (ENVO:00002042); material: "saline water (ENVO:00002010), including plankton (ENVO:xxxxxxxx)" | depth 5 m | reverse complement strand
CTGTGGCGGGTCATTGACCTTTACCTCCCAACGATGACCTGGATCCTTTGGCGACATTTCGCCTCCGAAGTAAGGCAATCCATTTTCAGCAAGACCCATAGAACTTAGAGCATTGTTTTCAAAAATTCCTGGGATATTGGATAATTGTCCGCCGTGGAGACGCCATACGCCAGAACCATAAGGTTCATCTGACAAGTACCTAACCTCAATGACAGATCCTACGGGTGGCACACTTGCAGGTGGCACCAAGGCATAAAATGCTGGTGAAAACTGTTCATGCCCGTCGTTATTTGTTTGAATGGGTTGTGAAGTGAAGGGTTCGGCAGATTTAGCAACCTGGGAAGAAACTGGAGTTGAAGAACCATCTATCCGAACACTGCCAGCGCCACAATGATATTTATCACTGGCAGCATACACCTGGCATATAACTAGTGAACTACCCTCGGGAGGTTGCAATTGAAACCTCCTGGCGTGACCGCGCAACCAGGCAGATGCAGATCGCGGATCTTCCGCGATCTCTGCTCTGAGTACAACCGCCAAAGCAAAGTTCGAGTTTTCATTCAATATTTTTGTATTATCTTCTTTTGATAGTCTTGCGGCTTCTGCCAAAATGTTAGGACCCAAGTGGGTTCCAGGGATAGTTGACACTGCAACGCCGTTAAAAAGAAAATCTTTTTTAGACCGTGGATTCAACCCATCAGGCACCAAGAAATCATCCAGCGACACATCTATTCCTCCTCTGAGTTTATAATATCAAACAAGTCCTGCTTATCCTGTTCTGTTATTGTATCTGAGATTGATGCCTTCCTGGAGACTATCCCGGTGATCTTGACCAACTGCTCGTTTGAACGTTGCAACGTCTCAAGGTACTTCGCAGCAATTAGACCGACCTCTTTATGTCGATCTTCGGATATTTGCATGTACTTCATCAAAGTCATCAACAATGATTTTGTTGCTGCACGGTCGTGCTTGATATTTTGAATTGCTTCTTCTAAGTATTCTTGTACTTCTTTCATGTTGTAATTATCGCTGTTCTATAATTATACTTCACCACGATCCCACTTAATCTTAAATATCCTATATTTTTCTCGTATCTTTTTCAAATTACTAACGACTTGTTTGGTTTTTAGTCCCGTTATTTCCCTTAGATATAGGTAAATTGCTTTTTTGTTAAACATGTCAATTTCATCTACGTTTTCCATCAATATCCTAACAGCATCTAAAACTTTTTTCTCATTTTCTTTAAGATTGTTGTCGTCCCACCTGTTGACCTGGGAAAATAAACTGTTCCAGAACTCTGCTTCCTCTCTTTGTGAGAGGTATTCTTGACCGTCGATGCGCACTTCTTTGAGGTCTGAACCAGAGGTTTCATTTAACTCCTCATAGGAAACTTCTCTCCTTTGTCGTGTGGCGTTTTTCTTTACCTTGTGAAAGAACCAATGCTTCGTGACCACACTAAAGTACGAAAATGCTTTCGAACCTTTACTCTGATCATACTTATCTAATATGGTTGTTAACCATATTTTACACTCTTCTTTTAGTGGATCAATGTTTGGAAGATTTGAAAACTTATATGTATAGGTTATTTTATCAACCATCTCATTGAATGCGGGTCCAATGAAATCTACATAAAGTTCAGTCCTACGCTTAGGGCAGTCGGTATGCGTATATTCTACAATGGCATTTTCATGAACTTTTGTAAAATAGTTGTTCTTAGTTCTCTTGCGTCGTCGTGTCGTCGTTTGCTTCATATTCGTCTGTTTCTTCACCCGGAAAAAGGTAATCTTTATACTCCTCTATTTGTTTTGTCAATTCCTTAGTGTGGTCTATTAGCATTTTCAGGGTAGAGTCTCCGTAATACATCTCTGTTTGGTGGATTGAGTCAACATGCACGCCATACATCATCAAATCATCAAACAGAGATTTTAAATTATCGTTTAAGTCATTGAATTGCCTCAAGACCCATCTAACATAGATGAATCCGAAAAGGTTTAGACATACTGACAATACTAAAAACAACTCTATCATAACTTTGTGCTCTTCATTTCCTTTTTTTGTTTTCTTATGGATTCTTTAGTATCTTTTATGTATTGATCAACTATTTGCCCCGTCTTTTTTTTATTCAGCACGCTAATGGACGTATTATCCATGGACGGTAAACGAAACAGGGAGTTTGGTGCACCACACTCTTCACAGTCTGTTAGTTTGACAGTCATGGAATGCCAAACATCCATACGGTGCTTGCACACCTTACACTCATAAAGATACTGAGGCACTTCTTAGTCGCTGCCTGTTGTATTATTTGTTTCAGGTGTTACGTCAGACGCCTTAACTGCTGGCGGGTTTAACACTTTAAGTTCTTCGTTGTCAGTCAATTGAAAGTGAAGTCCCTGCAAGACTGGAACAATGTCAGTCTGATTCATAAGTGAGTTTTGCAGCGCCATCATAATAGCACCTAATGCCTGGTTTGATAATCTCATTTCTATTTTCTCCTTAATAGTCTCTGTTATTTTCCTAGAAAGCACCTCTTTTGCTGCGGTGCTATAAAAATTGGTATTTTTGGGAAACCCCAAAACGGTTTTAAGTATCTTCTTATACATACCTCAGATCTCGCGCATCCATCTTGCTATCATCTCTTCGATCATAGAATCAAAGGTATACTCTGGTTCCCATCCTAAAATTTCTTTGGCGCGAGTTGGATCACCTTTGAGATATTCCAACTCTTCTGGTCGCATATATTTTTGATTTTGTACGACATAATCTTTATAATTCATGCCCAGTTTAGAAAAAACGGTTTCACACAAGTCTCTGACAGAATGAGTTATCCCAGTTGCAATGACAAACTCATCTGGTGTGGTGTGATTTGTGATCATATGCATTGCTCTGACGTAGTCAAGAGAGTGACCCCAATCCCTTTTTGCGTCTAGGTTCCCAAGTTCTAATTTGTCTACAACGCCTTTTTTTATTTGTACCGCGGTTTTTACAACCTTGTTGGTCACAAAGTTTGTTCCTCTACGAGGCGACTCATGATTGAACAAAACCCCATTACAGGCATGTAATCCGTAAGCATTTCTATAGTGCCTAACCAGATTATATCCCATAACCTTAGAGCACCCATACGGACTGACAGGGTTCATTGGGGTGCTAAGTCTTTGAATTCCATCCGAATCTATCGAGTTTCCAAACATTTCAGATGATGATGCTTGATAGAACTTTGCTTTTGGAAAACTCTCTCTGTAAATCTCCAACATATTAAGAACACCCAGTGCATTCGTTTGTATTGTGTATGCTGGCATATCGAAACTAACCCTAACATGACTCATAGCGGCAAGGTTGTAGATCTCATCTGGTTGTGAGACATTGAAGACCCTTCTGAGGGAGTGGTGATCTGTTAGATCCGCATAATGAGTCTGTATGCTGTTCTCTATGTCTTTAAGTCTTGCTGTCTGATTCTCAGAAACAGAGTGGCGTCGGACGGTGCCGTGGACTTCATATCCCAAACCAAGTAGATACTCTGCCAAGTAACTTCCGTCCTGTCCGCTAATGCCAGTTATGAGTGCTCGCTTCAATTCTTGCCCTCCTTTTGTAGGACTATTACACACAACTTAGTTTTTACCTCTTTCATGAATAGTCTATAAATATCTTCAAATTCTTTAGATTCTGCGATCTTAAACAAGGGGGTCGGCGGTTCTCCCTCTCCATAAGTCACCAGTTGCCATAATTCGTAAGTCATACTACACCATACTACCATATATTTATGTTTTTTTTTCTTTATTTATCTCTTTTTTGCAATATTGGAGAACTAATTGGCCAATCTATCCCCAAATTTGGGTCGTCCCACTTGTATGTAAATTGGTTGTCTGAATCCTGATAAGACCCTCTATAAGAGAGTTTATAAAGCACTGTCGCCTCGTCACTGGTTACAAGATAGGACAATCCAACACCTGCGGGGATTTTTACGGTTGTTCTATTGGTGTGACTGAGCATTATCCAGCGCCACTGGTCGTATGTCTTGGAATCTGGTCTCTTGTCCACAACCACACAGTAGATTTCACCGTATACGCACGATACCATCTTGACGGTGTTAAAGTCACCATGGATCCCCCTAAGAACATTCCTTTTTGAGACAGTGATCTTGTCATGATTGTATATTTTCTCATCATCTTTGCAGACTGTCCAGTAATATCCTCTAAAATCATGGTAACAATCTGGATTATCGATGACCAGACCATCAAAAGATTGGGTTTTTGCCTGTTTTTTAGGAAAATTCATTACTGAATGGATCGATTTACGACAGATGATATAAAACCTACCTGCTGTGGTGTCATAGCATGATTATTTGGTATATACAGACCATTTTTGTGTACTCTGTCTGCATTTGGCATCAAACTTTCACCATATCTTTGAACATAAAATGGTTGACTAGACATAGACCCCGCAATAAGCGGTCTTGTTTCAATGCCGTTTCGTTCTAGGTGGTCACACACAGTCTGTCGGTTGTCTACTACCAAAGGATAGCAAAAATTAGAGACAAAACAACCCTCACGATACATCGGTTTCCAAATTTCATCTGAAATCGATTGCAAATAATATCTAAAATTTTGTTCACGAGTGCGATTCACGGTATCTGCATAATCCATCTGTCTAATTCCGATATGTGCCTGGAGATCAGTACTGCGAAGGTTGAACCCTGGGTAGTAAAAAGTATAACAACTGTTAAATTCTTCTGTTTGCCACTCTTTGTGTTTTTTTAGTGCGTATTCACTTTCGCAATCTCGCATCCAACCATGACTCCGAATACTTAACAGAGCATTGTACAGATCAGCATCGTCAGTGGAGACAATTCCACCCTCAATCGTTGACAGGTGATGACCAAAATACAAACTAAACGTGGAAGCGAGTCCAAAAGTACCCAACTTTTTACCCTGGTACTCGCTGCCGAAGGATTCACAAGTATCTTCTATAAGAATAACTCCATATCTCTCGCAAATGGACGTCAAACGCTCCATATCTGGCACCAATCCAAGAACACTGACAAAAATTATTGCTTGAGGTCGTTCGACTTGGCAAACCTTTTCAAACTGCTCCAGGTCTATTGAAAGATCCTCCATATTACAATCACACAAAACAGGTGACAACCCTAGTTGCATCACTGGGGCGAGGTCAGTTGCCCAACTAACAGCAGGCACTACGACCTTTGCGTCCCTAGAGATTCTACCTGTCTCCACAAGAGCGCTTAATATAAGTAAATTTGCAGAAGAACCAGAATTTACATAAACAGAATATTTTGAACCTAACCACTTTGACCACTTGTCCTCAAAGACAGGCGTCAAAGGACCCTTAGATAACCTTGGATACGTCTTCAACCACTCACAAAGAGAATCTATGTCGCTATCACGTATTGTGTCTTTGACCAACGGGTATTTCATAATATAACCTCCTAAAAATTACTATTGATTATATCACAAATGTAGTCTATTTCTTCATCCGTAATTTGCAAAAAGGTGGGAAGACAAACACCACTTTCATACATTTTATTAGACACAGAGAACTCGTCCTCTGAGTAGTTTGCTTTTTTGACAATGTCCGAAAAACATGGTTGCTTGTGCATTGGGTAGAAAAAAGTTCGTGGTTCAACGCCATGTTCTTGCAACTTATCCATCACGTTTGACGCTTGCCCCAGTTTATCAATAATACAAACTCTAAATGGTATAAACCCAGACTTTTTCATGGGACCAAAAAAAGAAAACCTTGAATTGCTTTGCAATCTTTTTTTATACGCCTGGTATATCTCTAGTTTTCTACCCACTATCCAATCTAGTTTGCCTATTTGAACATTGCCCATTGCTGCGTGCATGTCTGTTATTCTGAAGTTATACCCTATCTCTGGATGGACAAAGGTGCCCCTGTTTATCCTTCCTTGATTTCTTAGATAAACTAACTCTTCTGCCACGTTGTCGTCGTTTGTGATTACAAAACCACCTTCGCCACAAGTGATTGTCTTATCAGCAAAAAAAGAAAAAGTTGCAACATCTCCAAAAGTCCCAGCGTGCTGACCGTCCCAAGTAACTCCGAGTGCTTGTGCGGCGTCCTCAACAACAACAAGTCCATGCTTTCTTGCAAACTGCATAACCGATGGCATATCTCCACAAGTGCCGTACATGTGAGCGGTCATAATCGCCGTGGTCTTGTCAGATAGGCGTGCACCACACTTACTTAGATCTATTTGCAAGTTCTCGTCTACATCCACAAAAATTGGAGTTGCACCAACCATGACAACAGATGTAGCAGATGCAATAAAGGTGAAATTAGGTACCAACACCTCATCACCCGGTTGGACCCCCGCCGCCTTTAATGCTAAGTAGATTGCCAGTGTGCCGTTTGGAGCGAACTCACCGTGTTTGGACCCAATCAACTTTAACAACTTTTCTTTAAAAATTTTCGCCTGTGGTCCTTCGGTAATCCAATTATCTTCAAAGCATTTCTTAATTGCAGTATATTCGTCCTTTCCGACGAGAGGCATAAACTGAGGTATTTTCATCACAATTCCTTTCCTTCATAGGATCCCACGATTGCTGCCACGTCGGGCGTCAATTTTTGAAACTTATTCCAAGCAAAATGACCAGTTTCACTATTCTTGTAATTGTTCCACATCCAATCATTAAACTTTCCCTGCCTAAACATGTTGACCCATCCCACAATTGGTTCATTTTTTGGTATCAATTGTATCGCACCATCGCGATACATTTTTGGTTGATTGTGTATTTCATATTGCCATGGAGTCATGCCTGGTTTTAAGTTTTTTAAAAAATATTCCTTGTCCCAAAAAGCGGCGGGTAATCCTGAGCGGTACTCTGCTTCTTGCGAAAGTACCATAAAGTTTTGGTTATAAGGTTTGCACGAATAGTATTGTTCTTTCGACCCCATGAAAAAATGGACTTTTTGAACCTTCCCATCCTCAATCAATCGTGACCCCTCTTCATACAAGTCTTCTCGGAACGGTCTAATTGGAAACATGTCATCCCACCAAAACTCAAAACACCTACCCTCTATTGCATCAATAAAAGGCAAAATTGGAGTAGACCAGTCCTTATTAGGAAAGTCCTCTTGCTTACCCATGGAGACAAACTTGTAATTATCCGGATATTCAACCGAGGGAGGGTCAAACCCTAAGACTTCTACTTCCCTCCTTTCTGAAGAGAACTTATTATAAAGAAGCGCGTGATCTGCCACAATATCTACATACTTATTGCTTGTGCACAAAAACCTTTTCACTAAACGTCCCCTTTCGAGACCAGATTACCAGTTTCATAAAAGTACAAATAATCAATATCAGTTCCAATAAAGCACTTGATTGCATCCTCTGGAGTCTCAACTATTGGTTCCCTGTCATTAAAACTGGTGTTCAGCAATATTGGCACTCCTGACTTTTCTTTCCATTTTGTAATAAAATTGTGGTACCATGGGTTAAGAGAAGATTGTACCGTTTGCAACCTTCCTGTTCCGTCTTCATGCACCACCGCTGGGACTTGTGACGCCTTGTCTTTTTTAAATTTTAGTGCAAATGACATATAAGGACTGTAAACGGCGTCCTCAAACCAATCCTTGGTGTCCTCTATCAAGATTGAAGGGGCAAAGGGTCTGTACCACTGACGATGCTTGACTCTCTGATTAATCGTGTCTTTCATCTTATCAGATCTAGGGTCTGCCAGTATACTCCTATTACCAAGAGCGCGGCGACCAGATTCGGATGCGCCACCAAATACAGCAACTATCTTTTGAGAATCAAGAAGATCTAAAACTTCGTCATCTGTAGTGCTTTTTGTCCTTATTTTGCCTGATGACCTGTATTCCTCAATGGATGCAGTGATTTCATTTTCATTGTATGGTCTGCCAAGATATGGCGTCATATTTTCCGCAGACTTTATTTTTGGATTATCCAACAAGTGATGCCAGACATACCTTGCTGATCCTAGCGATAATCCGCCGTCATAAGGCACAGGGTCACAAAAAATATGCTTTACAAAAGGAAACCAGTCTTTTATTTTACCAAGCATTACACAATTAAGAGACACTCCTCCCGAAAAGCAGACATTGTTGGGTTTGTACTTGTTCATCCAAAACTCTATTGCATCTCTAAATGTAGTCTCTGTATAGACTTGCAAAGTTGCTGCGACATCAAAAGAGTCTTGTTCTGACCTTGAAGCAATTTCTTTTAATTTTATAAAATTAGGCATATTTGTATCGTACGCCATGTTTAGGTGCATCAAGTCTAGGTACTTTGCCTCACCCATGGTTGCCATTGCCATGACCGAACCTGCCTGATTTCCTATTGGATAACCAGTGGAAAGACCAAAGATCTCTCCTGTAAATTTGAACCATAAACTCCCTAAATTTACCTGATGTTCTGGATATATGTGTAGTCTATTTATCTTGTTTTGTATGCCATAATTTATAGTCAGTGCGGTTGTTTGTCCAGGAGACTCTGAACCGCCTCCATCGACTGTTATTATCATTGCCTCATCAAATGGACTTGTATAGTATGCGTTTGCTGCATGACTCAAATGGTGACCCAGTTCATAATACCTCCCTCCAGACGACCTCAAAACGTCCTTCATTTTTTTATCAAACTCTTTTTTAAATGGATCAAATCGCGCTCGCTTAGACCAATACTCGCTCCTCGAACCAAAACAACCAAAGGCGAAATGCTTGATATCCTGCAAATCTTTGTTTCTTTCAAAAAAGAATTCTAAACCATCACCACCTGGTTCTTTCTTTCTTATGACCCTCTCCAACTCTTCGTGCACTATGGGCACTCCATTTTCTAAAATACAGTACGAAACATCATGTCCAGACTGAAAACCTACTATCTTCACTTACTCACTCCATTTTTTATAATTTTCATACACATACTCTGAACTAGGATGCCACGAATGATCACCCATGAACAACACTTTTGTACTTAGTGGATTCCATGTAATTTCGTACCTATTTTTGTTCTCGGGTCGAGACCAGACAACATGTGGAGTACCACACAAACTTGCAAGATGCATAGGTCCAGAAGAAGGACCAAATGCACAACTGGAATTGTACAGAACATCACAAACCTCCTTCAGAGGTTGATCTCTGAGGTCGTCAACATCCCCAATGATGCCTGAAGACCTTTTCGTCCCAATGCACGCAATTCTTTTGTCGTCTCCCAAAAGTTTTCTTAAGTTTTGCCAATTTTCAATACTCCAATTATCCTGCTTTCTAAGTTCTCTGCTCCTGATGTGGAAAACATAGTCGTATTGCCTCTTGTTCTTACGTCCGTACTTTATATATTCCGGTTTTACAGAATGCTGTCCAAAAGAAATTGCCTCCAAATAAGAGGTTTGTGGCGGAAAACCCACTCGCCTGGGTGGCACAAACACTGTTTTTGGACCTAGAAGTTGACGATTCTCCCTAAGCACTTTATTGCAAAGTAAATTCAAGTCTACCCCATTCATAAAAAAAGAATCTGCTTGTCCGTCAGTGGGACTGCAGTCAATAAAGTCATTTGAAAAATCTTCATACAAGTGCACAGAACTGCTTCTACAAATTATTGTTGTTTTTTCATAAAGTCTTGACATTGCCCTGATGTATGCCTGCCAAGCAAATAATTCCCAACCAAACTCACCAATCCAAGGACCAGCGACCAAATGCTTATCTAATTTGCTCATATATGTCGATTATTCTTTTTGCCCAGTTTGCTCTATTGAATTTTTTAACTTTCTTCAAAGCACTGTTTGCTATGTCTTTTCTTTGTTGTGGATTTTTTAGATAATAATCTATCTTTTCGTTGAGATCTTCCACAGATTTAAATATAACAATTTCTTGACCATCTTTAAAGTGTTTTTCGCGACCTTTCCAATCATCAGACAACAAAAACCCACCGGATGCCATGATCTTGTAAACCCTGTCAGAAGCGCCGTCTGAGGTGCAAAAGTTTAAATTTATCCTTGTACTGCAAACCGCTTCAGCGTGTTTCTTACCATAAACACCATTGATAACCTGAACTGGGGTGTTTATGTTGCGGATCTTTGATAGTCGATCACCATATGTATCGCCTATAAAACTGACATCGTACTTGACATCTACATGCACTGGTTTGTCTACTTCTTCATCGTACCCTTCGCACACATGAAAACTTTTTTCATTATATTTTTTTGCCTCTTCCAGCACATTCTCCTTATCACAACAAAAATAGTCTACTAGTCGAGTTTTTTGGCGCATCTCGTCGCTGTATGAAATAAGCGGGTCCATAAACCACATACATGTTTTAGTTGTTTTTGCATTTTCAACAAAGACTTCACTTGAAACCTCACTACACTTACTGTAAACAACAAGGTCAAACGACCTCTTCCTCACAAGGTCTACAATCTCAACGTCTCTATTGGAATTGCCAATTTCTAGTGCGCGCCTTCTATAGTCATATCCAACAACCTCGCAACCTATGTTCTTAAATGACAATATTTGAGATGTATTTGTTGAGGTTCGGGTTTTATCAAAAACTCCCACGAATAGGACACTAACCATGTGTCTGCCTTTTGTCTATGATGATTAGGTAATCCTTTTGCTTCATAGAAACATCTCTTGGTTTTGTTAAGATTTTTGATATGGAAACAGAATAGGGTTCTGCAAAATCCAAAAACTCATCAATCGACTTAAAACTACCAGTTTCTTGATCTGACCAAAAATTACAATGACCTATGGGTGGATCACCTGGCATGTCGTAGGATCTTTCCCAAGGTACAGTGATGATCAGTCTGTGCTTTGCGAGACTGATTAGTTTGTTAAAAAATTCTTTGTAATTTGTCAAATGCTCCAACACCTCACAACACATAACAACGTCATACTCATTTTTAATCTTATTAGAAACCATAAAATCATCCTGAATAAAATTTACGCCTGTGGGTTCACTCCAACTGCTTTTCTCCTCGATGTCTATGGCATCGACAGTGAATCCCATGGCACTCAACTCCCTAGGGACGGCGGCGTGACCACACCCAACATCTAAGACTGTTCTTACAGGGTCATAGACAGGAAAACTGTCTATAACACTCCTATGTCGGATGTCAAATTGTATATTTTTTTTATTTGTTTTTATTATCTTTATGTAATCAGACATTCTAACCCCCCTACAATTTGTACACTATCCTCTCTTGCACTTCATGAAGTGGGCGCACCCTCTCGTAGACACCAGGACCTCTTCCAAAATAAGCAAAATCAACCTTCTTGTCCATGGCGTGACATGCGTGATAAAATACCGAATCTGGTATACACACTGCTGCTGCAGTGCGGAGAATCTCAAACTGAACGTTTATGTTTTCGTCCAGAAAATTTATCTCTTTTCCTATCTCGATAACACTTTCAATACCCATGTCATTAAGGTACTTCCTGCCGTACCCTTGAGGCAGATCCTTGCTTGGGACGCCCGTTGTAGTCTGAACAAACCCATAATTTGAGTCACTCACCAAACTACTCACCAACTCTTTTGCCCTTTCCGCATCCTGCTTGCTCGTATAAACTTCAGTCTTGTAACTTGATGCCTTTGTGATTCCCAGATGTTGACAGTTTAGCACTATCTTATTTATTGGTTCTGAGTGCATTGGCATCACGAACCCGGAAAATCCATTATCTTTTGCGAACTGCTTCCATTCTTCCTTGAGAGAGAAAAACCCTACTTGAGAGTTGGGATAATCGTGCCAAGCGTCCTTTGTGTAAAAAATTTTATCAACATAGGGATTGTTCTCAAAAAACTTTGCTGTTCTAAATCTCTCTAGAGTTGCAATGTGTACCTTATTACCTGTTTTGTAGTAAAACTCTCTTATCGCCGGGGTCAACAAAATACAGTCACCCAATCCATGGGGATAAAGAATCAGAAGGTCTTTCACAACTTTATACCAAAAATTTCTTTTGCATAATACTCAACCTCATCATCTACCAAATGCTTAAACGCAGAATGATCTTTCCATGATTCGTACCTGGATAGGACGCTCATCTTTTGGGCAGATCCATCAAACTTTTGCCTATCAAAAGAACTACCACTGCCAAAATTCATAACATCGTTGATTCCAAAATCTGTAAAAGTCAAATCCAAATTGTCACAAATGGACTCTCTGTAATCTTTGCTGGCGAACCACTCATTGAAACTAATAAACTCTGTTTCTTGGGTGGTCTCGGTGCCGTCTAAGACCTGCTTTGCGTGCTCCTTCCAATCCTCCATTCTTCTTGGTAATTCTAACCCAACGTCCGTTGCGCCAGGATCAGGGGGGTTCACAAGTCGCTGAAGGCACGAGGCAATAAAGTTATACGGATCTCGCAAAATAATTATCGACTTACTATTTGCCCCCATGTCCTCATAATCCCACATTTGCCTTTGATTGAATTCTCTGATCGTCAGATCTTCTATGTTATAAATCTTATCTACAACATCTGAAAAATCTGCTTTATAAAATTGCTCCCTCAACTCTTTGCTGTTCTTGGGATCAAATTTGTGATCGACAAAATAGTTTTTAATATCGTGGTTTTGTCCTGCATATCTATAGTGGACAACCATGTGCTCTTTCATAGGGAGAAGTCTATTTTGCTCCCAACCCTTGATACAATTATTTAAGTGAAGGGTACTGTGCCTGTTCTGTTGAGCAAACCAATTGACAACACCGTGCTGCCCGCCTCGCTTCATGCATATAAAAAGATAATTCAATTTAGTCCCCCTTTTGAATCCTATAACTATCCGAATCGAAATGTTGTGTCGAGAACTCAAACAATTCTGTGTCCTCTAGTGCGATCATTTGATGCCTCAATCCCCTGTATACATGGAAGTTATCACCCCTTGCCAGGACCCTCTCTTGTGCAGATCCTATGTCATCTGACTCTGAGTATTTCACTAATATCTTTCCAGACTGTATGTAGAACACCTCGTCTTTTAATTCGTGATAGTGCCATGAGCACCTTTTACCCTTTACAAAATACAATAACTTACCACAATACTCATCACAGTTTACAATCCACTTCTCAAACCCCCAACCCTTTGGGACAAAATGCATATCCAAATGTGTTTTGTCGGTCATTGTTCAAATCTCCTGGTACTAAAGAAATCAACGTCACTGCACCCTTTGTCATCGACATATATATCTCCCGCGGGTTTGCCCAAAAACAGGGAAGTATACTTGACACCCCACTGCTCTAGTTGATCTTTTGTAAGTTTGTAAAACATCCTATTCGCCAAATATTCATCATTGTTAAAGCGACCCATTCCCCTAGCGGTTAAATATATTATCTGATGACCTCGATCATGCAATTCGTTTAGCACCGCAATCCTGTCTTCAAAAGGGCGGGCATCTCGATAATCTCCATCAGTTTTGGTACATATTGTACCGTCTATATCAATTACATATGTCTTGTACATCTTGCCAACTCAGCGCATACGTTCCACTTTTCTGAACAACAAACCCGGAACACCTGTTTGCTAACCTTATTGCTTCGTCCATACTTCCAAACGCGTAGTGTCCATAGACCAATGCGGCAAGAAAGGTATCTCCTGCACCACTCACATCTGAGACTTCTACCACGTTGGTGGGATAAGAAATCCCTTTCCATTTCGCGCCGCCCTTTCCATAAGTAACAACCAAGTTTTCCTTATTGACAGTTGTCTTATCTAGGACATCGAATTCTTTTTCATTTATTTTTATAATTGCACCGTCAAAACAAGACAGGTCTCGCTTTTTAGAGTCAACAAAAACAGGAACACCATTTTTAACACATGAAGTGACTATTTTCTCAGCGGTCTCATAGGTAATAAACCCTTTTTCATAGTCCGAAATAACCACATAGTCATAACCTGCTATATCCTTCTCTACATTTGAGGTAACCATAAAGGGTTTTAATTTCTCCCTTTCACCGAAATCAGTTCTCAATAAATGCTGTCCAGAATTGGCATCTATAAACCTTTCCTTGGAAATACTCTCTGCATTGGTAATAACAGAAATTTCTGCAAAACCGAATGCCAATAGATTCATCTTGACATTCAGGCACATGCCGTCTCTTTCTTCAGTCTTAATATGCTTAAATACAGATACTGGTGCCTCTGGACTTATCCTATCACAAGTGCCATAGTGGAACTTGTCCACACACGAATCACCTATTAGAAGTATGCTGCAATATTTTTGTTGTTGAATGGTCATCTATTCTCTCAAAAAACTTTAGTTCCTTAGCATATTGGGAACCAATCACCGTTTTATTGCGATAATCAGACCCAACGATCATCACATCTGGATTGTTCAACCTAACTAGTTGCTCAAGTTCTGAATCCGATGCAAAAACCTCTACACGATCTACAAACCTCAAGGACTGTAAAAAGTATTTTCTTACCTCTTGCTTGTTGAAGGGTCTTGAGTCACCCTTTGACTCTTTTACACGAGAATCGCTGTCGATTGCCACAATTAAAAAATCCGCATCATTGCGGGCAAACTCTAACAACTTCAAATGACCAAAGTGTAAAACATCAAAACACCCGTTAACAAACGCTACTCTTTTTCCCAATATTTGACGTACTCCTCAATTCCCTGCTCAAGGGAAAGGAACCCCTCCTTGTATTCCCCAAAACCTCTCAGATTTGCTGTGTCAGATTCTGTAAACTCTTGATATTTACCAATCAAAGTTTGCGGCATTGGTATCTCAATTATATCAAACTCATAATATTTTTTTAAGACTCTTGGTATTTCAGTAAATCTTTCTGCCTGTCCGGTGCCACAATTGAATATACCCGAATGTCCGCTTTCATAAAAATGCTTGTTTATTTTTACAATATCATTCACAAATATAAAATCTCTTTTATATGCCTGACTGTTTTCAAATATTTTTATAGTTCCCGTTGTATCGATCTGCTTTTTAAACTGATTCAATACAGAAGACATTTTACCCTTGCTCTCTTCAAAGGGACCATACACGTTAAAATACCTCAGTCCGGTAATTTGCGATTTAGTGGTCTGACTTATAACGGACACATAATCGTCGATCATACTTTTTGATTTTGCATAAATGTTTTTAGGATTCATTTGAGACGTTTCGCTAAAAGGTCCGTCACCATAAACCGAGGCAGAACTTGCATACACTAAAGGTGTTGAGGATGACACGCATAAGTTTATTAGTTTGTACGTGTAGTCGTAGTTTCTTTCAAGCATGTACGCTGTGTCGTGGCAGGTAGTATCTGTGCAAGCACCTTGGTGAAACACAAAACTTATCGAACAAGGTCCTGATCTAAACATGTCCAAAAAGTCCTTTGGACTTAACAAATATAAATGCTTTTTTCGTTGCTTTATTTCCTGCTTTAGATTATTGTGTGAGTAATCAACAGCAATAATGTCTTGATTTTTAGGAAAACTTTTCAACAAGTTCTTGCCTATAAACCCATTTGCTCCAGTTATAACAATCATTGTTCTATAATTTCTCCAAAAAGATTCAATGCACGGGCGACGTTCTCCTCTATGACGTCTATAAGGGGTTCACCAGAGAGAGAAAACCAATCTTCGTAAGAAGCACCCAGCATCTTTGGAGTTGTAATTATTTTACAATTCATCATTTTTGCCTCGGTAACCAATCGAGACAACGACTCCAGAACGCCAGGGATAAATACCAAACCCTCATACCTAGATAGAATTCTTATAAACTGCTCTTGGTCTTTACTGCTTATAAGTTCGTAAGGAATGCTTTTTTGTTCACACATCTTTTGAGCGAGCACAGTATTTTTTATAGGATTGGCAGAATCCATTATTGCAAAAATTTGATTTTTTTCAACCTTACTAAGTTCTCTTAGAAGGTTTAGTCTCTTTTGACTCCACAAACTACAAGATATATTTTCCAAATTCTTTAAACCTAAATTTGATTCAATTATAGAAGTCTGACTACTGCTCAGACAAACTACTTTTCTTGCCGAAGCGTACAACTCCCTATTTACAATAAATTCGTTTGGGATATTAAAATTTTTGAATTTAGATGGATCCCTATTTGTAACATATTTGTGATCATGCTCGTACACCAAATAAGGTTTAGAAAATATGATGTAGTCTAGCAACTGAGGGTTCGCACTTGCGAAATTGGAGACTATTACAAAATCAACAGAATCAATGTCAGATTTGGTTGTAGCAGAACTAATCAAGCGGATAACTTGATGACTTTTCTGTAAGTGATCTATCAAAACACCATCATTCAGTTCAGCGCCGCCAAGCAAGTGTTGCTCAAAAAAATCTGACAAAAATCCTATTTTCACAATATCTCTATTGACGATAAAGCGTCTGCCCAAGCAGGGTCTGGAAGCATCTCGGCGGGAATAAGTGCGGTCTTCATTTGCTCCAACACCTTTGAATACTCATACTCTTCCACTACGGACTCTTTTAAGGTCTTAGCAAACGACTTATAAACACCATATTGCTTATAGCACTTTCTAATCTGATCTTTAAAAGACTTTTCTTTCGGAAACGCCCACTTGGAATCTTGATATATGATGTTTTCCCAAACTACGTCTTGTGGCACGTTATCTAGATTATAATCTACTTTGGCAAAAAGTTTTTTTAATTTTAACTTTTTTGATTTCTTGTCCTTGACTTCTGCGGTTAAAAAGTCCAAGTGACCGCTCCAATCCGTCGCAACAATCGGCAGTCCTGAATATGCCGCCTCAAAAAGAGGAAGACCAAAACCCTCCCCATGCGTTGCTGTGACATATGCTTTGACCTTGGGGTGTTCATATAAGGAATGTAGTTGCTCCTCAGAGAGTTCTCCATGCAATAGGTACACCTTGCACTTTCTTTCTCCCATATTCGACAAGATGCTTGATATAGATGCCTTAGACAACTCTCTATCTGGTGTCGAGTTTCTAGATAGGTTGGTTTTCAGGATCAGTCCAACCTCTTCCTCCCTAAACTCCTCAACAAACCATTTTATTGTGTTTTCTAAGTTCTTTCTCTTGCCCCACATAGCAACCGTCAAGAAATTAAAATCATGCTCAAACTGAACGTCTATTGGGTCTGATTTCAAATCCTTAACGGGATAAGGAACAACCTCGACAGGTGCTCGGCAACCTAAAGTGATCGCCTGACCATCCTGCTGCTGAAACTGATATTCAGTGCTCACAAACCCAGACTTTGCATGTTCAGATGGCACAATTATTTTGTCTATGCCAGACGCAATGTTTGCAATCCACTTGGGGTGAACCTTGTCCGTTTCAATTCCAGCAGTAACACAAACTGAATATTTTGCCTTTTTTTGAAATTCATTTGGAATGCCAACATGAATCTGCACATCATATTGAGGTTCTACAGACGCATTTTTACAATTTTGAACATACAAAACATTCTTTCTTATGTTTTCATCGATTGCCCCTCTCTCAGAGTTAGCGTCGGAAACCCAACTAGTTGTTCCCCACGACAGAGGATTAATGTATACGTCTATACCTGGAATTTGCTCAAGTGCGCGAAAAACAAACCTTGCGTGCTCTCCATACCCAGATTGAGTTAAGATTGGTGCCTCTAATAGTATTTTCATAATTCTGTCAACTCCCAAGTTTGATAATTCTTTCTAGTTTCCCAAGATCCATGTCTTTGATGTAAGTCCTCAAGAAGGTCAACCCACTTAGACTCATACTGAGGGAAGGAATAATTCTTTTCTACGTGCTCTCTGCCCTTCCTTCCCATCGTCGCACGATCTTCGTCTGACATGTTGTACATCCTTTCTAACGCTGCTAGGAAGTCCTCTTTGCAAATCCTATCTTCATATATCCATGGCACCTGCTGAGAACCGATGATCGCCTTTGCTGTTGGATTTATTCCGACACCAAACCACTCTTCTCCATCGGTTACCTGTTCTTGTAATCCACCTGTCATCGTAACTATAATTGGCGTTTCACAAGACAAAGACTCTAGTGTTGCCAATCCGAACCCTTCAGCATCAGAAATGTTTATAGTGCAGTCTGCCATGTTGTAAAGACCTGCCAACTGCTCTAATGGCATTTTTTGAGTCGATAACAAGACCTGACCGTCTGTTAAATCCAGTTCTTCCAATATTGCAATTAAATCCTGCCCATGCTGATCATTTGGTTCCGTGTGCATGATCAGTGATGCCTTGTCATGCCCAACCTTATCAAGGAACTCCTTAAACCAGAAAATCAAAGTACCCGACTGTTTACGCCTAGCATTCCTATTATTCCAAAAGAAGACAAACTTATCTTTCAACCCCTCTCTTTTTGGCACATCTTTTTTTGAAAAAACCTCAGACTCAACTGCATGAGGCACATAAAGAGATTCCACCTCTGGTGCAACGGTCTTTACAATATCATCTGTGACTTTGCTGATTGTTGCAACAAAGTCATTAGAAAGATACCACTTCCTATTAAAAGTTGGATATGGATAGTTGTCCCAAACATGATAATAAACCATAGGAACGTTTTTTCTAATTTCTGAGTCCATATTCCACAACCATTCATAGAATCTTGGATCAGTCATAAACCATAGGATATCTGGTTTCTTATTCATCACCATAGACCTTATGACTTCAGGGTTTCCATACCCATCAATGGGTTGAGTTATCCAATCCTCACCATACTCATCTGTTTTTATCAGTCTATAATCTGCGTGCTGAATTGCTCCTGCGATTGAAAAAACAGAAAACTTACCTGTCTTTAAAAGTGCTTCGATCATGTATCTTGTTTGAGTTCCGACTCCGGAGGGGGCAAAAGGCGAGTCAGATATAGTCATAATTTTTATTTTTTCTGTCATTTAAATTCCTATGTACAATGTTCAGTTTTATAGAAGTTGCAATACTTGCAAGACATCCTATTCTTGAAAGAAACTCCGTTATTAATACTTTTAACAGTTTTCTGCAAAAGTTTTAAGGAATTATTTATTTTTCTTTCTCCACTCGTGACACGAAAAATCTCAACTCTATCTTTTTTTGCAGTTCGCTTCAATAACGCAAAATGTGTTTCAATGGCGGAAAGTGGTATGCTATGCTTTTGTGAAAAGAACACCTTATAATAAGTTAACTGATAGTTGACCAAGGGGTCAGATCTCTTTTTCATATTCCAACCCCACGAGCACGTCTTCCAGTCAATTATATGATATTTGCCATCAGTTGTTTTTATTACAAGATCTATAAATCCTTTAAAGTTAGTCTTAACCATATCTATCAAAGACATATTCTCATACATCTCCTCTTCGACAGATACAACTTCAAATTCGCCAAAGTACTCCTGAAGGGATGGTAAAATGTCCGTCAACATGCTTACACCCTGATCTTTCATCTCTAGCAAGGTTTTTTTGTTGAATTCTATAGACTTTTCTTTTAAAAGAGTCACCTCTTCCACTAATTTTTGCATAAAAATTTCATGAAGTTGGTCTTTTGTGAGGTTGTTGTTTTCTACAACATTCTCACAAACATGGTGCATAGCAGTGCCGAAAGCAGTGTATTCATTGCCCTCAAACTTTGCAACCTGCTCAATGTATTGAAGTTTGTGTTTAAAGGCACAATCTTGGAATGTTTTAAACTCAGAATAACTAATCTTTGGTCTTGGTAGTTTTTCTTGATCTTCTTGGTTTTGGTTTTGTTGGTTCACTTTGCTCCTTCTTTTTAGAAAAAACCCACTTACCATGTGTTAGTGACCCTTTGTTTTTGTTGCACAAACTCACAGCAGGACACGATAATATTGTATCATATTTTAAGTTTTTGTCAAGCAAAATTTTCAAAACACTTTCCGTGCTAACAGTTGTTACATCCTCTTTCGCCACAAATCGGGGTGCAATCTCAACTAGCAATTCAATTTTTGAATCACATTCATTTATTTTATAAGTAACTCTATCAGTCATTGTTGTTCTCCAGTTCAATTATTTTATAATACACTTCAGGACATACCTTTTTAACAAACCCTACATCCCTCTTGTTATAAAACACCTCAAACGTATTTGCGAAATATTCATTAATCGAAGTGATCGCGTAAGGAGAGTAGAAAATATTTGTTGTCAACATTGCCAACATTGGATACCCAATGTCATTATAAAGAACATCATCAAGTTGAGGATTATACTCCACATCGTAAAAGGACGATAATGAAATACCAAAACCCTCTGAAGAGAGCAAAGAATGGACCCGCTCTCTTTTCGAAATAAATTCTCTTTCTATAGCACCATCCGTGTAGACAAGGGAAGCGTTATTTTGCTCAACAGCATGAGCGAACTCATGAACCATGTGAGACACGGTGTCAACCTCAGAAACTTGTTTATTGCTAAGAAATATTGCCCCCTGGTCGTAAACAGCGCTGAAATCATTCTTTCTTAGCATCTCAAATTGACCAATGTAGATGGCATCTATGTACCTAAAATATTTATTTGGTACTACACTTTTGACGGCGGTGAGTACCTTTCTTAAATTGACTTCTTTTGGGAGGGCATCCTTGATGCTAATTTGTATTCCATCGAACATAAAATTCGATCTATTCCTTTCCCTACTCTTTATCACCTTTCTCATCATTTACCTTGCTTGCGTTATAAACGCTTTTCTTGTCCTGTAGTGCCTGGGTGTATCCTCTAATCCAATTCTCTTCTGCCACAACCATCAGGAATTCTGGAAACTCGTCCGCCACTACCTCCACTATGTCTTCGACTGTGACCGTGTCTCCATTGGTACAAACCTTGTTGCCAACATACTGTACCAAAATATCCTTTAGTTCTGTAGAGACTCTAGTGCTCTCCTCTTTGATCAATCCTTCCCCCTCTTTAAAGTAAACTTTCATAATCTAATCTACAAAATCTTAGCAGCAATAGTTGCCACATCAGACCTCTCTCCCTTTTTCAAAGTTATGTGACCACTTATGGACTGGTCTTTAAACCTCTCTACCACATAGGTAAGTCCATTATTGGTTGCATCAATGTACACGTTATCTATTTGATCTATGTCGCCAGTTAAAATCACTTTGGTACCCTCGCCAACGCGGGTGAGGATTGTCTTTATCTCGTGTTGAGTCATGTTCTGAACTTCGTCTACTATAATGTACGCATTTGCTATTGATCGCCCTCGAATAAATGTCATCGCTTCGACTTCAATCTTACCCTCATCAACATACATGTCAAGAGTCATCTTGTCGTTTCCAAACAAGTATTGCAAGTTATCTTGTATGGGTGCCAACCAAGGCAACATTTTTTCTTCCATGGTTCCAGGTAAAAATCCTATTTCCTTTCCAACGGGTTGTATTGGTTTAGTTACAACTATCTTTTTATACTTGGGATCTGCACCAAACGTTTGTTCTAATCCTGCACAAAGAGCAAGAAGAGTTTTCCCAGACCCTGCTTGCCCAACTAGCGTTACAACTGGGATGGTATCATCCATCAGAAGATCCAGTGCGTACACTTGTTCTCTGTTTCTACCTCGGACGCCCCAAACCGTTGACTTAATAGTGGCAACCTTTTCCAAAGGAGTGTCATAGTCCCTAAACTTTGAAAGTGCTGTCTTCTTTTCGCTCTCATCCGATGTTAACATTATAAACTGATTTGGGTAAAATTTTCCGTCTTTTTTACTAATACTTGTAGAACTAGAATAAAATTCGTCCACCCTACTATCTGAAACCTGCAAGGAAGAACTACCTGCAAACAAGACGTCTGGATCTTCTACCACCTGTTCCAGATCATAATCCATGGACTCAATACCCAGAGCATCACACTTGACTCTCATATTTATATCCCTAGATATCATTATGACTTTTCTTTTTTTATTCTCGTCTTGACTAGTGAGCGCAGTTGCAATAATTTGGTTATCTGGGTCGTCCAAATCTAGATCATCGGGGAGTACAAACGGGTTGTACTTTTTTACAATCAACATTCCTTTGCCCTTCTCTATTCGAACCCCTCGAAATAGATTGCCCCTATCCCTTAGTTGGTCCAATATGCGTATAATGTTTCTTGCCTGGACGCCGACGGAATCTTGTCTTTTTTTGTGGTTATCTATTTCGTCCAAAACCTTTAAAGGTATGACGATGTCATTGTTTTTAAAATTATAAATTGATTGTGAATCTGTCAAACACACGCTGGTGTCTAGAACGTAATTTTTCTTTGCCAAAACTTCTCCTAGTGTTCTTCTTTAATTAGAAGTAACGCGTTGTTTTTTCCAATTGGTTGGCAAAGCGGTGTACTCAATGTTGACAAAATTGTTCCTTTTTTGCTCATCTGTAAGAATCTTATAATTGTTTCTTTTGTAAAACAAGTCGTCAACCTCGTTCTGCCTCTGGTGAGGATTGGGGGATTGCACTAACGCCTGATGTGGTAGTGTGCCAAACACACATAGGGATAAAAACATTACTGGATTTATCATTGTCTAATTCTCCTAAATAAAATTTAATTTTTATAATATACTTAGTATATGGGTAAAGTTATGATCATTAAATTAATAGGTATTTGTTGCCTATTTGGATTAACCTCTTGTATCACCACATCCGTAAGAAATAAGGCAAAACCACCAATGACATCTTTTGTAAAGATCATCAAACAAGTGGAGGTTGTGAAATGCAGAAAAAACTCAAACTGTACACCAGGCAAGTATTTTTCAACTGGGTCTGGGATCATCGTTGGTCACACCAAGAAAAACACTCTAATTCTTACGGCGGCGCATGTCTGTCAGGTCCTAATTGACGACGACGTCAAAAGAAATGTAGAAATATTAAAATCTTCAGTTTTTGTCATAGACCATGAAAAAAGGTTTATAGAGTCAGTGATAATAATTTCTACAAATCCGCTTTTAGAAAAAAAAGATATATGCCTAATGGCAACAAAAATAAAAATTGATGCGGACGCCGTTAAGGTTGGCAAAAAACCCACCGTGGGAGATCAAAGTTACAATATTGCAGCGCCGGGAGGAGTTACACACCTTCCTGCAGTGCCCATATTACATGGCATATACTCTGGACATGCGGAGGACGTGAACTCAGACCTGTACAGTATTCCTGCTATTGGAGGTTCCTCTGGAAGTGGGATCTTTAATGAAGATTATGAACTGATAGGCATAGTTTTTGCTTCTGTTCGCAACTTTCATCATGTGACTCTTTCGGTTAGGCACGAAGATCTAGTAGAATTCCTAGAAGAAGGAAGACGAGTGATCAATCAATTAAACTCAAAATAAACCCTGTACCTAAGTGCAATACCATCAACGCCTGAACCTGGCGGGGCAACGGAAGGGTGGAAGTACACATTTTTTACATCTGGATGCTCCAATAAGGTGATTAACGCGTCCAGTGACATCTTTTCCATAGTAGTCTGATATAGGTCGTCAATCTTTCTAAAGTTGTTCCAATTTATTCCAAGAAACTCTTCTCTGCTTTTTAACACAGTGGTTACGATCTCTTTTGCTGTGTCAAAATCTATTTCTTTATTTTTTGTTTTACGACTTTTTGTGGTCGCCCTTTTTCTTGTTGCGGGTTTTTTTGTTGTCATATTATCTCATCCACCAATCCATACTCTAGGCACTTATCTGCTTCCCACCAAATGTCATGTTGCAGAATCTTCTCCAACTCATTTTTTGGTATCTTTGTGTGCTCCTTGTATATTTTTCGAATCTTATCCATCAACATGCTTGAGTTCTCCATGTCATCCTTCATGTCTTTGAATTTACCCCACATCAATCCTGACAATTCGTGGACCAACATGCAGGCATTTTTGTGCATATATCTCCTATCAGCAACAACTGACATTAGAGTGGCAGCAGATGCAGCGCAACCATCAATAACACTATGTATTGGTATTTTTGAATTCTTGATATAATCAACAGCAGAGAGTCCAGCGAACACAGACCCCCCATAACTATTTATATGCAACTTGATTGGGGGTGGTTGGTAATCCATCATAGTTGTTCGTGAAGTTAGATTAACATTCATATTAAAAATGCCTTTGTTTAACTTTAATATTTTTGGTCTAGTCACAGCAGAGTAAAAATATATTCTATTGTGACTAAATTCGACTTGGTCATTGTCTGTTGCTGCATGACCTGTTTTAGATTCCGAGGCATACTCGTGAGGAGTCATTTTTTTCTCCTCGGATATCTCTTCTGTTTCATTTCCCCAAAAATGATCCTTCATTGAGCAATCTCCGCTTGTTTAATCGACATTATTTCCCACTCACGGGACATTCCATTGTGACACTGCAGAAAAGCAAACCTGAATGCTTCAGCAAATGTATAATATTGCTCAAAAAAGTTTTTCTTTTCTAAAGTTGTTTTATTTTTTATTGTTATATCAAATTTTCTCATACTAGAATCTTATTACAAAATTATGGTATTTTTAAGCGATTTTTGTATGCCCTGTCTATTTTGCTTTTAACCTTAAGAACTTTTTTTGCATATCGATAACCCCTTTTTAATTTTCCCTTACCCTTGCACCTAAATCCTGATGAGTACCCACATAAACCAACTCGAACCCTGCCCTTGCCATACTCATGAACCCAATACCTGAGTGTCTTTATTCCTGCACTAATAGAATTTTTTGGATTCTTTAGTTGCTCACAAGTGTATCTTTTGGTTTTTGTCAACTTGCTCCCAGTATATTTGGGGATAACCTGTGATAAACCACAAGCACCTGCATGACTGACCGCGTCCTTATCCCAACCACTTTCAATATATATTAGTGCCACAGTTAAGGTCGGATCAATCCCATTCTCTATGGATTGATCAACAATTTGGTTTGCAAACTTACAGACCAAATCTTGTTTAGATTTATTTAAATGAAATTCTGGAGATGCCATGGTGAGACATATGATGTGTGGTAAAATAGCAAAGTCCATTACACTTTTAGGTTTATCACTAGATAAAGTACAATCTGTGATGCGCCGCCCTTTATTGCAATAGGTTTTCCGTCTGACCCCACTACAAACATGGTTGGCACCGCCTTGACACCACCTGCGGATGCCAACTTTGCAACCCAGGGTTCATCAACATTTAGGATCAAAACTTTTTCCAAGTGTCCCGACTGCTCAAGCGCTTTGTATAAAAGGGTGCAACTTTCGCACCACTTTGCACCAAATATTATGTACACCTCAGAAGAAGAATAATTTATCGCATTTGACAAGTCTTGCATACTATTGTATCTAGACCCAGATCGGTGAACCTCTCGACCTTCATATGTCACTATAAGTTCGGTGTTTCCGCTTTCCTTTGGTTGTGTTGAAGATGCACAAGCAAACATAAAAAAAAGCAAAATGTATCTTGTCCACCTCATTAACCACCACACCCCCTAGTTGCTCTTGAACTTTTCAGATGAACGAGTGGTACCACCGGAAGTGTATTCGCTATATTCGTAATGAACCTGTTCGATTTGCTCACCTACTCGTTGCCAGTTTTCCAACGCGGTCTTAAC
>CETF01110020.1_pt1 | contig 25707 bp, 25 predicted proteins | sample 326991 | NCBI WGS metagenome assembly CETF01 (sample SAMEA2622331, study PRJEB7988) | marine metagenome | biome: marine biome (ENVO:00000447); feature: surface water layer (ENVO:00002042); material: "saline water (ENVO:00002010), including plankton (ENVO:xxxxxxxx)" | depth 5 m | reverse complement strand
CATCCAAAGAACTGTTTGGATGATCGTCTCCCTTCGAAGGGAGATTTAATTGCTTGAATTAAATATTTCTCTTAGCATCAGGAATGAATTTCAATCCGCCAATAGAGTCCAGATCGGACACAGAGCTATTCGAAATAACTTCCAATACCAAAGACTGGGATAACGAAGCAGTCTTAATTGCAAAAAAGGAGTTACTTAAGCGAGGGTATTCAAGCCGAAAGATCGAACATAATGAGAGCGTAAGTTCTAAAAGCAGAAAAAAGATAAAAGCGTTAAAAAAATCAAAGGGTCTTTCAAAAAAAGAACTCTTAATTCTGATAGTGTGTGCTCCTTATATCTTTATTTCGACATTTAGTACTTTCCTACCACGTATTGGAAAAACTGTAATGGAATTGGAAAATGAAGGCTTTCATAAACTGAAATGGCAACGATTAGCAGTTTTAACCTTAGCTAATGCGCTCTGGTTTTTTGTCCTTTCTGTTTGGCTGAATTTGTTCTGAAATGCTGACTTCCCCCCAACCTGGCGCCAGCGTCTCGCTGGTGAGGTAAAGCATAATAAACAAGCGTATTGCTTAAACTAGTTCAAAGCTTTAAGCTAAATCCAGATTCCGGGCATACGCCGCGGAATGAGACAGTCTTATTCGAGGGGATTGCCGCGTCGGGTATTTTAAAACCCTCACTATTTCCAAGGCCTCCTCACAAATAGGGCATCCTAAGTATGAATTTTGGATGTCGTTAGGTATACCAATTCCTAAATTTCACAAAGATCCTGAAACGAGTTCAGGATGACGTCCGCTACATATTCCTTCTGTACTGCCCACCAACCTCATACAAGGCATGAGAAATCTGTCCCAGCGAAGCGACTTTCACCGTTTCCATGAGCTCTTCGAATAAGTTGCCGTTGTTTCGGGCCACTTCCTTCAATCGTTCAATAGCTTCAGCATTTCTGTCTTCATTTCGTTTCCAGAATGCTTCTAAGTTATCGATCTGCTGTTTCTTCTCTTCTTCTGTAGATCGGATGAGCTCGATTGGCTTTTGCTCTTCATCACCGGCTCCTTCTTTCAGGAAGGTATTTACGCCTATGATCGGTAGTTCTCCGGTGTGCTTCTTAGTTTCGTAATACAAGCTTTCATCCTGGATCTTTCCGCGTTGGTACATACTCTCCATCGCTCCGAGAACACCACCACGTTCAGTGATGCGATCAAACTCGGTAAGAATGGCTTCCTCAACAAGATCGGTCAATTCAGAAATGAAATAAGAACCCTGATTGATATTCTCATTTTTAGCCGTTCCCATCTCTTTGTTAATGATCATCTGAATCGCTAATGCACGACGTACAGACTCCTCAGTCGGAGTTGTAATTGCTTCATCGTAAGCATTGGTGTGCAATGAATTACAATTATCATAAATTGCTAATAATGCCTGTAAAGTTGTACGAATGTCATTGAACTGAATCTCCTGTGCATGCAACGAACGACCACTTGTTTGAATATGATATTTCAACTTCTGAGAACGATCATTGGCTTCGTACTTCTTTCTCATCGCTACCGCCCAAATACGACGTGCTACACGTCCGATCACTGCATATTCAGGATCTAGTCCATTACTGAAGAAGAACGACAGATTATGAGCGAAATCATCGATGTTCAATCCACGGGCTAAGTAGTATTCTACATAAGTAAATCCGTTTGCCAGTGTAAGCGCGGCCTGAGTGACCGGGTTAGCTCCCGCTTCCGCGATATGATACCCGGAAATAGAAACAGAGTAATAATTACGAACTTTATGCTCTGTAAAGTATTCCTGTATGTCTCCCATCATTTTAAGAGCAAATTCGGTAGAGAAAATACAAGTGTTTTGCGCCTGATCTTCTTTCAAAATATCAGCCTGAACAGTTCCACGAACTGATGAAAGTGTCTTTTCCTTGATCTGATCATAGGTTTCAGCGTCAATAACTTCGTCACCGGTCATTCCAAGCAAACCTAAACCAAACTCATCATTCCCTGCAGGGATTTCATTTGAATATCGTGGAACCGGTAATCCAAGCTTCTCATACTTTGTTTTAACATCCTTGATCGCCTGCTCCCATTTCCCTTCTGCTTTCAGATATCTTTCCACTTCCTGATCGATAGCCGTATTCATAAACATAGCTAATATCATCGGTGCCGGACCATTGATAGTCATTGATACAGAAGTAGTTGGCTTGGTTAGTTCAAAACCGGAATAAAGTTTTTTCATATCATCCAGCGTACAAATACTCACACCGGAATTACCGATCTTTCCGTAAATATCAGGGCGATAACCGGGATCTTCTCCGTACAATGTTACTGAATCAAAAGCGGTTGATAGACGAGCAGCTTCCAATCCTTCACTTACATAATGAAACCGCTTGTTGGTTCGCTCCGGAGTTCCTTCACCGGCAAACATTCTGGTTGGATCTTCTCCTTCGCGCTTAAATGGAAATACACCCGCGGTATATGGGAAATAACCGGGGAGATTTTCTTTTAAAGCAAACTTAAGCCTCTCTCCTTCGTGTTTGGTATCCGGCATGGCTACGCGAGGAATTTTTAAACCACTTAAAGATTCTCGGTACAATTCATTTTTGATAACACGGTCACGTATCTTTACATCAAAGGTATCTTGTTTGTATCGTTCATACAGATCATCCCAGCCATCTAAGATCTTTTTTGGAGCTACGTCCAGCTTAGAGATCCAGTGTTCTTTCATCTTGGAAAGATCGCTTTCTAACACTTCTTTATTCTCTGGCTTCCAATTGTTTAATTGATTCAGTGTACCATTAACCTCAGATAATCTGGAAGCAATTTCAGATTGTTGCTCTGCCCATTCATGGTAATTTCTGATGGTCTCTGATATCTCACTTAAATAACGAACTCTCTTTCCGGGGATGATCGCCTGAGCCTGAATATCTTCTGCAGGCGAAGCATCGGTATAGAGCTTGGGCTCCCATTCAAAACTGTACCTTTCGTTGATCTTTTCAACAATAGCAGCAAAAAGGTTGTTCACTCCTTTGTCATTGAACTGAGCAGCTATCGTTGGATACACCGGCATATCTTCGGGTTTTGCATGCCATTCGCCTCTGTTTCTTATCATCTGCTTACGAATATCTCTGTAAGCATCTAACGAACCTTTCTTTTCAAATTTGTTTAAAACCACGATTTCAGCGAGATCAAGCATATTGATCTTCTCTAACTGCGTGGCTGCACCATATTCGCTGGTCATCACATAGATCGGTATATCTGATATATCTACGATCTCAGTACCACTTTGACCAATTCCACTGGTTTCTACGATGATCAGATCAAATCCGGCTTGCTTATAAAGCTCAATTGCTCCGGTAAGTGCTGCACTTGTGCTTCTGTTTGACGCTCTGGTCGCCAGACTTCGCATATACACGCGTTCTGTGTCGATACTGTTCATTCGTATGCGATCACCAAGTAACGCCCCTCCTGTCTTAATTTTGGAAGGATCTACGGAAATAATTCCGATGGTGATATCTTCAAACTCAGTAAGAAAGCGTAATACGATCTCATCTGTTAAAGAACTCTTTCCTGCACCACCCGTTCCTGTGATTCCCAGTACCGGAATCGTTTTCTCAGATTCCGCTTTAAGTGGTTTTCCGTCTTTCTTTAACAACTGTTTATCAGAAAAACTTATTAACTCTTCGTTTCCGTTTTCCAGCGCCGTTATAGCTCTGGCGATCGCTTTTGGCTCTTTATCGAGCACTTTTTCAATATCAATTTCAGTTTTTGTAACGGGATCATAATCACATTCGTGGATCATGTAATTGATCATTCCCTGCAATCCCATTTCGCTACCATCGTCCACAGAAAAGATCCGGGACACTCCTGCATCATGGAGATCGTCGATTTCGTCCTGAACGATCACCCCGCCGCCGCCGCCGAATACTTTGATATGACCTGCTCCCTGCTCTTCCAACAATTCGATCATGTATTTGAAATACTCAACATGTCCACCCTGATAAGAACTAATGGCAATTCCCTGAACATCTTCCTGAATAGCGCAATTAACAATCTCATGCACAGAGCGATTATGACCAAGGTGAATCACCTCTACTCCACTGCTTTGCAAAATTCTACGCATGATATTGATACTGGCATCATGACCATCAAATAAACTGGCAGCCGTTACAAAACGTACTTTATGAGTAGGTTTATGAGGCTCTGTTAAGCTAAATGGATACTTATCTTCTTTAAGTTCTGTAGATTTTTTTTCTGTCTTGATCGACATACGTGTGCTTTAATTATGATTTCATGGAAGCGATTCCAAAATACCAAAAAAAAGCCCCTTATTAAATAAGAAGCTGTAAAATGATTCGGAAATTAGTGAGACTGATGATTTTAGGTTAATTTGCATTTCCCGATAAAGAATAACCAAACTAGATTATCAAAAGCAGAATCAGTTTTTACATTCGGCACTCATTATTTGATCAATATTATTGCTATGACAAATAACTAAATTTGGTAAAAAAAGCATAAGCTTGTTCATGACAACAAATCAGCAGCATAGAATTTCAATAAAAACCATCAAAAATAAGTTAGTTGATAACTTTATTCTGTATGGTGCCATTTTTGCCACCATTGTTTTTTTGATACCACTAATACCATTTAATTTCGAAAATCTAAATTTCTACAATTATATAGATCTTCTTACTATAATTTCTTTATATATAATTTTCTATCAAAGAGATAAGGTTTCACTCTCTTCTAAAGGAAGCTTTATTCTCTTCGCCGTGTACTTATTCTTTATTGCCGACTTCTATCAACACGGTTTATATTCTACAGTAAAATCAATAATTATATTTATTCCTTTTCTGGGAGTACTTGTTTATGAAGTTAAGTGGGCAGTTCTGATCTTTATCATTACAATGATAACGTATACATTAATAGCTTATGGTTATTTATCTGGTCAGCTGTTTCCGGGATCTCTAGACCCTACGTTAAATCTCCCCTATAAATGGATAGTTAATGGTATTCTGCTTTCTTTAGTGGCTATTATTGTTGCTATGTTTATGCATAATTTCAATCAATCTTTATTACAAATTATCGAACAGCAGGATATAAGCTATAATGTGCTCGAACAACAAGAACAGGAACTAAAGATAAGCGTTGAGGAAAAAAATGTTCTGCTTCAGGAAATTCACCACAGAGTCAAAAACAATTTGGCGGTGGTTTCTGGTTTACTGGATCTACAATCAAACTTAGCACCCGATACATTTACCCGTTCTGCACTAAAATTAAGTACCAATCGAATAATATCAATTTCAAAAGTACACGAGCTTTTGTATCAGTCCGAAGATGTAAGCCGTATTGATCTTAATAAGTACATTCGGGAATTAACTGATATTATTATCGGTAGCTTTAATAAAAACAACTTTGATATAGACCTAAAGTTAGATATTAATGTTCCTTATTTAAATATTAATCACGGAGTGCCTGTTGGTATTATTTTAAACGAGTTGGTTACAAACAGCCTGAAACATGGTTTCAATAGACCTCAAGAAAGATATGAAATTGAAATTTCCGCCCATGAAGAAGATGGACACTACCACATAGGATATCATGATAATGGAAGTGGTATTATTGAAACTGTCAGTGATAAAAAATCCGGGCTTGGTACTACCTTGATAGAGTCTTTATTAAAACAAATTGATGCAGAATTTTGGTTGAAAACTGATGGGTATTATCAAATTACATTTCGTTTTCCTAACGACCCTGCGTTTGAACGGTGAGACTGGTTTTAGTTATTAAAGTTTCCCCGATTTAAAACACTCAGTTATTCCTGAACCGCTTTAAAATGATAATCAACAATAGCGAAGAATGTGGAGCAGAACTCATAGATTTCGTTCAGCTGCAGAGCTAAGAAACGAGGCTTAAAATATGTGGAGCTGAGCTCACACGCTTCGTTAGATTATACTCGTGATTTCCAAGCTTTTGGATTCCGATGTTGATGTAAAATGGCGAATACTGAAATCGCATCTTTTAGTTCAACATAGTAAATAGAAAACGGAAATCGGTTAACTAAAACTCTTCGAATGTTACTTTTGTAAACAACTTGGTGTTGCTTAGGAGCGCGAAGAAGAGATGTGATCTTTACATCTACACAACGAACAAAATCTTTCCCCAATCCTGAATTTTGGGTTTCATACCAGTAATATGCATCATCAAGATCTTTTTCAGCTTGTGGGGTAAGAATTAACGTTTTAAGCACTAGTTACAAATATTTTTCCCGGATTTCATCCCATGACTTTCCATTCGCTGTATCTTTATCAAGGCTTTGTAAACGCTCTTCCAAAATACTTTTATGATGCTCAGGTACATCAACTTGCTCAGGATCAGAAGCTATAGAATCCCACAAAGCCTCTACTAAAATGATCTTCTCGTTTTTGTTGAGTCGTGATAGTTCTTTGATAAGAGTGTCTTCCATAATGACTGAATTAAATTAGATACAATAATTTGAACAAAAAGAACTTCGAAAGCAATCGCGGGATAAATTTATGAGGCGGACTAACGACCCCGCGTTTAAGCAGTGAGTCTTGTGATAAAATTAAAGATCTGAACCACGTCCGAGGTAAAACACTCAGTTATACCTGAGCAGCTTTAAGTGGAGCAATTTCTTTACTTGGACGATGTGATGATAAATCATGCATAGCCTGTAGATTTAACCAAAATTCAGGAGAGGTATTTAACGCTTTCGATAGTAACCAAGCAGTGTCCGAAGAAATGCCTCTTTTCCCTCGTACAATTTCATTAATCCGTTGTATGGGAATATCCAGATGGTCAGCTAATTTTTTCTGCGTTAATTCCATTGGCTCAAGATACTCTTTCAGTAAAATCGTCCCGGGATGTGTGGTAATTCTGTTCTGTGGAATCATGGTTTTCACTTTTTTAATGATAATCAACAATAGCTACATCAAAAGCACTGGAATCTTCCCAACGAAAAACGATTCTCCATTGGGCATTAATTCGAATACTGTGATATCCTTTATAATCTCCACGCAGTGCTTCTAATCTGTTGCCTGGAGGTGATCTTAAATCATCTAAAGAAGTGGCTGCATTCAGTATATCCAATTTGTAAATAGCTGAATCAAGGATTTGAACAGGTAATCTCCGAACTTTACTGCTCGAATTTCCATGAAACAGATCCGATGTTGCTTTATCTCCGAATGATTTAATCACTCTTTAATTTAATGGATTAACGGTATCCATGCAACGAAATTGTTTAGTGAAGCTTTAACGACCCGGCGTTTAATGGACGCAGGGATTAAGTTTTTGTTGAAGTAACTGATATATTTTATTGCACACAAGTTAAACGAAAGCTTATTATGTATATAAATTTCTAGCAAGTCCAGTAAATTTTGTTAATTAAATCAACGACTGTTGGTCCATCTGTACAACCTCCAACTTCAGGAGCATTCTTGTCTTTATCTGAATGGATTATTATCCATCTCTGTGACGCTTCGTGGAAAAAGAGCTCTCCTTCTTCAATAATACCCTTAGGCCAAATTTTTGATTCTTCATTATTCCGAACAAAAATTTTTGGGTTATCAATTATGACTTCGAACCTGATATCACTATTTGTATTCGGGTGTTCTGCAAATTTATGTTGAAATAGATAAGTACCATTTGAAATAGGTAACTGTACAGTACAACCAATACATAGAAAAAAGAGAGAAAGTAGATAGTAAGATTTCATGTTCTAAATACACATTAACGACCCTGCGTTTAAGCGGCGGGTCTGGTTTAAATTATTAAAGTCCCGAACCCTAACCGAGACTGCTTGAAACGTTTCTTACACCTCATCTCTTTAGTAATCTAACTTATAGACATCATCTTTTCACGAGTTAACTTCCACTCATCATTAACTTTTTCAAAAAATAAATACCATGTAGTTCCACAGAGTGCACCACAATTAACACTGCTGAATAGGATCGCTTTATCTTGTTTTGAATTAATGCCAACTCTTGAAAAATTGAGGAAGGCGGTAATATTCGGATATTTTTCTTCGAGATTTAACCAAGGGTAAGAATTACCAAATATTTCAAGATACTCGTCAGTTCTTATTATTTGATATGTAATCTTAGTTTTAAAATAATCTTGTAGAAAGTGCCCAGATATATTTTTTGTATTAAAATTATCTATTAGATCATTAGATAATTCAATGTCCCATTCTTTTTCTAGTTCCGTGATAAGCTCTTCATTTAATGGAAGATCATTCCGAATAGAAGTTGAATCTAAAATGCCTATGCTTACGCTATCCACTTCAAATTCTTCATTATCAGTATAATTTTTAAAGTAAGCATTATAAATTGCATACTCATTTTGAGGAATATCAGATTTTACCCTCTCACAGCTGTTGAGGAATAAAAAGAAAAGAAATACACTTAATTGGAATTTCATATAAAACTTTAGAGATATAACGACCCGGCGTTTATTCGGCGAGTCTGGTTTTTATTATTAAAGCTCCGAACCCTACCCGAGTCCCGCTTGAAACGCTTTTTTACAACCCCAACTCATTTGAATTGGGTAAAGTTAAAGTATAAAAAAGTGACAATTGCCATGATTAAAGAGGTTACAAATAAAGCTATAGCTGCAATACTTGATGCGATTCCTACTTTTCTAGAGAATACCCAACCGTATAATCCAATACTACCTGATAGAAATAAAAAGCCTATAAAAAATATTGTTACCGATGGAAAGTAAAAAACGGCAGAAATTGCTTCAGGTATCTCTCGAGCCATATGATATACACTCGTTGAATTATAGTAATACGTGTAAGTGATAGCCGAAGTAGAAAATATTGCACTAATAAAGAAACAAGTTGATGATACTAAAGAAGTAATTACAGTCCATTGTACGTGTTTGGAATCTTTATTTTTCGAAAACAATGAGCTTATAAAAACTAAACCTAGTCCGCCTAAAATCACGTTTATAATCGCTAAGTTTCTAAATACTGGTTCAATTACATATGTTTCCATAGTTGAGTTGCTAAATCTGAATAGTATCGTATATCATCGAACCTCAAGTTAGCAAAAGCATCAAATAAAACAAGCACTAAGAGCGACTGTAAAATGTTTAGTCTTACTTAGTTGGGATTATTTAGAAATGAGATAAAAAATCATTCTATCGTTGGCGGGTCAGAGATATTGCCGGCCATCCAATCGTTTAGTACTCTTATTTTCTCACGATATGGTTTTACTGCGGGCCAGTTGTGTTTTGTAGAATCCACCATTTCCTGGCGTATTTCAAAAACCTTATACATTCCATCCACGATCTCAGTTTTTTGCTCCGCAGTTAGATATTCATTCTTATTTACTGCGTCTACCTCTGATTGCAGCTCTTTTTTTTCTTCGTCGATGGATTCCTGTTCGTCTATACCGGTTATGGTATCATAGATCGCGCTTTCAATATCTTTAAACTCCTGAACATCCCAACCATTCTTCACTAAATATTCATCTCTGGCTTTAAAATAGGCTTCTATCACACTGTCATACTTTTCTGCATTAGCCCGATATTCTCTTTCAAGCTTATGAGTTTCGATTCTGGTTTTCATCCAACTTTCAACTTCAGCGGTGCTAAGTGGTCTAATTTCATGCTGTGCATTAATGTTCGTAGTCAGGACCATTAAAAATGCTACACATATTCCTGATTTGAAAAATTGTACACCCACCCTCATCATATCTCCTTGTTATTCTTGTTCTCCTTATAAACCAATGTCCTGTATGGGAACGGAATTTCAATTCCTTCTTTGTCGAACCGTTTTTTGATGCTTTCGTTGAGATCTGTACCCAATACAAATGCTTTCGGAGGATCTTCTGCCCATGCCCAGGCTCTAAGGTTTACGGATGAATCTCCAAAAGAAATAACTCTGACCGGTACCAATGGTTCTCCCGCTTCTTTTTGTTCATCATTTCTGCCATCAATGAAATTGGGATGAGCTTCTACCTCTTCCTGCATGATCTTACGAGCCAGATCAATATCAGAATCGTAGCTGATGCCGACATCGATCCATTTTATGATCTTATCATCTCCGTAATTCGAATTAATGAGTACTTCGTTACTGATCACCGAGTTAGGGATAATAATCCGCTTGTTTTCAAAATTACGAATAACAGTATGTCTTAGGTTGATATCCTCTACAACTCCATTTAAAGTAGTTTGCAGTGATAGTCTGTCACCGATCTTATACGGTTTAAAAATGACGATAAAAATACCGCTTACAATATTCGCAAGCGCTTGTTGAGCTGCAAAACCAATGGCAATAGCTAGCAAACCTGCACTGGCAAACATCCCTTTTGCAACCACTCTGAATTCAGGCACCACATAAATTGAGAACCCAATACCGATAAGGTAAATAAGAACGGTAACCCCTCTTTTCAGGAATTTGAGATTTGTTAGATCTGAAAGGCCTTCTGCTTGCTCCGATTTCTTGATCGCTCTTCTGAAAAGTTTTGCAGAAACTGCCGCTGCAACTATCGTTAAAAAAAGTATAATCCCAATGGATACAAGTATCAAATATTGTTCGGGTATCAAGTCTTCAATCGCGTCCATTATCTAAAATCTATTTTTACTTCTGAAGTAAATCCACGTTGGATATTCACATTTCGCTGAATATAGTAAGGTTCCGGCTTTATAAACGGATCCACAGAACCATAATCCCAAATTCCATTTCCATTTGAATCCTGAAAGATAACCAAAGTATATTTTATTGACGGAATATTGTCTATTGAAATAAAATTAGTGAAAGTGGTGTCTACTGAAAAAGTATTCTTATCGTCAAAAAGTTGAAGCTTAAATTGGTTTGTAGAGTCTGAAGAAGCAACTTCAATTTCTATGCCGCCATAATTTACCGGATCCCAAATATCAGGATCTATGAGCTGACGTTTTCGACTTCCAGGATTCCATACCAAAAACCTGTAATCAACCCCTTGCAACCAATTTTGCTGAGGCGGAATAGTAAGTTTATTATCCTGAGCAGTGATATTCGGCCAGTTCTTAAAGTCTACATCTCCTTCAATTACTACCGTTGAATCTATTACTTCCTGATCGGTAATGGGCCTTATGAATTCTACCGCTAAACTTTGATCAGGAAACAGTCCGTTTTGCCCATTGAACGTTAAAATATCTTGCCGAACGGTATCTTCCTGATTACTTCCAATGAAAGGCTCATTCAAACCAATAGCTTCGTTTCCCGATACATCTGTAATCCCTGAAAACACCAATTTGTAACTTGAATTCGCTAAAAGCGGCTCTCTTGAATATGCAAAAGCCAGAAAAGGATCTTCTTCCGGAACATATAATGGAAATGCCGTTGCATATTCATTTCCAGAAGAATCAGTTATTGAAATATTAGTTTGAGGCGTAAATCTCACTTCTTCTCCAAAGCGTAATCGTAACCGCTGCGACGATAATAACCCAATAGCTTGTAGCTTTGGTTTTAAAGTGTCTTCTTCAAACCAATATGCAACATCTAAAGTATCTTTACTGCCTTTTGAAAGACTCACAAATTCTGTATTTAACGGTCGGGCTGTCTCACTGACTTTATCCCAGGTCTTATTTCTATTTCTATCATCCAATGCAAATGCCTTGTACCTCCCGGCTCTCAAATAACCAAACCTGAACACACCACCTGTATCGGGTTCAGATGAATAATTTGCGGCATTTGTTAAGTCAAATGGTTCTCTGTAAAGCAGTATTTTAACATCTGTTTCAGGTTCACCGGTTTCTACATTACGAAGTCTGCCTATAATTTCTCCTTCATCAATTTCATTACCAGTAGACACTGCTAATTGAACAGGCGCGCCCATTTTATTGCTTCTTGTATCGGTAGTATTGCCTCCTACTGTAATAATTATGGTTGTGGAATCGGGTAATTCATTTTTAAATTCAACAGCCGCTGTTTTTCTTCTCCAATTTACTTCATATTCAATTCCAAGATCAGGCTCTATATTTAACTCTGTTTGAAATGATGAGCGATTTACGAATTCAGAAAATTCAAAACTGAATTTCCTACCTTCGAAATTTACGGCACCTGTTTCAGGGGTTGTATTTTCGATTTTTGGACCTGTTTTATCTGCAGGGCCACCGGTTGGAGCAACAGGAGTTGCACAAGAAATAAATAACGTGATGACTAATAACACGTTTATGTGATGTATCAATCTCAATGAATTATCGTACTATTGTTTTGGATTTATCTCACTAATATAACAAGCGGTCAACAACTTATTTAATTTAGATTGCAACTACACAAGAACTTAATATTAAACAGTGCCGGGCTTAGAAAATTGAACCCTTTTCTCTTTTTTATGATTTCTATCATTTTAATGGGTTGCCATTCTTACGTACTAGATGATGCACAATTTGATTTAAGACACAGCTTTACTGAAGCAGATTACCAACATTCTGAAGAGCTTTTAAAAAAATTCAAAAAGAAAAACATCTACCGATCCAAAGACCAGGTACTTTACAATTTAGAAAGTGGAATGATCTATCACTTTTCAAATAAATTCGACTCCAGCAGTTACTATTTTACTAATGCTGAAAATGAGATCGATCAAAACTATACAAAGAGTGTAAGTCGAGGAATAGGTGCTTTTCTAACCAACGACAACAAATTAGTTTATGATGGAGAACCTTATGAAGATCTATATTTGAATGCATTTAAAGCATTGAACTTTATGCATCTTCAGGATTGGGAAGCGGCATTGGTTGAAACCAGGCGTATGACATATAAAATGGAGCAACTGGATATCAAAATAAAAGGCCTGGCAAGTGCTTTTGCCAAGTCCGATTCCAGCGGTAAAGCAGATTGGAAAACCGATGATATTAATATTCAGAATAGCGCTCTAGCGCATTATCTTTCTACAATTTTATATGCAAAGGCCGGTGATTTTGATGACGCCAGAATTGAACGTGAGAAACTTGAAATTGCTTTAAAAGAGCAGTCTACTTTAACTCCGTATAGAAATTCAAATACAAGTAACTTTGAAATACTTCAAAAACCAAGCTCATACAATGTGTTATTAGCAGGCTTTACAGGAAGAGCTCCATATAAAGTTCAGGAAGATGCCCGTGTATTTATAGATGATTATGATGATGAAAAAGACAATGAGTTCTATTTAAAGTTTTCATTTCCTGTAATTAATACTTTTCAATCTAATGTAAGATATGTTCGTGCTGTGATTAATGATTCAGTCAAAACAACTCTCGATCTTATTGAAAACATGGATAAAGTTTCTGCTGAAGTCTATAAAGCAAAACAACCTATTATTTATTCCAGAGCGTTATTACGGGCAAGCACAAAAGCAGCAGGAACAAAATTAATTTCCGGAGCAGTTCGTGAAAAGAATGAATTTTTGGGTGATTTACTACAGATATTAGGATTTATAGCTCAGGAGACAACTGAAAAAGCAGACTTAAGAAGTTGGCAAACTATGCCCGGACAAGCTTGGATGAAGACACTTTATGTGCCTGAAGGTAACAATACGATCCGAATAGAATATGTTGGGATCAACGGAAGAGTATTGTATTTCGATGAATTTGAAGTAATTATTTCCCCTAACACAGAACTTGAATTGGTAGAATCTATTTATGTTAATTAAGAACTTAACTAAAAAAACAACCCTACTATTATGAAATATTCACTATTAACCGGTTTACTTTTTGCCTTTTTATTGGTGGGATGCAGACCGTCACAAAAAATTACCCGAATAGATGCAGGTACAACTACAGATCTCTCCGGAAAATGGAATGATACCGATGCCAGATTAGTGGCTGAAGAAATGATTGAAGACGCTTTATCCAAACCTTGGCTAAATCAATTCAACAGAAAAAACCAAAAACCACCTGTTGTAATTGTAGGTAGAGTTCGAAACGAAAGCATGGAGCACATCGAAACCGAAGTATTTACTAAAGAATTAGAAAGAGCTTTTGTTAATTCCGGAGAAATTTCGGTTGTAGCTAGTTCAGATGAACGCAGAGAAATCAGAGAAGAAAGATTAGACCAACAAGCTAATGCTTCTTATGAGACTACAAAAAAAATGGCTCAGGAGCTTGGAGCAGATTTTATGATGATTGGTAACATAAATTCAATAGTTGATGAGGCCGTTGACAGCAGAACTCTGGCAGTATTCTATACGGTTAATCTGGAATTTGTAAATGTTGAAACCAACCAGAAAGTTTGGATTGGAAACAAAAAGATCAAAAAGTTCATAGAACGAAGAAATTATCGAGGGTATCCCTGATTTTTCCTATTTATTAATAAGAATTTATTCAAAGGCTTTCAGTTTCTGGAAGCCTTTGTTTATTTTAGGATAACTGACTTTCTACATGCTAAAAAACTATCCGGGAATTTACACTGATTTTTATGAGCTCACTATGGCTCAAGGGTATTTTTTGTCTGGAAGAAAACAGGATACTGCCTGCTTCGATTATTTTTTCAGAAAACTTCCCTTTAAAGGTGGATATACTGTATTCGCAGGATTAGGTGATCTACTTGATATCTTAAAAAACTACACCTTCGGAAATGAGGAGATTGAGTATCTGAGAACTCAAGGTTTCAAGGATGAATTTCTTAATTATTTAAGATCATTCCGTCTTTCGTGTAATATACATTCTGTAAAAGAAGGAGAAATTGTTTTTAATAACACTCCTTTGGTTCGTGTTCAGGGAAATATTATTGAAACTCAGATCATAGAAACTCTTCTGTTAAACATATTGAACTTTGAATCTTTAATCGCCACAAAAGCATCTAGGCTTAAACAAGTGGCCGGAGAAAAAGCGGTTCTTGATTTTGGGTTAAGACGCTCACAAGGATTTGGTGGAATTCAAGCTAGTAAAGCATCCATTATTGGTGGCTTAAATGGTAGTTCAAACGTGTATGCAGGCTTAGAATATGGATTGGATGTAAGTGGAACCATGGCTCATTCCTGGGTTCAATCATTTTCGGACGAATTAACAGCATTCCAAACTTATGCCAGACACTTCCCTGAAAATACGATTCTATTGGTAGATACTTACGATACCTTAAAGCAAGGAGTACCAAACGCGATAAAAGTAGCTAAAGAATTAAAAGAAAAAGGTGCATCTTTAAAGGCGATTCGGCTTGATAGTGGAGACCTTGCTTATCTTTCTAAAAAGGCTCGGAAATTACTCGATGATGAAGGATTTCACGATGTCAAAATTGCTGTTTCCAATCAATTGGATGAATATTTAATTAAAAGCTTACTTGATCAAAAAGCTCCTATTGATATCTTCGGCGTTGGAACTAAACTTGTTACAGCTTACGATGATCCTGCATTAGACGGAGTGTATAAATTGTCATCCATAAACAAGGAACCTACTTTAAAAATTTCAGAGAATGTCGAAAAAATAACGCTACCTGATGTAAAAAAAGTAACCCGTTATTACAATAAAGATGGCTCTTTCTATGCAGACGGTATTTCTCTTGAACATGAAGAAAGTCTGCAAACGATCGAACACCCACATTTTCCAATTAAGAAAACTAAGGTACAGGGTTTTAAATCTTCTACTCTTTTACAAGCGGTAATGATAGATGGGAAACTAACTAGTACAATTCCAAATGCGCATGAAAGCGCTGAATACTGTCGTGAACAATTAAAAAAACTAAATCCCGAATACAAACGATTTGATAATCCCCATGTTTATAAAGTGGGTATCAGTAAGGAACTGAAAGAAGTACGGGATCGAATTATTCAATCTAATTCCAACTAATATGTATGCGCTTATAGTTGTAGATGTTCAAAATGATTTTTGTCCTGGAGGTAAACTTGAGGTTCCAAACGGTGATGAAATAATCGCTCCAATTAACAGATTAACTCCTTATTTCGAATATATAGTTCAAACACAAGATTGGCATCCTACGAATCATAGTAGTTTCGCTTCTAATCACATTAACAGAAAACCATTTGAAACTATTGATGTAGATTATGGCAAGCAGGTTTTATGGCCAGATCACTGTGTTCAAGGAAGCAGAGGAGCTGAATTTCACCCTAAGCTTGAAACTGTTCACACCAATCTGTTTATACGAAAAGGGTTTCGTCCTGAAATAGATTCTTATTCGGCTTTTTATGAAAACGACCAGGCTACAAGTACTGGTCTTAAAGGTTATCTGGATTCACTAAAAATAAGTACAGTTTTCATAACAGGTTTAGCTACAGACTTTTGTGTTAAATGGACAGCCTTAGACGCTATAAAATCGGGATATAATACTTACTTGATTTGTGATGCCGTGAAAGGAATAGATATCGACAATTCTGTACAAAATGCAATGAAAGAAATGTATGATTCCGGAGTAGAATTTATTCTTTCAGATTATCTTATTCCTCTTTTAGAAAGTTCCAATGAAATATGATTTCTGTATAATAGGTGCCGGATTAGCAGGTCTTTCTTTAGCCAAAGAGCTCAGTTCCTTATCAAATACTAAGATTCTTGTTATCGACCCTTTAGGAATAGGTAAAGGAGCTTCCGGATCTCCAATCGGACTTGCTAACCCCGCTACAGGTCGGTATGCTACTAAATCATGGAAAGCTGAAGAATCGCTTAATCTTCTGGAAGAGAACTTGGAAAAAGTCTCTTCATTCTCCACAGAAAAGATCTTCTCAAAAAGTGGAATAGTAAGACCGGCAATGGATTCAAAAATTGCCAAAAGAATGAAAGAAAATGTCGAAACTTCTGACTGGTCTGATGGTTCATGCAAGTGGCTTTCAGAAAAGGAACTTCATAATAACTTTCCTGATTTGTTTTGTATTGATGGTGGAGTTTGGGTGCCCTCGGGAATGACTGTAGCAATTCCGAAATATTTAGACGCTTTAGCGAGTTATCTTAAAGTAAGTGGTGTAGATTTTATTGAAGGAATTAATTTTGATCTAAGGAAATCTAACAATGCCTGGTTTCTTGATCTTAAATCTACTAATGAAATCGAAGCTAATCACATTGTTATTACAGCTGGTATCAAATCAACCAGATATGATTTTTGGAAAGATCTTCCCCTCCATCCTGTCAAAGGTCAGGTTGCAGTATTTAAAACAGAACAAAAATTTCCTTACCGTTCTGCTATTTCAGCTTTAGGATACTTTGCCGGAATCGATCCCTATACTTTTGTAGCTGGCAGTACCTATGAGCATAAGTTTGCTAATGAAGAAACCGACCGAAAGGGACTTGCCTACATAGAAGATCGAATGCTTCGTGTAATGCCTCACATGGAAGGCAAATATAAGCTCATACAACAATGGGCCGGTGTACGAGCTTCAACTCCTGATCGAAAGCCTTTTGCAGGTGACCATCCTCATATAGAAGGTTGTTCTATTTTAGCAGGTTTAGGATCAAAAGGATTACTATACAGCAGTTTGCTAGCAAAAGAATTCGCTCATTATCTTTTAGAGGGAACTGCTATTTCTCCGGAAGTATCCCTGAATAGGTTTAATTAAATTATCAGTGAAACAAAAAAGGCTCACCTTATAAAAAGATGAGCCTTTTAATTCTGTTAGTTTTTTTTAGAATCTCAGCACCAAACCACTAAAAGCTGCGGCAACTGATCCACCGTTTTCGGAGTCATTACCAACGATCGATAAACCTGCCGATAATTCTAAGAAATTAAGATCAATTCCTGCGCCTGCAGAATATACAGTTGAAGAATAACCACCTATTCTGGTACCAACTCTCAATGGAATCAGACCTAGTAGTCTATATTCCAATCCAAGATTTAGAGTACTTTTTTTGGAGTTATTTCCACTTTCATTAAATCCTATACCGTAATCAACTGAAGTAGTTAGTTTACCCATTGTAAGCGAAGCTCCAAAGTTATACATAGCTGGTAATTCATATTCAACACCATCTATGTCTTCTGCATCGAAGTCACCGTAAACTTTGTTTTTGAGGCTATCTGCGAGATCATCGTAAAAGTCTCCCGGATCATCATCATTTCCTGCACCTGTAAAATCAAATGTTCCGTTTGCAGTAAAAGATGTTGGATTCACATCGTAAGTTATTTTTCCAATATCAGTAACAGACATTGAAACACGTAAGGTTTTCTTACTGCCAAAGAATCCATCGATAATAGGCACACCTGAAATATCCATTTCTAAGGTTGCTCCCATGTCTAAACCAAAACCGGAAGCGTTAACATTGGCATATTCCCCACTTAAATAATCACCAGCAGTTACGGAATTATCTTGCTCAAAAGCGGCCTCGAATTCCCTTAAATCTGCCGACACATTACCAACAGTATTCAATCTATAATCAAAATTATGAATTATTCTGTTAGCATATTGACTATTCGTAGCTCTCTGAATCTCAATAGTTGAATTGAAATCTAAAGTAGAATTTTGAATACCAATAATGTACTTAGGCGCCACACCAGCATATAACTTTACATTTTTTGCAAACAGAAGGTTTGGCAGGCTTAGAACTTGGCGAGCATAACCAACAGAAATTTCTGAGAATGCAACTGCTCCAAAACTAAAATTGAAAGGAGTGACATTATCTAATTCTTGAGGGTCTAAACCATAAACACCTATCTCAGCAAATCCCCTGTTTATAGTAAACTTTTCAGTTACTCTAACTCTGGTAGCTAAACTAAATGCAGATTTATTACCTCGGTTTGAAAACCCAAAAGGAACAATATTAAATGTTGCAGATTGGCTTTTGGTAAGTTCAGAGTTGGTGCCTCCGAAAAGATCTGTTAGAAATCCTTCGGCAACTTCTCCTTCAAGTGTAAGACCTTGAGTTAAATATTGATCGTAAACATCAAGATTAATTAAGGTACCTCCTGCTCTGAATCCAATTCCTCCAACTATCCCCAAACTTCTTTTAGGTCTATTTTTGGTAGAGTTGATCATCAAGTTTGCAGGATTAATGAAGTTTGCATGGTATCCATCTACATATGCGGTTCCACCACCACCCATTGAAAGGCTTCTGGAGTCATAATGTCTTGACTGACTTAGTACTTCAAAAGAAGTAGCTAAAAGAACTAATAAACTAATTGATAAAACTTTTTTCATTTTGCTATCCCTTATTTGCCGCCAATTTTATTTTCAATTTTTATCCTAGCTCCTAAACTTAACCTGAACGAATCGCTGGCTCTAAGTTTAACAGCTTTATTTTCGGATGACCGTAGGTTTATTGAAAACTCCACTAAATTCACAGTGTCTAGCATTTCTAACTGAGCTTCAGTTAAACGAGCAGTGAATGTGTTGTTTTCTTGTCCTCCGGTAGCAAATCCAGTAACATCATCAACCGGGGATGCAACAAGCCTCAGTTCATTTCCGGGATTAGGGAGTGCAAAAATTTCAGTATTAGTAGTACTATCTCTAAAGGATAGGAAAATATTCAATCCCATAGGCAGGTTGTTCGTGTACAAGATGAACAACTGTCCTTCGGTAACTTCAGTTTCGTCTCCAAGATCTACAGAGAAATCCAGAGAGTCTGTAAAGTTAGCAGGAGCTCCTACTTCTGTTCTGAAAGCAAGAGGAAGATCAACATTAAGCATTGGGTTGAATTCCAAAGGAGTAGTAATGAAAGCTTCATTTTCATTTTCATTAACAACAGCTTTTCCTATAAATCTAATATCAGTTGGCAAGTTATTAAGGAAATCATCAACATTTGTGGTGTTAATGTTAAAAGAAATCTGGCAAGTGTTATTTTGGCAATCACTTACATTATCAATAGAAAATTTGATTAATTGTTCAGGTTGCAACTGAACACCATTTGCAACCAAACCTGAAATTGGGTCGCCTGCGCTAACTTCATTTACGCTACCCGCTTTACCGGATAAATAAACTTCATTTCCATCGCCATCTACTCCAACCATTGCAGCGTAGATTGTTGTTTCAATACCAATATTAGAGTTGTAGTTGATATTGATAACAGGCTCAGTAAACTTGAAGCCATCAATTTTATCAGAAAACTCATCAAGACCATCAATACTTGTGATTTCAGCTTCAGTTTCATTGAAAACATCCAACACTTCTGAACCAGTATCATTTGACAGGTCGTTATCTCCCAACAATACTGTTTGGGCAAGTACAATACCTGATGCAGATTTAATTGTTAAACCTGATATATCAACTGTTGCAGTAATTTCATCTGTTTCACTAATTGTTACTGCTCCGGCATTAGGTCCTGTTTGTGTATTCTCTGTAGAAGCAACAATGTTATAAGTTACTTCATTGTTGTTTGCAAAGATTCTATAGTCAGCAAGATCAATATTTACATCAGTTGCTGTTGTATTTGCAGGAAGAGTTGGGAAACTAATTACCAAACTATCTTCAACACCATAATCATCGTTTCTGATTCCCGGGAAAGAAATTTGCAGTGTTTCAATTCCAATTCCCATATTGTTTGCCATATTGGTAATTGAAATCTGGCCTGCACTCAATTCTACATAATGGGCAGGATCAGTAAAACGGAATTCTGTATCACTAAAAGTTGAAGTGCTAGTTGTGCTAAAATCCTGAGATTCAATATTTGCAGTTACAGAGGAAGCAAAAAGATTCGACCCTGCAGCAGAATTAATAATCAAGTCTCCATCGCTTGCCGGGTAATTGAAATTATCCCAAGTGATAACAACATCTACAGTAATATTATTTAACTCATCACCATCAGAAAACGTAATGCTCGCTGTTTCAGAAGCACCGTTACTGAGATTATTAAAAGTAGCTACTGAACCAACCTGAACTCCGGAAGAAAGCAATGTAATTTCCAAAGTCTGAATATCAAACCCAAGCTCGTTGGTAACTCCAATATCAAGAGATCCATTTTTGATAGTAGCGCTTGTAAAGAAATCTGAGCTGGCACCGATGTCAATGTTAACCGGAGTTGCTGAGTTATCTCCCGATGGAACAGGTGTACCTGCCGGCGGAGTAGCTCCACCTGAGATTTCAGCAAAGTTAGTAGAACCCAGATCACTACCACCGGATGAAAAACTTCCAATTTCAATTTCTCCGATCGCAGAATTAAAGGAAGTATTACTTCCATCAATTTCCGGAATTGCATCATCAAGATCGCCAAAATCAAACTCTTCATCAGCAGTGATTGAGATCACCCCATTTGAAGGATCAACAACAAATAAAGAATCTAAATCTTCACTTGTTGTGTCAATTAAAGCCCCTGTACTATCGCCTAAAAAAACATAGGTCTTATTATTTATGATTGGTATCTCAACAGTATGTGCTGTTGTAAAGTCTGGTTTGTCGGGTACGCTCAGGTCACACGAAGCAATAACGCTGGTAATAATAAGCGCTATCCCGAAAAGTTTGATTTTAGCCATCTATATGATTTTATTTATATTTACTGTCTCTTCTCTGTACACAAACAGAAAAAAATTATACGGACATTTTGTGGTAAACACATTAAGAATATAAAATAATTAAAACACCACCTATTTCGGCATAAAAGTATTTAATTAGAATTCTATCAGTTTAATATCAAATACCCAATAAATTTATCTATGAATATGTGTTTTTTATTCGACCTTTTCTATGAGAACAGATACCCAATCATATAGGCACTAGTACCTATAAACTATATTTAAAAATACTCTAGTAGTTATGAATTAGCTTAGATCGTAAGGAGCGCTTCTGCAAGACACTTTTGCAAAGAAAAATTGTTTATGCGGAGAGGGAGGGATTCGAACCCTCGGTACCCTTGTGAGGCACACACGCTTTCCAGGCGAGCCCGTTCGACCGCTCCGGCACCTCTCCGTTTAACAATAAGAATGGGCGTCAATGATAGAGTTATTCTGAACGTATATCAATAACTAAAATCCAAAAGAGAAAACTTGTGTGGTATAAGCTTTAACCGGCTTTCCATTGTCTCTGGCAGGATTAAAGCGCCACTTTTTTGCTGCAGTGAGTGAGGCTTCCATAATTCCGTACCCGATTTCCTGTACAACTTCATAATTCTGAGCATTAGAATCATACTTTCGCATGCTTGAAATAAATATATCTTCCACCAATCCCTTTTTATCAACAAGGAAGGTGACATAGATTTCGGCAATTACTTTCGCTTTTCTGGCTTCTTCAGGTGTTACAGGTTCTATAATTTTAAGTGGGGTTGGAGGTCTCTGCGGGCTTGCAACGGCATCATCAGAGTCTCCAGTTTGCCCGATCTCACCCTCTCCTATTTTTTCCAAAGAGAGCATATCTTCAAAATCCAACGTCAAGATCTCATCTTCTATTACTTCATCGGTTGGTACAGGAATCGGAACCTGAGGCTTTGGTGGACTGGCAGGAGCAGTTTCCTGTTTTGTAGCAATAGACTGTTCTATAAAAATTTCCTGGTTCGGTTCAATATATACTTGTGATGTCGAAGTGTGTTGAATTTTGGGCCACAGTTTAAAAACGGAGAGCATTATTAGAAGAGAAATAGTTAAGCTCAACATAAACCTGTGTCGGTAATGCCATTGCTTGTACAATTTATCGAGATCGAAAAAATTCAATTAGCTCTGATTCGTTTCAGTTCTTCATCTATTAACTGATAAGCGTGATCTTTTAATGTGTTAATATCCTTAAATTCCGAGGTCAGGATCGGATCTAAAATAGAAATAGAAAAATTTACATTTGGTTCCACAATTTTTGATCCGGATTTCATAGCTAAGTGTCCTCCATCCAGAACCATTGGCTGCACATTAAACCCATATTCGTGAGCAAGCAAAAAGGCTCCGTTCTTAAATCGCTTCAGATCGCCGTCAAGAGTTCTGGTGCCTTCCGGGAATATCATAACAGGAATTTTATCCCTCAAAGGCTGTACCAGGTTATCAAGCCGTTTCAAAGCAGATTTACTTTTCCTGTTAATAGTTAAGTGACCTGTAAGCCAAACCAACCAACCCATTACCGGAATTAAAGCGAGACTTCTTTTAGAAACCCATTTCATTTGCCAAGGCAAGTGATATGCTAGCGCCATATCCAGAAAACTTTGATGATTTGCGACGAATACCGTAGGCACATCAGGATCAAACTTTTCAATGCCTTCAATTTTTATATCCCATTTGGGACTGGCTTTCATCATTAATCTGGCCATTATTGACAATACCTTATTTGGCACTTTTCTATACGGATCAAACGGAAATGTTAGTAAAAATATAACCGAGATCAGTATAAAAAAGATCAGAAATAAGACTGAAAAATAAAGCCAGAGAAATACGCTGAATAATGCCTTCATTATTCTAAATATCTTTAATTGCATTCCTTATAAAGCCGTTGTGCTTATTCAAAAGCGCTTGGGCTTGTTCTTTCTCAACCTTTGCCAGAGCCATTACTATAGCCGTTTTAACATGATTATCAGCTCTTTTTAAATATTCAGTAGCTTCGTCATAATTTAAGTCGGTAAAGATCATAATGATTCTTTTGGCTCGTTCAACCAGTTTCTTATTTGTTAACTGAAGATCTACCATCACATTTTCGAATACTTTACCCTGCCTGATCATTGCTCCCGTTGTTAGCATATTCAGAACCATCTTTTGAGCTGTACCGCTTTTCATTCTGGTGCTTCCCATTACAACTTCAGGTCCGACAGGTACATCGATTATAAAATCAGCTTCTACGTCTATCTGTTCTTTAGGCACTGTACTTACAAGTATAGTTTTGCACCCTCTTTTTTTTGCTTCATTTATAGCACCAACCACATAAGGTGTTCTTCCACTGGCGGCCAATCCACAAACAACATCAGGAGGAAACACTTCAATATCTTTGATATCTTCAGCGCCATTTTCTTCAAAATCTTCGGCTCCTTCTTTAGCTACATACATAGCATCCTTTCCACCGGCAATAAACCCCTGCACAAGTTCAGGATCAGATCCAAAAGTAGGCGGACATTCTGAGGCATCAACAACTCCCAGTCTACCGCTTGTTCCTGCTCCAAAGTAAAGTAATCTACCGCCCAGATTGAAGCTTTCACTGATCATCTCGATTGCTGCTGCAATAACTTCTGACCTTTCTGATACAAGTTTTGCTACTTTTTGATCTTCCTCATTAATTATACGAACAATTTCTTCAGGTGAAGCAACATCGATCCTCATGCTTGCTTCGTTTCTTTGTTCAGTTGCCAGGTTTTTTATTTTTTCAAATAGAGTTTGTTCTTCAGTCATATTATTTATTATCTCCGGTTCAACCACCAATCAGAATTACGGTTTCCTGCAGATAAAACTTCTTCGGGTTCCGCAGTTTCCTTTTCTTTTAACAAAGTAGCAGCCAAAGCCAGAATGTTTTCATCAACCTTCTTTTTCAGGTTTTCAGGATTAAAATTATCTTTTACAAAATGTGTATCGTATTTCGCTTCTACAAAATCTTTGTGTTTCAATGTAAATTCACAGAATGGTATTGTTGTTTTACACCCTGCAATTTCATATTCGTCTAAAGCCCGAAGCATTTTACTAATCGCAGCTTTTCTGTCTTTACCATGTACTGTTAATTTCGAGATCATTGGATCATAATTTATTGTGACCTCCTGTCCCTCTTCCACACCGGCATCTACTCGAATTCCATCTCCGGTAGGCGCTCTGTGTTTGTACAACATTCCGGTACTTGGTAAAAAATTATCCTCAGGATCCTCTGCATAAATTCTGCACTCGATAGAGTGTCCGTTTATTTTAAGGTCATCTTGTGTAAAAGGAAGTTTCTTTCCTTCAGCTACTAAGATCTGAGTTGCCACCAGATCCACACCTGATATCATTTCGGTTACAGGATGTTCCACCTGAAGTCTGGTATTCATTTCCAAAAAATAGAAATCCAGATGCTTGTCTACTAAAAATTCAATGGTTCCTGCACCGATATAATCACATCCCTTTGTAGCTTTTATTGCAGCTTCAGCCATTTTTTCTCTCAGTTCCGGAGTAAGTAATGCACACGGAGCTTCTTCAATAACTTTTTGGTGGCGTCTTTGAATTGAGCACTCTCTGTCAAAAACGTGCACTACATTTCCGTGGGTATCTGCCACAACCTGAAATTCCACATGGCGAGGTTCCTCGAGATATTTTTCAATGTAAATTCTGTCGTCGCCAAATGCATTCTTTGCTTCCGATTTAGCCGCTTTAATACTGCTTTCGAATTCATCCTTTTTATGAACAATTCTCATCCCCTTACCACCACCGCCAGCAGCAGCTTTCACCAATATTGGATAACCGATCTCATCAGCGATCGTAGATGCTTCTTCCAGATCTTTTAGCTCAGACTTTAATCCAGGTGGAGTTGGAATACCGAGCTTTGTAACCAATTCTCGTGCAGCCGTTTTATCACCCATTACTGTAATTGCATGAGGTTTGGGTCCAATAAATATAATCCCTTCTTTCTCACAGCGTTCTGCAAAAGCAGCATTTTCACTTAAAAACCCATAACCGGGATGAACGGCATCAGCTCCTGTTCTCTTAACAGCGTCAATGATCTTATCCATAACAAGATAGCTTTCTGAAGAAGCCGCCTCTCCTATAAATACAGATTCATCAGCATGCATTACATGTGGTGAAGCAGCATCAGGACGAGAATATACCGCAACAGTTTTAATTCCTAGTTCTTTACACGAATGAATTACTCGAAGAGCAATTTCACCTCTATTGGCGATAAGTACTTTCTTTATATCTGGCATTTAAAAACGGTTTTTTATTTAAGGAATAATACCGCTTTACTAAGAGATTCTCCAAGTGGATTTACACTGCTTTTTT
>CETF01053107.1_pt1 | contig 25943 bp, 40 predicted proteins | sample 326991 | NCBI WGS metagenome assembly CETF01 (sample SAMEA2622331, study PRJEB7988) | marine metagenome | biome: marine biome (ENVO:00000447); feature: surface water layer (ENVO:00002042); material: "saline water (ENVO:00002010), including plankton (ENVO:xxxxxxxx)" | depth 5 m | reverse complement strand
ATGGAACGGTTAAGTCGGCAGCAGATGTAGGTGCTGGTGGAGGTGGTGGTAGTTATGCAAATCCACCTCTCAAGACTGATGGTTTCTATTGGTATGGAAGTCAATTAAAAGACATTAGGACTACCTCTCTACCGCCATATGGAAGTAAACTGGCTAGTATTTTTACAATGAATACAAGTTCACAATGGGATAAGACCATGTTCTTTCCATTCGTTGCACCAAAAACAGGAAACGTATCAAGAGTTATGGCTTATCTCCAATCTGGAAACTCTGGATTAAGTCTTCTTGTAGGGTTATATAGTGACAGTAATGGCTATCCGTCTAACTTACTTTACAAATTTGAGTTGGATGCCCAAAGTGGTGGAAATAAAACTGCTACATCTTTTGAAGATGCAAGTGGTAATGCTGCGACCTTTGCATTGACAGCAAACACTCAATATCATTGGGGATTCGTTAGAGATACTGCTACCACACAATTACAAATTTATGGCCTAGATGCTAGATACACTGCAAATTCGGGTTTGAACCTAAATATGGCTGATGGATATGCAGGTGCAGGTGATTTGATTGTCCAAGTCGGTGGTGACAGTAACACATTAGCCTCATCTTATGATGGTGGTTATGAAGACTTTAGCATATTCAATGCAAGCGTGAAGAATCCTAATTTTGGAATAAGGTATACATGAGGAATTGTTATGACTATTGATTTGAGAACATACACTACCATTAAAGAAAATGGAGAAAGGGAAACCACTATTGAAGAGGCAACTTGGGATTTAGTGAGAGGTGCTAGACTAAATTACTTGCAAATGACTGATACTTTGATGGGTAATCAATGGGATAGACTGACAGAAACTCAACAAGAGGAGTTAAAAACACTAAGACAACATTGGAGAGATATCCCCTCACTATACGATTCACCTAATGAGGCATGTGACAACCTACAAAATATGCCTCTATGGTTAACACTTTTACTTTAAAGGAATGATACAGAATGGCACTTAGAATAACATATGAAACAGACCACGGAATAAACTGCACTGAAGCGCATTGCGTTATAAGCAGAACAAAATGCATTAAAAGCGGAACAAGATTTATATTGACATATAATGGAGAAATATATTACAATGAACAATCTTACTCAGAAGGAAAGAATCCTATTTCTGGATTTGAGATGGAATATGACTTAAATTCCACTGATGATAATAATTACTATAATGTTATAAAAGAGTGTTATGAACACCTAAAAACTATTTCAGGCTTTGATAATGGTATTGATTGCTAAATCAAAGATAAATATTTCATGTTAATTAGCATGAGAGGCATATCCCCGCCGTATATGAACTTCCAAATGGCTTGGCATAAAAAATTGAACTTTTATCCCAAAATAAGAACGTAATTTCTTAATTTTGGATTTTGCCAAATTTTTTGAGGTTGGCCCCCACAGCAGGTAAGACCTTTTCGGACCATAGAAAGAAACACTCTCTACACTCCCAAATCTTCACCCTTTGTGGGGAACCAACATAAAAACCTAGAATTCTTCTAGGTATCGTATCTAGTCCACAATCGGGACACTTCTCTCTAAGAGCCACGATTATTTCCGCCCCAATCCTGTTGTTCTTCACTCATCAGATTATCCATGTATTCTTCGATTGTTTGATTAGAAACTCTATCTCCACTAAACGCTGCAAAGAATAACAGACATACTGCTATCAGAAACAATGCCCATAATATCCATTCTATTGTTGTCACCAGTTCACCTCTATTTCTCTTGTTTTTTCTTCGTTCATATCGAAGCCTTTTACAACTCCGTTGTCAATACCATACTTCCACAGGTCATAGACTAATTCACAATCCTTCAAACAGTATTCTGCTACTTCTGAGTAGCCCCCTGCTTTCCAGACTTTAGGCGCATCTTCACTATGCATTATTTTTCCATCTCCCAAAGTATGTGTGACTAAGTTATCTAGGGTATATCTTTCACCCATTACACTGCTCACCTCACGACTAGTATCAATGTAGGCTTTCTTGTTCATATACTTCTGAATGCAAAAGATATCCAAAGAATCCCTAAGCACAGGCAAGTCAAACCCTGCTATGTTATGTCCTAGAAGTAGTCCTCCTTTCTGTAAATGCTCGTCTAAATCAAACTTCAATTGGGATATAGGCTTGACTTCAACATTAGACTTCTTCAGTTCGTCCACTGCTTTGTCTATGTATATTGTTCCTTTGTCACCATCCCAAGTGCATACAGTAGACACTTGAAACATATGGGTATTACCCCAACCCCCTATATCATAGGAGTAGTTCTTAGTCTCCAAATCTATTGCTAATACCTCAGACATGTGAATCACTCTACGAATCCATCACCGCCGCCTCTAAACAAGAACGACCAAGGACTTACGCCCCACATACGCATGATTTGTCTATCTTCCTTTTTCCACCATTTCATTCGCCACCACCCCAAAGTCTAGCGATATTTGCTTTCTTATCGTCTTCTGGGTTTGGCATCTTAATGTCCTTTGCTCTCTTTAGGAAGGCAATCATATGGTCGCCCCCACCAACAGATATGATTGAACATAGTTCCCAACCCTGTTCTCCCTCAGTATTTAGGTTATCTATTACATTCTTAGGGCCGTTAGCCGCATCGAAAACCATGTATTTATTCTCCCACTTCACCATCTTTCTTGTCCTCCAATAATCTTACATAAACTACTCTATTTATTTTGTCTTCTTCAAAGTATTCTTCAATCTTTGCCCACCATTTGTAAAGTGTGGATTGACCTTTCTTTGTCTTTTCTCTAACCTTTTGGAACAAAACGTTCTTGTTAACCCATCCGTCCTTAGATTGCAACTCTCTATAAACTGTTTTAAACGCACTAATATTGGCTCTTTCTTGCAGACCCTTCTTCTCTTCACGTAGGCTTTCATCTAGCCAAGATACGAGGGACTTATAGCACTTCCTAATTAGAGAGGATGCTTGTAGCACGTTTTTTTGAGTGACAATGAACCTTTTATCTTTATCAGATATACTTGGTGCTTCTGCCACTGCACACAATATTGCCATCTTTTGAATGTGCTTTAGCATTCTATTGATGAAAGTCTCTACTGACTGAAACACTTCTATTCTACTACTTTCGATATATTTCTCCATTAGTTCACATTCTCTCTCTAAAGCATCATTAGCATTCTTACTAAACCTCATTACCTTTAGTGGGTCTTGGCCCACATCATCGAACCTATCTTTCAAGGTATCATATAGAGTCAAGAAGTTTTTAGCGTAAGTTGTCTTAGGCAATGTTCTGTTTCCAACGATACCCCAATCTTTGATTAGTTGTCTTCGCATCTGCTTCTGTTGATGTTGAGGAACTTCATAGATGAATATCAGAATCCTTTGAAGAACCCCCTTCTCAGTAATAACAGTGGTCAACTCCTTTGGAATGTAAGTAGTAGCATACACTGACCTTCTACACTTGCAGATAATAGGGTCTTCTCCTTGTTTCAATTTCTTGCTTATAATCCAAGTCTCTCCCCATAGAGTATTCATGAATGTATTGAGATACACGATTGCCTGTTCTTTGTGCTGGCTTTGCTTGAATATACCCGAATACTCAAACTCATCCCACATAGCCATTCCTTCTCCTTCCAATTGACCGGGAACTTGAACATCAACCTCAACCCTTCTCATCTGTCCATTATCATCTTCAACCTCTTCTCTTCTCTTCTCATAAGAACCAATCAATGCTGCATCAGTATAGTCGGTTATGTCAAAGATGTCAAAATGGGTATCATGCTTGGCATTGATTGTATCGAAGGTCAACCTCAATACAGGTAGGAACCAGTTGGTCAAAGTTGACTTTCCTGTTCCCGATGTCTGCATCCAAAGAAACTGAATACGTGTATCGTCCACATTCAGATTACTAGGAATGGCAATCATGTCTTTACATAATTGACCCAATACTGAGAAGAAGGCCAATGCCGCAGGAACGTCATTGTAATTTGATGCCAATACAGCATCAGCAGTCCACTTCTCTACAATCTTTGGCAACGTCAACTTATTGCTTTCTGCTGCCACATTATCATCTACGAAACTGTAATACAGTTCGTCTTCATACTCATTTCTATTAGTTTCTGTCCAATTCATACTACCACTTTATCTTCACTATTTAGTGTGTCTATTATCCTCTTTGCTATCGTTGGCCCTATGCCATCAATAGAAGATAATTCATTTACATTCGATTCCCCTACTTCCATAACGGAACCATATCTATCTATTATTTTCTTTGCCTTAGACTTGCTAACGCCCTTGATTGTGCATAGCATATCTAATCTTAAATCATCTGTTGTGATTCTCTTCAACAATGTTGGTTGAATCACACTTCTCTTTACTGGTCGCATCTTGCATATCGTTGTAACTATCTTCGCTGCCTTTTGTGCGCTCTCTACCCAAAAAACCTTACAATCAGTATCTAATGTAAGTCTACCAATAGCACCGTAGAACTTGTGTGTTAGTAGTTTTGGGTTTATATCTAGGTTGACATACTTCGGATATGCCATGACTTGATGTAGAGAACCATGTATTATCACTATACTATATTCGTAGTGCCTATCCATGTTATCTACTTGGTTCCACAACCTTCCATTCAACACAGATTGCAGAAAATCAATGCTTGACTTTGCCTCAAAGCAAACGTCTTGATAAACATAGTCGCCTATCTCCAACCATTTCTTCTCAGTAGGTAGGTTTAGTTTACTGGCTTCTGATATTATGAATTCAGATAAATCTGAAGTCTCTCTACTGTCTATTATTATCTTGTTCATTCACAATACCTCCAACACTTTCCGGGGCAATATCCCTGTGGTATCAGTTTTTCTTTACAACTAGGGGCATGATAACCACCATCAACCACGAACTTGACATGATGCCTAGTGGTCTTCTCATCCCAATCTAGCCATACCTCTTCCTTGTTGGCTATGGCCTTGAATTCATTGATTATTATCTCCATTACTTCTGACTTACGTTCATCACTTATATGACGTTCTCTACTAGTCAATATGTCTCTATACCACTGTGTTAGATACACCCTAGCAAAATGACCGGGATTCTCAACCATAATCGCATTATTCAAACAAGGGAGTATTGGCAACTCACCCACAGGCTTTGGTGCCTTTATTTCTATATCGCTAACCTCAATGGGTTTGACGCTAGGCCATTTAACCAACTTGCTTCCGTATCTAACTTGAGGATGATTGCCTGTCATTGCCTTCTTTAAAATTAAACTCAAACCCATACCCAAGTCTTCTACTGTGATAGGAATACAGAAATACGGTCCTTCACTACTGAGATTAACTGTATTGGGTATTCTACGAAGCCTCTTAACCTGTATTCCGCTTCTATCCAAAGAAGGAGCAAGGGGAACCAACGTGGAGAAATACGACTGAATGCATCTGATATCATCAGTCCTCTCACCGTAAACTATCATATGAAAGCCTTTACCACTGAAATACATATTGAACAGAACATCTTGCTCCAATAGAAAATCACATACTGCAACACAATCATTGTATGCTTTCTCCAAAGGCTCCCCATGTGCATCGAAGTCCAAGAACATTCTATCCTTGATACAAGTAGAATCAATCGCAGCATCTTCAGCATACTTGGCAAAATCATAGACTGAGGTGTAGCAATTCATTTTCCCGTTGAAGGAATTGACCCAATCTACAAACTCACTCTTGTTGTTTATCTTTACTCTCTTCATCTGTGGAGCGTTTTTTATGTGACTTCCCGCCCACACTTCCCTCGGAAACTTCATTTTTATTCACCTTAAATTCTATTGTTGCTGATTCTAATTCTTCTTTCACTATCTTTGCTATCTCTTGAGTCATTGTGTCTTGAACTAACTTTTGAAAGAACTGACCGAATGGCATTCCATCAAGTTGATTCGGAAGCCAAATCTCCACGTTCCAAATCAAATCCAACTTTTCCTGTGCATTCAAATCAGAATAGCACATATCCATCAATCCATCTACTACTTCTGCTATACTCGTTATCTCTTGGAATGTCCAAGTCTTTCCTCTCAATTGTTCTTTTACCTTATCTTTCAACATATTATCACCACATCTCAGATTGTGCAGCATCGCATATTGGCATGAAACTACAATGTTGGCAGGTCTTGAAATAATACTTAGTGGGAAATTCTTCTCCTACCCTGCATTTATTCTCATACGCCTTTATCAATAGAGTAATGCCTCTCATGACTGCATTGATGCTAGTTTGCTTTACGGGTTCAGTCTCAATGTAATTTGAAACAGGGTAATACCAACCCCAATGGGTTATCGGTATTTCTCTATCTATACCTGCTTCTACTAACATTTCATCTGTGGCGTTGTCTACAAGCAATTTGTAGAACGATAATTCCTGTCTCATGGTTGTTCTCTTGTAGTCTTTCCACGGCCCTGTTTTCAATTCAATAGGTATGTATGCATTATCCTCTATGAACATCCTATCTATGATACCTTGGAGATGAACGGTATAGTCCCTCTCTAATACGCACTTGGGATTCAAGTCCTGCGGGATGAACAATTCTGCATCTAACTTAACTTCATTTATCACAGGCAAGTAACTATGCAGTTTGTTTGCTTGCTTGGCTTCAATGAACCTGTTTGCCTCAAAGACTGATATGTTCCTGTATATGTCGGTGTAGCCATCAATAGGATGCAACCCCATATTATATTCTATCAATTCATCATTTGACATATTCTCAGCCTTCTTAACATCAAAGACTTCAAAGAAATCCTCTCTACTATTGTGAACCGCAGTGCCTTTTATCATGGCCTCGCTGGTATCTTGTGGTAGTCTGTCAATATACGAAAACTCGTATTTCTTAGGACACCACTTAAATGAACCATACGAAGATTTTGTTATCTTCAAAGTAGGTTCGTCGTCTTCTACATTCCATTGGTATGTGTATTCTCTCATTATTACCACCATTCATCTAACGTCTTTTGTTTTGAGTCATTTTTTATTGGGGCTAGACTCCAACCCATTGCCTTGTATATTGGTTCAGCCTTCTTTATAATAGATTCTGCATAATGGGGCCAATCTGGTGTATGTCTATACAATTCTTCCTTTGTAGAAGCAGCGATATAGGACGGTCTTTTGACTACGCCTGTAACCGGATTAACGTAGGTTGTTCTCCTAACGTCATCTGCTACCTTTAGATAAACATAAGAATCATCTATCTTATTGTCTTCATTCTGATGATTCCAGATAACACCTTCAATGCCAGAACCTATACTTGGCCTTTTACCAGAAGTTGTGACCACATTCAATTTTTGACCGCACTTACTACAACATGCCTCATGACTGTCTCGCTTTGCTTCATTGTGAATATCAATGCAATCTTGCATTGAAAGTGCTTTTTTGCAGTCATTACACTTGTAAGATAGCCTTTCTGGTCTATATCTGCTTCTGTTAATCAGATAGTCAACTGGGACTTTTCCTTCAAGGACTGCGTAATATGCCTTCTTCAACATGCTAGTTATTTCTAACTCGGTGAATTGACCAACCCACATTTTCAGAATGCTCATCTGAGTCTCCTTGGCTAGTTTGGTTATTGATAACCGCTTTGCAGTAAAACCCGTCATTACAAATTCTGGCTCATTCAGATACTTTCCATCCTTCCAAGAAATCAAACCAGCGTTTCTATTCTTAGTTAGACCTACACCTAGAGACTGATAGTATTTCTCAAACTCCAAAGTAACAGGATGTTCATCCAAACCTAACAAGTTAGGAAATATCTGCCTAACATGATTGTTTAGTAATTGTAACGTTGCTTCTGCTTCTTCCATAGGCATTTGAACGTATATTGAATCAGTGTGTCCATAAACAACCTTCACTTACAATCACCACACCTATACCTTCTATCTAGACCAAAAGGGTGTATAGCACCACACCATCTACATTGTCTTCTGTTCTTCATATCTAGCACACTCCTACGATAATAGAATTCAATACAAACGCAATCGTGCCGGATATATAGAAACTCATTCTTCCATAAAATATCTTATCTTCCCTATTCATTCTAATCACCAAACAGAAAGCGATACAGGATAACGCTCATAGCGGAAACATACAATACAATTATACTGAAACTGACGACATTCATCATAACTCCATCACCTTGAAAGCCGCTTCCCTAATTGCTTCTCTAGCACTAGCAGTTATACTAGCAGCCAAATCAACATCAGCCCAACCAAATCCTTGATACCCAACCACTCCATAGAATGAAGCCATCAGTCTCTTAACTGCTAATTGGTTGTTGTTCCACTTAGCATATTCAGCAGGGTCTTTTGCGTTATACATTCTCTTCTTGTATTCCGTCCTTAGTTTCTTTAGGTCTAATACTGCCTTTGGCAGAAGACCCAATTCATCCGTCCTGTAATATTTCCAGTCTTCAAACTTGACAGGACTGAAATCTCTTGGTATCAGGACGTTCACACCAAACTCAGTTGGTTCCTTTGATTTAGTCTCCCATGATATATTACGGGCAATCATCATACTAGGATATAGCCCTGCAAAATCAAATGCAGCAACACCTAGATGCAAACCATTGGTTCCTTCTGTCTCCGGGTTGTAAATCATAGCACCCTCATACTCCACCCTGTCACCTTCTTTGTCTCCTGTTGGAGCCTTCCAAGTAGCATTACGCATGAAGTATATTCCACCCATGTTTGATGCATAGAAACATGCATCGAATGGTGCAACAATCAAACGCTGAAGTGATATGATTGCCTCAGAAGTATAGTTTTCTTCATCCAATCTAACAATCAAGTCAACGTCCTTTCTAGCATAGTCTAGATAGTTTTGAGTATCTTCTAACCATCCTCTTTGAAAGAACTGATTCTTGTCTGGAAACCTATCACTGACTAGTTTCTTCTCACCAAGGACATTCTCAGAAACATAGTCCAATGCCAATGAGGGTAATGTTCCCCTTTGAGCATCATTCCATTGTCTCTCAAACGCCAAGTCTAGATTCAGAATCAACCTTCCTCTAATCGGTTGCTCGATAGGAGTATAGGAATTGACTGCCTTACTGAGTTTTATGCCACCAGAATAATACACTCCCTTGACATCATTGTAAGGAGATAGAAGTCTTGGGTCTATATCATTGGCATGTAATCTCTCAATTAACTTAGGCAAATCGAACTTTGAACCAAACCAAGCAATAAGCATGTCTGGGTCTTTTTCCGTAATCTCCTTGACGAATGCAAAAAGCATACTCTTCTCAGAATCATAGGGCTTTGAATGTCCTCTAATCTTTCTATTGATTGAATCTGGTTGCCACCAATATACATTAGATTTCTTAGTATAGTTATCATAATAGGAAATACAAGTAATAGCACCGTTATACTTACCACGCTGTTGCCACTCTAAATCCCAGTAAAACTTCCTAAGTCTGTATTCTGGCAGTGATGTTAATCTGTCAATTGCATACCGATAATGAAAGGGAACGTCTGCCTCAAAGGTTTCATTCCATTGCTTACGCAGTTCCCTAACGTAGTTTGGTTTTGGTGGACTCCAAGTAACTTTCTTCAAAGCCCTACCATCAAGAGATACAGAACCATCAACAGTATAACTTAGATTGATTCTAAACGAATCCTTCCTACCATTGACGTATTCTGTAATGTTGACTCCTTGCCTTTCATTCTCATTTGCCAGAATGTAGAAATACGGATTGAAATCCGCATAACTTACATTCGACTCTAATCTATTGTTGTTCTCATCTCTCCATCTAAGAACAAACATATTCGCATTGTCTATTGCACTAATTATCATTGAATCATCCTCTAATATAGGGTGCTACTATTAATTTTCTATCTACACCACACAATAGTATGGGTGCATCGTCTTTCATATACAGATACATAGTACCGGAACAGAACTTGTCTAGTGGTGCAGATACCTCAAGTGTGGAGTTTTCTCCTTCTCCTAGAATGATTGGTATGTTCACTTTATACTTCTCAGTCTGATGGAAGTTCACAGAAGAGGCAGTCAACTCACCATCCTCAAAGTTAATCCTGTAAGTAGCAGTTCCTACAATACCACAGTTCTTGATAGCATTGGCTAAAGCATCTCCTTGCACTGTTACTTTTGTCTCAAAGGTAGTCCTACCAAACGTAGGAAACTCATCTCCTTCTACATCCACTCTCATGCCAAATATTCTACTAATAGCAGCCATACCAGAATGCTCTACAAGCAATGGTATCTGCGCTCTTTGTGACGAAGTTTTCAAGATAACGTTTGACGCTGTAATAGTAATATACATATCATCGTCCTTGAAGGTCTTCAGATACTTCAATATCCTCTCAACCTCAAAAATGAACATAGACTGCTCACTCTTTGTCACTATGTCAGTAATACCAACATTGCACATTGCTGCCATAGTATCGCTGGCATTAGCCAAGGTCAATGTTGTGCCATCATTGCTTATCACTCCGGCTACATCATTGCTTATGGCTGCTAACTTTGAAGTATGAGCATTCTTATACTTGCCCTTCAAAGTAACTGCATTCAACGCAGAATCAAACTCTTTTCTATTCACTGTAAATTTAACATTCATATTGCACCATCTCGTAGTTCAGTAATACCATGCCAAACTACGTTAGGTGGCTTACCATCCCTCGTCGTCCACGTAGTTCCAACTAGGTTTCCTTTGGTTCTACTACCAATTAGTTTAGCAAAATACTTCAATTCGCCTTTGTCCTCTCTACTATAACATCGTATTTCCTGTTCTAGTTTACCGCCCCAATCTTGCCAAGCGGGGATAAAGCCAACAACAGTATTGTCAATGTATTGTTCCTTCTCATGCGTGATGTATATCACATCGCAATCCAAGGAATACACTGCTTCCATCATGAAATTGAAGGTCTTGTTTCTTTCACCATATTGCCAAGGCATTACTTTAGTGACCTTTGTTGGGTCATTGTTAACCTTCAGTAGACAGGAATTGAAGTAAGTATCAACGCCATCGAATACAAAGACAGGCTTCTCTCCCTCTAGTATTCTTTGTCTAACCATGTTGATGAACATCAAAGACTCCTTCTCAGACTTGTTGATGTCTATTATGTTCCTCTTATCCCTGTTGATAGGACAATGGATTTGAATCCTATCAGTAGAATCGTGGTGTTCTCTCCATGTGGATTCAACACCTCTATCCCAATCAAGGACGTATATCTGCCTATTAGGAAAATCTAGAGATAGACCTGTCTTACCTGTCTTTGGCTTACCCCATATACCCAATACCAATCTTGCTCTATTATCTTCCTTCTTCTTCAAGAACTTCTGAGCATATGCCTTGTTCCATGCCTCTTGCTCTTTACCGAAGTCAACATCTTCTGCCTTCGATATCTTTTCATTACTCACTGCGTTTCCTTTGTTTTCAGTAGTCCAACTCATTTGCATCACCTAATTCTAATTTCAATTCATATTCCGCCCATTCGTTAATTATTGTGCGTAGGTCTTCTAGATTGACCTTTATTCTTATTTCTTTATTTGATGGCAAGTGGAACTTCATCCAATACTCGCCTGTGTCTGCATTCATTCTCCATGTAATGAACTCGACTGTCCTTAACATAGTAGCATAACTACCACCATGTATTATTCCGTTTTCAATTTTAAACATACTATTCATTTTATCACCTTTTTAGGGGCTTTGCACCCCTTTGTCGGACACTACTACCGATAGGAAGAGACTGGTATCAGAACCAATCAATGTCTTCTTCTGTTGACTCGTATGGTTCTGCTACGACTCCACGGTTCTCAGTGCATAAAACACCACTAACGTTTATCGTAATATCACCGGGTCCACCATCTTGGTTTCTTCCTTGTGATGTTCTACCAACAAGAACCAATGATGAACCAATACCAAAGTCAATGTCAATGTTGGCAGGAATCCAACAGGTTGTTCCCGCCCATGAACCACCATCATAGTCGAAATCAGAATTCAAATCGCTTACGGTTATCCTTCTAGTTCCTATGCTGTTTGGTGTCATGTTGACACTAGATACAGAACCATCTGTAATTACAAATCTTTGTGCATATGGCTTTCCTTCAGATTCAGCATGATGTCTAGCAATGTCAGATAGACTGCAATAGTGACCACCAGCAGTCTCCATCATGTGATTCTGTATGTCAGTCACACTTGGGTTTTCTGTCCTCAATGGGTCATCATCAGACAAATCAGCGTTATACACTAGACTCTCCATTGTTCCCATCTTGAAACCATAAATCCTGTCAGCATTATTACTGTCTGGAATACAGTCAAAGTGAACAAAGTGGAAGGTCTGTGGATTGAATGTCTTACAACCATCTCCTTTGTAGGAGAAGTAGTAAAGACCCTCATTGCCGTCAACACTCCCAATAAAGACTCCTGCGAGCCTAAATTGCTCAGAAGGTAGTGGCCTACCATAATTGGCATTAGGGCCGCTAGAATACTGCTGTATGCTATCTAACGGCACAATCCATTTACCTACCTCTATCTCATGAGAGTTAGAAGGTAACTCAACCACAATCTTAGTCTGCTCATCCCCCTTGTGCATCCTACTGATTTCATAGCCACCGTTGCTCTCTAGAACAACTGCTACTTTACCTAGAGAGAATGTAGTATCAGCATCTCTAAGATACTCATTCTTAATTCTCTCGTTTTGCATTTTAGCCATGTCTCTAGGGGCATCTAGGGATATGAAATACCCAGATGCTTTCTTCACTAGTGAATTACCACTAGATTGTTGCTTTGGTGCGTCTTTATAGGCAAAGGTTCCACTGAACCATTGTCTAAACAAAGATAGGGCCAAGGCCCAATCTTCTTCTGGTTGAAGATTGTTTGCCTCACATATCTCCATATATTTTGTTTCTGTTTCAGAAACCTGCATTCCCAAGACTTCAGCAGCCTTGGCTATTTCCATATTTACTTTTTCTTCCATTTTTTTCATCTCCAATATTTTCTTTTCATTTTGTATTTTTTCTTTCTTTCAAAGTATTCAGACCACTTCATTTTATCACTCAAAAACAAATCCGAACTCATCTAAAGTTGTCTGTCTACTATTCTCTAGTGACATTATGGTACTCATACATCGTCACTCTCCATCTGTTGTTGTTGCAGTGGTGTCCAATTTCTCTGTGGTTCATCCATTCTGAAACAACGCAATAAAGCCTCATCGAATGTTATATCATTCTCTAAAGCATAATCACTTATCTTATCATACATTTCTTTCGGTATTCTTATCTTCATCTATCATCACCTTCTCCTTTTATTACATTTCTTTCCTTTCTATCTTCTAATTTTTTTATGTTGTTTTCTGCTATTAGGCTTAGACTCAAACCTAAATCACTCGCAAGATTAGATAGATACCATAGGACATCTCCTATCTCCCTTTCTATCTTATGTGGATAGGCATACAATCTAGGTTGCTTTGTCATCATAGTTTTTATGAAGCCGTCATCACGAATGATTTTCTTTATCTTTTCAGCGACTTCACCACTTTCACCACATAGACCTAAAGCGGGATAGATGATATTCATATCAACAGGGTATATCGCAAATCTCTTTGCTTGCATTTGATAGTCATCGAACTCCATTCAAATCAACTGCCCTATCATCCATGCTGCTAATACTTTAGGAGTCATACTACCACTTCTCCATTCACTTTCTCCTATTACTCTAAGATATTTGAATTTCTTAGCAGTTGGTAGATTCTTTTTAACGATAACATCATGCATACCTACACAAATAGTTTTCATGTCTAACGACATATGTATCATATCATGCATTTTCTTGAGGGCTAATTCATATTGGTCATTAAGAATGTGTTCTAACAAATCATTGTAAGGTTGTTGCATTCTTTCTATTTGCATTGTTAACGGGGTATCACTTGAAACAGACGCCTGTAATTCAGTAATCCCTCGTCTTAAGTCACCATTTAGTGTCCCTATAAACTCTTCCAACTGAGGAAAATCTGCGCTGGATATGCCTTCAGCCGACAGTATTCTATTCAACGCAACCGCTATCTGTTGGTCGGATAGTCTGGTAAATCCATAGTTTGCACATCTTGACTGCAATGGATAAATTATCTTGTGCCTATGGTTGCATGTAATGATGAAACGAACATTGGAACTATAACGCTCCATTAGTCTCTTCAATGCATTCTGAGCATCGGGAGTCATACCGTCCATCTCATCAAGCAATATTATCTTATGAGGCACATCGCCTATCTTCATAGCAGATGAAATCTCTTTGATTGTGGTTCTAACCACTTCAAGCCTCCTATCATCCGAGGCATTTATTTCAAAGAAGTTCGACTCCTTATCCTCACCTAGCACAAAGTTTGCTATTACACCTGCTGCCGCAGTTTTACCTATACCTGCTTCTCCAAAGAGAAGGAGATTAGGCATTCCATCTTTCCAATTTCTAGCATCACTAACGAATTTATCTTGTCCTAAGATTTCCTCTAGTGTTTCCGGTCTATATTTTTCTGTCCATAACATTTCAATTCACATCCAATTATCTAATCCTAACTGTTTATCTTTCTTCTTTCTTTTAGATACTCTATCTGGTATCTTGGCCCTGCGTTTCTGAACGTTGTTCAGTTTAGTCTTCATGTATTTCACGAATACAGGGTCTTGCTTCAATTGCTCTAAGATATACTTCTCATGGCTTTTCAGCCCAACCTTTCTACATATCTGAGCATCCCTATCATATGCTCTCTTTGATGGAATGATTGCACTACGGGCAAGTGTTCCATTGTGAGAGTATGCCAATAACTCGTAGAAGTAGTCCTGTGACCATCTTCTCTTTACCTTAGCATCAATGTAGGCTAATTTATTGGGATGTATGTTGGCTGTCAACCAAGATAACAATTGAACATCCGGTGGTTTGTTCAATTTAAGTTTCAATGCAACATCATCACGGTCTTTGTTCTTCAAGAAATCATGAGTAATCTCAAACACGTTCTTGAAGTAATCTTCTGGTTCATCTGAATTAGGAGCCATTAACTTTAACTTTGCTTGTAATTTAGATTTACCTGCTCTCTTTAATTTACACAAAGAAAATATCTTCTTAGGCACGTCTTTTTGGTTTGCCGATGTAAGAACAACATCACCTCGATATTTCAACAAAGTATCAACAATCAAATCCGTTTGTGGTTTGAAGTTGGCCTCTAGTATGACTATACCCCTATCAATAGGAATACTGTAATTATCAACAATGTCATACTCGTTGGCATACTTTACAATTGGGTCATCGAAAAAGGCTATTGCTTGTTCTTTCTTCTCCGTTCCTTCTTTTCCTACAATTATTATTGGTCTTTTAGTTTCCATTCCTATTATCATGATATCTCCTTCATATGCATTATATCTGTATATTCAACATTGCACTTAGGACATTCTATCTTCAAGAAGAAAACCTTAGTTTCTTCCTCAACACTTATGCATGTCTGAAATACAACATGGCGGTAGCCACAATCCTTACATCCATCTCTAAGTGTTCGATATGTCTCAGTCTCTAATATCGCAATATCTTCCTCATCGGGATATTCCATCATATCTCTCCCTTTAATCTAAGAATCTTATCTAGTCCTTCTAGAGTATGATGTTCTCCACTATCTATTATTTTTATTACCTGTCTTAATTCACCCCAACAGTCCTTCGCATCTGGCAATGTTTCTGGCACAAGTTGAGTAAGTTTCCATATATTCAACACCCCTCCTACGGTAAGGATTGGTCTTGGTCTACTTCTATGTTCTTCTGATTTATATTTTGATTCTATTCCCTTTTGGTGTAGTGTTCTATGAATACCAAGCAAGAATGCTTCCGACCCTCTTATGTTAACTCTAACTCTAACACGATAACCTATGTTGGTGTTATCTGCCCTAGATACATGTATCTCTGGCTTTGCGATAGAAATTAGAATTCCTATTAGTTGGTCGTCGTTATACATCACTAACTATCTCCCTTACTTCCACTAATTCATGCTTCACTCGTAACTCATCCAAGCCCATTGATATCCACTCAGCCATCTTAGTTTCTTTGATATCATAAGTGAATATGAAAGTAATCAACCAACCACGTTTAACATCATATGCTCTAGCCTGTTCCTCGGTTATCTCTTCAACCTTGACAAAATAAGGATGCTTATACACATCTTCTATGCCGGACTTTAGAATAAGCATGTCTCTATTTCCGGGTTTAGAGTAAAACATATACCTAATCAAATCACACCCACCATATTGGGCTACTACATCACTAACATCAACATCATACATCTTCTACATCCTCCATCTTTGTTTTCTCTTCCAATAGATATTTCTTGTATTCCTTGGCAAACTCACGATTCTCATCCCATTTACCATAACCCTGTTGAGGGGCTAGTTGTAGGTGATACCAGTGGGCCGCAGTTATTCTACTATCCCCATTCTGTATGGCATTCTCTTCTGCTCTAGAAGCCAATGAGTATACCAATCCCTCAAGGTGGTCTGCAACATAATATGCCAAATCATGAGACAGTGGTAATTCAGTTGCTTCCTTGATTACCTTCACAAAATGAAACCTAGACAAACGCTTTCTATTGACGGGAGGTGGCTTTGGAACTACTAATGTGCCGTTATCATCCACATATGGAACCATTTTCGCCTCCATTTTCTTGAATCTCCCCCTAGTTTCATCACCTGCTCTCTTCAAATACGCCATATTACCTTCAATTTTTACACAATTATAAGGTATAGCGTCTATAAGGGTCATTGAACCTTCTTTAATCAATTACATTACCTCCTTTAAGGTATCTAGCGTATCAACTTCAGAAGCATACTTATCTTTTCTAATCCTAATACAACGTGGAAAACGTAGACCAATGTTATTATTGGAGTCTGTGGTAACTAAGTCACACGTTACCTCAAGAACGATACGTGGTAGGAAATGCATCCTATCATCGGAATACGATTCGACATTCTTTCTCAGTTCAGTTGTCAACCACTCTAAATCATGCTCACTGAATCCTGTCCCTACTTTACCCACAGGGACGTAATCTGAGCCATCCTTTACGGATATGCCATATGTCCCAAAGACATGACTTCTCTTGCCTTCACCATATGATGCAGACGTTATAACAACGTCATAGTTGAATCTAGGTGGCTTGTGTTTCAACCAACCCTTGCTTCTCTTCCCAGAATGATATGGCAAGTTCGGGTCTTTCACCATTATTCCCTCGAAACCCAAGTCTATGGCAGTTCTATATGCGCTTTCCATAGTTATGTTATCTGGAAATACATACGTCTGGTATTCTGGGTCTATTGCTTCCTTCAACGCATTCATCCTATCTCTTTGGGAATCTTCCATCAATACAATTCCATCTAGGTAAAGCAAATCAAAAACTGCTAATTTGACAGGGCATTGTTGAACTGCCTCTTCCTTGTTCTTCTTATGGACTCTCTTTGCGAGCATCTTGTGTTCAGCAGGGTTTCCCTGCATGTCAACTGGATAAATCTCACAATCCATGATAATGTCATAATGACCCATGTTAGATACTATGTCAACGATGTCAGGAAATTGATTGGTGACTACATTTCCCTTACGATTGAATATTATCGTAGAAGTCTGGTTTAGACCAGATACGAATGAATGATGTATCTGATATCTATTACCATCATACTTGATATCTATTATTGGATTCTGTATGATATCCGTTTCCTTCTTTGCCTTTGCTAACATAGGCTTAACGAATTGACCATGCACTAACTTGCATTCTGGCTCAACATCGTTTGATAGAGATACGCATATCTCATGTGTTTTATTGAACCTAGAATACTTCTCAACATCCTTTATTGCCTTGCCATAGTATTTGGCAATCGCCTTCAAAGGTATCTTGTTGTTAATACCGTTTCTGGGTGTTCTCAACCAATAGCGAAGGAACCATTTCTTTTCCCTCGCACTCATCTTGTTAAGATTCTCCTTGAATATTGTGAAGGAGTTACTAGTCATTGATGAGCAATCATTCTCCAATAATGCAACAAAGGCACTCATGGATATATCAGAATCCTTCTCATTACCCTCATCTATCTCGTAGACTGCTTCACCAATATCTCCCCATGTATGGACTGCTGATTCTACTTCTTCCTCAAACAACCCAAGTGCTTCTGCAATCCAAGTTATTGCTCTCCTGTTACCTATGTTGTTTATCTCATACTCCATAGAAAGAACATACATCAGTCTTCCAATGCTATCAAAGGAAGGCATTGAACTTACAATGATGTCTACTGTTGCTGTGGGTGTTTTATTCTCTAATGCTTGGCACATACTAGAGAATGATGCCAATGTCATTGACGTTCAACTCCCGGCTCAGTGCCAACGTGAAGCATATAATTTGCCTCATACACATGGTTCTTGTTGAACCTACTAGCAGAATCATCATCCCTAAAGACGAGGATTGCTGCTCTAACTAGCCTTTCTGTATAAACCTCAGATAATCTTGCTAGTGTAGCATAAACTTCGGGAGATACGTGTGTCCCTTCATTCAGTTTGCTCTTTACTCTTTTCTTCATCGAATTTACTGTTTCCATTCTCATCACCTATTGCTTTTCTTAATGCTTTAATTAGCGTCTTACATTCTTCTACATTTACTCTCAATCCCTTTCTAGTAGGATTTCCACCACTATACCATCGCATATCAACGATATCAATGTTCCAAGTGTTTGCCGTCCTAACAACCAATTCTTGATTGGCGTTTCTTGGGATTCTTGCTATTATCTTCTCATCATTCATTTTGGATGCCTCCTTTGAATAACTCCAAGTCTTGATGACTGAACATGTATCTAGGTGCAGCAAACTCATCTAATCTGTTTGCTACCCATACTGAACCACCTAGACTACTAATCTGAACAATCTCAAAACTACCCATCTCAGTTTCTATCACCTCAACAGTATTTACCTTCGGCACCAATCCATATAACCTAGTCAGTTCTGAAGATACTGCGCTTAGATTGTTAGCCACATATTGTATTATATGCGCTCTTTGTATTGGTATCTTAGCATCCACTGTGAGATTTATCTTGCCCTCAAACTTACAGGCAATACAACCCCTACCTTTCTTTCCATCCTCATATCTACAAATGGGACATGGTATCTCAGCAGGTAAGGGTGCAGGGAATTTGACTGTTATAGCACTCATTCCCTGCCATCCCAAACCCTGTATATTATCTCATACTCTATGGTAACATCAAATGGGAATGCAGCGAAATGCATCGTGGCATTACCCAATTCTGGTGCTAGACCATTAGACCATAGATAACCATCCTGTTGTAGAAGTCCGGTCATCCTGTATGTTTTGTTGGTGAAGGTCACTGTGTTGTTATCAACAACATAACTCAAATGCTTCGCAGTGTAGTTGAAACTGAGTAAGTCAATCAAACCGTGTGTGGTATTGGTATCTAACCACATTTCTTCTGCGTAGACCAAGGTTGTGTTATTTTCTAGCATTAGAGTGAATTCACCATTCATCTTCTGCCATTCCTTCTGTATTCCATCATCTCCACCATATACATCCTCCGGGTCTGGAATTGCTTCAGCACAACCAGCAAACAAAGCACATACAATCATCAAACTCATTATTTTCTTCATTCTTCTTCCTCTCCCACAAAGTAGTGCTGGACATATTCTTGATAGTCTTGACCGAAGGGACCAACGCCGAACTTCAAAGCCATTCTCTCGTTACTACCTAAAACAGTTGCCTCATCCATGTGATTTCGATACAAAGATATCGTCCTCAAATCTGTGCTACTAAAGTATGCTTTGCCAAAAGGATGGGTATGAATCCATTCTTTCAACGGAAACTTCATCTTGGGTTTGTCTTTACCGTATAATTGCTCATCTTGTCCATCAAAGGAAACATAACCGGGAGAACCGACTGAGATGAAAAGATTATCATTTGCATCTATTAGCACTTGAACCTCTCTAGGTTTATCAAAAGCAGTTAGAGACATTTCCCATATAGCATAATACAAAACTTCTCTATTCCATTTGAATCCTGCTTCAATCTGTTTTCTCCAATCATGTTTTTTAACTTCTAAGTCTTCATACATTAATAAACCCACCAATATACTATAACACCTATTACCAGCGATAAGAATCCAATAACAGCGTATTTAATGTTGTTGCTTTTAGGTTCCTTTGTTTCTAAATGCATCTTTACTTCTTCAAGTATAACTACATCTTCTTCTGGTTTTTCTACTTCAATTACTGTATGTTCCTCAACAGGCTTGCTAGTAGGCCAAGATTCTCCTGTCATAGCCCTGTATTTTGCCCTTACAGAACGTGGTGTTCTGTTCTCATAGCCATTCGCTATCATTTCCTCAGATGTCGAATTGACATCTCTTCCTTCTTTAACTAACATCATTAGCATTTCTTCTTGTTCTTTCGTCCAACTCATTTATTCACTTCCTTTCATATATTTACTATTCTTTTGTCAAATACGTTCTCCCCATTGAACCATCTTTGCATCCATTGTGCTGCCATGCCAGCGATTGCCACATGGGTAAAATGCAAATTCTCAGTCTTCATTGACTTTCCAAACGATTCACCTTGACAACTGAATGAACCGTCTGGCCCTGCTAGGAATGTATCGCATAGTTTTGGGTCAGTCAAATAACTGATTAATGCACCATTCCTACCTTGCGCTCTCAAGTCCAACCACTTTGTTTTGCAGTCTTCTTGAAACCCCTGTCTGTAAAGCAAACGCCTAACATCTAGATTATCTGCACAACACACAACCAAATCAAAACCATTCAATTGCTGTTTCGTAAGGATAGGGAAAGGCTTCCTACTACCTATCACGTCATTCTCCACAATACAACTAACTTTGGGTTTATCTAAGTGCGTAGTATTGAAGTTCTGATAAAACAGATTCTTCTCTTCAACGCTATCTGGGTCTGATATGTGTATGTCATACAACCCTGTCTTATGCAATAGTGGAGTCAAATAACTCCCTATTCCACCTACTCCTATTATCAATATCTTTCTTTTCTTATTCATATCTTACACCTGCAATAAACTGCTTGACTGTCATTTTAGCCAAGGCTTTCTTGTCCACATTGAACATACTGAATGTCTCTTTGTTCCTATTCCTCAATGATACAGGAGTACAATTGGTGGCATTGCCTATCTCATGTTGAGTAAATTCTGGCTGTGTTCCAAATGCCCTTAGACATACTGTAATCCATAACGCAGAAGCCATGTAACTCTTAGTGAATGTTATATCTCTACTAGTCACATAGTTGTGGACGTATTCTATCACTTCTGCTGAGTCCTTCTTAAAATTCCTCTTTAGTTCCTCATTGCCATACTTCGATATTATTAGGTCATGTGTGACCCTATCGCTCCAAGACTTTATCGGCATTGAATGTAATATGTATGGCTTGTTCAATGCTCTCGCTAACTTTCTAGCACACTTAGATACCTTTGAATTAGGTAAACTGTTATTCTGCGCTACCTCAAATACAGTCACAGGTATTCCATTTTCACGTAGAACTATCAGTGCTATTGCTGCTGCTCTAATGTCTATGTTATATCCCTGCATTTCCCTGCTGAAGAACAGCCTCTTGTAATAGTGATGCGCTCTCTCCTTCAGTGAGTTATTCGGTAGATATGGTGATAGAACCATATTCAACTCAATGAAACCCCTGTTTAGGGATTGTTGTTGCCTACCCTTGAACTTCAATTGAGTCCTACTTAGCCTCTTGATATAACTACCACTGAAACCAGTGCTGTTGAATACAGAACCCAATCTTCCTTTGTCACCAATCCTCAAAGCCTCAGTGCCATCTTCATTCAATGGTAGTGATTGTGATACCCTGTCCTCAAATATATTAGAAACAAGGACAAGGCCACAATCAGAACATACAGTTTCACCTAATCTATCGTCAACATAAGTTGATGTTGAGTCACAATTCATGCAATTCAACCGTTAATCACCTTCCAATCTTCCTCATGACCCATTATATCACCGAAGGGGATGGGGAACCTAGATTCCGCATCCTCAACATTCTTCAAGTTATTAGGTAGATACCTACCAATGGTATTCACTAGTTTAATCGTTATATTGTCATTCAATAATGCTAGACCCCTAGCAGCATATTGGTCGCCAAGGCTTGAATTGGTGTGGATGTTATCTATGCAAATCGGGCCTCTTAATTTGCCACCCATGAAATTCATACCATGTGTAGAATTGTTCCTGCCTGTATCGTCTTCTGGAACGAAATCCTTGTGTATATACACAAAGGTCTTCACCTTCTGAATCTGGGTCTTGTAATTGGAGTCAACAATAACCCAATCTGCTTTCTTTCCACGAACAAGCATAGCAACGTAATTTTCGTTGATTTCAACCAATCTTATTCTATCTGGGTATCTGACTGTCAATGAATGCATCAGTTCTTTGGCTCTCTCCTCAACTATATCCTGTGTTCTGTTTTGACATAGGAATTCAACCATAAGTTGTTCTTGTGAAGATGTTGGCGGTTCTCCCATCAATTCTGTCCATAGTTTCTTGGGTGACATATACGCCCATTTTCTTGCTCTTGTTTGACCATGATAGAAGTAATTGACAAACACATCCAAGTCCTTTACACTTATTGGACCCCATACTCCATCAGATATCTCCAATACAGCAACGTCATTATCAATCATCTTAGTATTCAGTCTAACCTCAACCTTCTCCCTAGTCTCAACGTCAAAGAACCAAAACGGTGTTCTATTCTCAAGCACGTATGAGACATTCTCCGGTAGCATTATCATTCTGAATAGGTATATTGTCAAGACTTGAGCATCTTCCTCAAAGCAAGACCTATACAAAGCACGACTCAATGCAGTCATCAGATTCTTCTTAGTGATTCTTTGACTCATCAGTTTGTAGTATGGGTCATTCTTCTCTACCATGAATGTAGCATTGTTGTTATTGGGTAATACGAAGGCCACCTTGAAATCTTTAGGTGCTTGTCTCCATCTGCTTCTAGCCCCCCAACATAGGAAATTCGTCAGTGATTGCTTTATTCCCTCAATCAAAGGTTCTCCCTTATTGGTTCCTCTAGCAACATGGCAGTTCAATTCATACCTGTTTTCCCAATCAGCACTAGTACCACTCATTATCGCATATGTTGAATAGACATCAACATCAGTATAGTGATGTCTGTTACTGTCATCGGCAGTATTGACAATCAATTTGATTCTGCACTTGTGTCCATAATCATCGAACATATCACTCAGTCCCTTTGAGAATGAGTTTCTTTCTCTTTTCATATTCATCGAGAGAACCATCAAAGCCCTCTTGATACCTAGTCTTGTTCATTATCCTTCTATATTGATTCCTTGTGCATCCATATCTTCTCATGTAATAATTATCTCTATTCATTCCTCTTCCTCCTTAGCAATATCATTTATCTTCTCTCTAAGAGATTGCATCTCTTTAACCAACCATCTAACAGAATGGTTATTCACATCTCTTCTGTTGATTATATTCAAGGCCAATTCCATCCCATCTAACTTGCCTTGAACATAATCCATGTTCTCTTTTTGTGGTAGTGTTGTCATTCTTCTTCCTCTCCCAAAAATATACTCTTACCGAAATTGACGTGCCATTCTCTTTGTTCATTGTAGAATCCTTCTGCATCTAGTTTCCTCATGTATTCCAAGTCACATCCCTGTGATATCATGTGAACCAATATAGCATCCTTTGGAAGCCTTGGGAACTCACTCCAAGAATACCTTAGCCCATTTACTATCGGTTGCCTTAGTTTACCATATTTCCTACTCTTGTTGAATACCTTGTTATCCAAAAGCCATCTCCTGTAAGACTTAATCAGAAGACCCTTGTTCATTTTATCGTGAACCTGTTTCATATCCATCAGTAAACCACCTTCACGAACTCTACCTTCTTGTGATACTTAGTTGTCAAATACTTCGTATCTGTCAATGAAAGGAACTCCATCTCCAATCTCTTCCTCTTTGGATTGAAGAAGTATCTCCAATAGATGTGCTTGTTGTTCCACTTTGTTCCTTGTGTTCTCTTCATGGTAGTGGCCTTCTCTATTGCTAGAGCATCTTTGACCAAATCATCCATCGTTATGTTCTTGTGTGAGAAGTTACTCTCAAACCTGTCAATGAAATGAGGGGTAAATACAACGTAGAAGTAATGTTTACCGTTAGGTTTCATCACCTTGTATTCTTGGGATGAGAATGGGCTAAACCAGTTACCACACTTAACACACTCCATCTTACCGTTTCTTGTCATCTCAAATTCAGTGCTACCACATTTACAACTAGTGAATCTCATTCCGAATCCTCCATAGTTGCATCTGCTCCATAGACTATGATAGGCTTATGAGAGTCTTTCACTTTCTGCTCCATTGACCTGCTATCTACTTTCTTCTTTCCTGTAAATACGTTAAAGTTGCGTAGGTTCCACACTATACCGTGTGCAGTATATCCGCTTCTTTCCCATTTACTTATTTTTTCACAGACGATAGCATCTAATTCTTCCTCTAGTTTCGTTCTATATTCTTCCAGTTCTTTTATTGTTATTTCCATTTTCATTCCTCTTTGTTCATTTTAATATACATAGCCATATCATATAGGTTTCTTAATCTAGAATTAACCTCACTATCACTTTCCGCTAGACCTGAGACTATGTAAAATCTGCGTAAATAACGCAGAAAAAAGTCTAGCGGTGCTTCTTCTCTTAGTGTATCTCCCATAAATGCTCGGAAGGCTTTCTTTGCCTCCTTAACATTTCTATAATTATATTCGGGCTTATAGTAATGAGTAACCACACTAGGCATTATGTTGTCAATAGTGTCTATCTCATCCAAGAGATATTCACTAATCAAATTCAAGTCATCCAAATTCTTTACTATCTGGTAACTATATTTCACATGCCCCACCTGCACAAGCCGGATTATCATTAAAATTATCATTATCATCATCAGTGACTTGTGTTAAGTCAATACTGTTCAGTGATTGCATCATCTTGTCATACGTCTTCTTATCCGTTGCCTCAAATGGTGGCTGTGGATATGCATTCTCATCATATGGGAAACAAGATAGTCCGTTGTAGAAGTGTCTATTCAACCACATCCACTTACCAACCTCATCCCACTTACCATCTGGAATATAGACGGTAGCAGATACATTATGCGTATTTTGACCATTGCTATGTCCGGGTGAAACCCATCGAATAGAAGCATCCTTCACTCTCTCAAGGAAAGCGAAAACATCCTCATCCTTGCTAGTGGTTGCTCCTATTGGTGCTTTTTGTGGTAGAGCAATACAATACCCATTGGGATTGAATTGGTCTTTCTCCATCAATTCTGGGTGATTCTCGTTAAGATAAACCGATATAGGCTCATCATCATTCACCCTTATTCTTCTGATGTAATATGGTGAATGCCATGCATGAATACCGCTTGACGTTCCCAATACACAAGAAGCAGTGCCAGAAGGCTTTATGCAAGTTAATCTTGCAGCCCTTTGGACACCAATCAAGTCTGCCACTCTAGCATTTTCTCTCTTGGCAACGAATACCGCACCTGTAACGTCTAGATTAGCAACCTTGTTACTTGCTAGTCCTGTCATTGAAACGCCTAGTAATGCATCCTTCTCCGTTGTTTCCTTCCATATATCCCTAAGATAGTGGAAGTCCGTGTATGAGGCTTGTAGTGTCCCTAAGAAAGATGCTGCCTTCACTCTATCATTCAAGTCATCTTGGTCTACGACATTAGAGACATTGCACTCAGTTAGATTGCAGAATTGATATGGCCTCAATGCTATCTCACAACAAGGGTTAGTTCCCCAATCCTTGTCATTTGTGAAATATAGTCCCGGTTCCCCGGTTCCTCCATCCTCTATTCTC
>CETF01006380.1_pt1 | contig 27518 bp, 34 predicted proteins | sample 326991 | NCBI WGS metagenome assembly CETF01 (sample SAMEA2622331, study PRJEB7988) | marine metagenome | biome: marine biome (ENVO:00000447); feature: surface water layer (ENVO:00002042); material: "saline water (ENVO:00002010), including plankton (ENVO:xxxxxxxx)" | depth 5 m | reverse complement strand
CTTGTTGTGGTTTTAACAAGGTATTTACATCTTTTGTCCCTAAAGCTACATAAACTCTACGATAAGCCTCGTGAATGTTGTGCATTTGTGGGTTTGACATAGCAATTTGTAATTGTGTCTGCGCTAAAGTCACTCTTTGCGTCATTGAAAAGATATTTGGGTCTGCAATTGGTATTACATCAACTTCTTCGCTAAAATCGGCTTGTTTTACCATACGATCGCCACCATAAACCGCATATGGATACACTGGCGGTAAATAACTAGCAAAAACATTGTTCAAAAGCCTAAATTCTTGCTTCATAGCATAATAACAACGCTTATGAATGGCACTCATGACCCTTGAACCACGCTCTAAGAGGGCTACAGTCGTGCCAACCGCTCTATTTTTGCCATCTTCGCCGACTTGCATGTCAGCAATCGCTGCAAAACGCTGTCCTGCTTGAACCACAAACCCTAAAAGTTGAAATAATGTCTGACTTGGCTCTTTAAATGGCAATTGCATAAAAGAATCTTGTATTTTTCCACCCACAATGTCGACATCTCTGAACTCACCAGGCTGAAATGGTTGATCATCGTCACGAATTCTCATACCTCTAGTCTTAAATCCAGCAGGTAAGTTAGCTAAAGTACCTGCATCAAGTAATTGACGCAGTGCAGCAGTGGCAGTTTTACTTAAACCACCAATCATGTGTATTAAACCAAAGCCATAAAAGCCTAAACCAGGTAAAAATTTGTAGTGCACAAAGTATTCTTTGCGTTTTAACAAAGGATCATCAGGTTCAAAGTTACGATAAATAGATAAAATCTCTCTTGAGCCTTCATCTAGCGTTACCACATAAGGTATCTTAATATTTTTTTCATCACTTTTATTTTCTGGGTCAATAAGATCAAGGTCTACATGCATTTCTAAAATGTTAAATTGATAATCGCCTTCAGCATCACCTGAACGGCTTACACCACTTAGTTGACTGTATTTGTCTTCAACTTCACTTTCGTCCATACGGCTTGGTATAATTTCAATATCGCGATAAAAACCAATCTGTTGTTTTTTCAATATTTCATTTTCGCTCATGCGAACAAGATGTGTAATTCTTTCACAATCTTTTAGATCCGTTGCATAATAAGGTACAACTAAATCTTCAGCAGGAACAAACTTTGATACCGCCCTTTGCATCACATCATCAAAATAAACTTTTTTAAATGCAGAACCTGCAAGTGGTAAATAAAATAATAATTGATCAAATTCAGGAGTGTACTCCTCCATCTCTTCAGTAATCATGTAATTCATAAATTCTTGCACACGCTGAGCCTGTGCCATCTTTTCTGGTGTAAGAGCGCCAACAACCTGTGCGCTGACTGGACCATCTGAAGGCAATAGCTCTCGGTAAGCTTGTGCTTGGAATTGTGTAACTGATTCTGCAAGCATCGGATGTGTCACCGAACTTGCTCCTTGAAAAGGACCACCATCATTATTGTATTTAAAACCTAACAGGTCTAAACCATTTGTATATGATTTTTCCCAATCAGAACGGCTTTCTTTATCTTTTTTATAATCTGCCAATAAGTCATTTGCCAAACGGCTAAGTAAAACCTCATCCATATCTTCGGCAAGGTTTTCATAAAAATTTTCTTGAGGGTTTTGAGTTTCTTGAGTTTCTTCAATACTACCTTCGTCATCTTCTGGCTTAATTTCAACATCCACAGGCTCAAGCTCATTTATCTCAACTTCAGGAGTTTCTATATTATTTTCTTCAACTGCCATATTAAGTTACCTTTGTTTTTTTATTACGACCGAGTTTACATTTAACAGAAACATATTTTCCTGTTTTTGCAGACATAGGAATTGCTGTTGGAATAGGCCCTACTTTTTGCAAAGGGTTGAACCTATTTGTGGTTTTTGCCAGTAATCTTTGTAATGCTCTATTTTTAGATGCAATCTCTCTGACTCCCGCAGTGGCTTTTTTTCTACTGCGTTCACTTAAAAACTTTTTTAATTTTTTCTCTTGACTCATAGCAAAATTCTACCATTTAAATATATCAACTACTAGACCACCTGTTTTCTTATAAAGTTTAAAAGGTTTTGCTTTCATTTCAGGTGATATTTTTAAACCAAATGCCGGATAATACAAATCAGGATCATCAGGACCCATTTGTACGAGCTTTGAATCAAAATCAAGCATACCTTTGGCGTTTTCAGCTTCTATTTTAGTTTTAAAAGCTGCAAAGTGTTCTGTGCTAGTGTAATGAAAAGTTTCATTGCCATAGGTTCCCTGTGTTTTATATCTTACAAGTTTAAACGGTTTGGTCGGATCTGATTTGGCCACCTGTATTACTTTTGCTTCTGTATTATATTCTTTTGCTAATCTCTTTAGGATACTAGGTAAGATGGCAGTTTGTTTGGGATTGGTTGGCTCGCCTTTTATAGCAAAACCTTCAAAACCTGCTTTACCTTTTGCATTACCATAGAAACGCGGTGTAAATTTTTTTACATCTCCACCTCTTTTACCTATAGCCACCATTTCTACTGGATTGATTGCGATGTACTCTACATCATTTTTAGCAGCAATATTGGCTAAATATTTCATACCATGCGCGGCATATCCTCTTTCTGTATCAAACAAAGGTTGAAAATCTCCTAATGCTGAGTTATACCTTGCTCTCAATTCATTTCGTGTAGCTATACTAGTTGAGTTATTTTTTGTGTCTTTTACAACTTGTGCATACTCTTCAAATAATTTTTTACTTTTTTTATAGTCGTCTTCATCAAAACGACCTTTTACTTGAATAGTTTCTCTTAAGTGATCGTCAATCTCTTGAAATTTACTGATTCGTTTGTCTTTAAATAAAGGTAAAACATAATTCATATTGGTAGGATTAAGTCGTACATCACGGTCTCCTTTCGCTTGTCTTACCTTATCTCGCATACCTTGTTGTATATCTGCCTGCATTTCATCAAGCACATAAGCTTTTTCATCTGGTGCACCTTTTACTGCTCGAGTACCATAACGGACATGGTATAGTTGGTTTTGATACTCCTTAAAATGAGCAGCTGTAGGCACTTTAAAATCTTCACCGAAAATACTTTTTTCAAATTTTCCCTCAATATCTTTTAATACAACAATATCCTCGTGATAATCTTCTGCGCCAAACAATCGATACCCATCTTCTCTTCCATAGTGGATCCTTCTTGCGTAGGGCGTGTTTTCTATTTGTTTTACAAGATTATCATTAAATGCTGCTCCTTTTCTTAGCAACGGAGCCATCATTTCACTGTAGGGTATCCCTGCATTTTCCAACACTACTTTTGGATCAACATTTACTTCTGCTTTTAAAAGATCTTCTAATTTGCGAGCAAAATTAGCAAACTCATAATCATCATCTGAGTTTACCTCTTTGGTGTGCCCATAATTTCTTAATCCAAAATTAGCTTTTTTTTCATAGTAATCTCTACTGATTTTATCAATACCTCTTCTTAACTCAGTAAGTTTCGCAAGTTCCGTAGTATCAGTGCTTTGTACTTTATCAGCGGTGGATACAACCGATGAGCGTAAGCGCCCCATGGTATCTTCAAACTCATCAAAAAAATCATCACTGACTGTACGCAGTGACTTTTGGTCATAACCCATTCTAATAGAGGCGGTGTTGTTAGCTGGTGCTCTGGCCACCATCTCAAGTAAGGTTTTGGCACTTACTGGAATATTGTTGTCCATCGCCACTTTTAAGTAGCCACCTCTTAGATTTTGATCCTTATCAAACAAAGCAATATTAGTATCTGCTAATTCATCGCGAGTGACGCCTGTTTTCTTTGAAGCTGTTTTAAAATAATCAGCCCAAGCTTGAGCAGGTGCCATGTACCCTTTTTTACGGCCCATGTTTGGAAAAGTCGCTATGGTGTCAAATAAAACTGAACCTTGCACACTAGGGTCCACATTAGGTCCTGTGTTTCGTCCAGCAAGAGTCAGTGGATTGTCTTTTACCCTTTGCTGAATCTCTTCTACTACTTTGATGTTTTCCTCTAATTCAGCTTTATTGATAGCAAATTCTTTTTGAATTTTTTGTGCATCATCAGGGGTGGTCGTGTCCGGTAATTTATCTGAAGCTATTTGAGGTTCTTCTTCCGGCTTGGGTCCTTTTTTAAAACCTTTGATACCTTGAAAAATTTTTTTACCCGCACGAGCTAATGGTGTTCTGGCTAGAATACCTGTGGCTATACCCGCACCGATACCTAAAGTCGTTAGATCATCACTGCGCTCTTCTCGTACATTTTTGTCTGTTTCGGCCATAGATCTTAGTAGTAGTTATATGTCTTTTCAGGAAGATCATCCTCGTCCTTATAGTCTGAGTATAACTCAACAAAGTTGCCTTGACGATACCTTAGTAGAGCTTGACTCATCGAATCGACATAATCATCATTAGCACCATGCGGAAATGCGGCACATTCATCAATCACATCTTCGGCAAATTTTTCACCATACGGATACCACACGGACCCACTTTCAAAGATAGGGGCTACCGAGTTGACTCGAGTGTGCTTGTCATTGCCTCTTGTCGGAGTGAATGGGACCACCGGTATGCCCATGCGTCTGAACTCTTGGGTCAGTGGTTCACCGGACGCCTTCTGCTCAACAATAATTGTTTCTGGCTCCCAGTACCGTTGAGCGTCCATCGCCACAGCTTTGAGCTCTGGAAAATCAAACTTACCACGCAAAGCATCTAACAAAATAACATTTGGCGCACCGCCTTCGTCTGGAAAAAATATACCCCAAGTCGTAATAGCACTATAGTCCGCCGTTTCTTTTTTCGAAAACGCCGTATCATAACTTTGAATGACATGTTGTAACATAGGTAAACTTTCTTTCTCCCAAGGTTGCCACCACTCACGCTTGATGATCGCACCTTCCTCTGAAGTAGGCTCTTGCATGTACTGTGCCGACCAGTTTCTGATTGGAATCGAGGCTTTGATTTTTTCTAGCTCTTCAATGTCCCAGTACTCAGGCCACACAGGGTTCCCTGAGTCAAGGATCGCTGGAAAAGATATCTGTCGCCAAGTGTCAGCTTTGGGTTCGGTCTGTGCTCGTAAGAGTCTACCGGTCAAATCATCTTCGGCCCAGCGGGTCATAACTACTAGTATCGAACCGCCAGGTTGTAAACGCTGACGAGGACCAGAAGTGTACCACTCGTACGCACGCTCCATGGCAGTGTCTGACATAGAATCTTGTTCTGTATGAGGGTCATCGATAATCAGTAAGTCTGCACCACGGCCCGTGATTGACGAACCAACGCCAGCAGCATAGTATTCACCACCATGATTCGTTTCCCATCTACCTTTGGCTTTGGAATCCTCACGCAACTTTACATCACCAAAAATCTGTTTGTATTCCGGTGAGTCAATGATGTTACGAACCTTGGCTCCGAACCTTGCTGCAAGTTCGGTATTGTGTGACACCTGCATAATTTTTAATTTAGGGAACTTACCAATAATCCAAGCAGGAAAGTAAACAGAAGCAAACTCTGATTTGGTATGCCTAGGAGGCATATTTATGATGAGCCTCCCTTTTCTTTGGTCTGCAATATCAGTAAATTCTTTAGCTATGATCTGGTGGTGTCCCCACTCACTCATAACTTTTGATTTTCTACAAATAAAATCGGGCCAAACTTCTTGCACAAAAGCTAAAAAATTATCCTGACAAAGCTTTACATGCTGTATCCAAAGCCTTTCGACTTCGAGCCTCATCTGTTCTGTGGTCATTAGATCGGTCTGCATACAAATTATTATAACGATAACTAGACTTTTTGCTAGTATGTGCATCTATGAAATAGGATTTATAGGCCAGTTTGCAAAATCGTACGGCTGTGCGTGGGAATGGCAATTTTTTTAAAAGAATGGATTTTGTATTTTGATATGAGCCTTGTAGATTATAGACAAAAAAAAGAGGCACAATCCTTGTGCCTCAAATCTAGCAAGTAATTTATCTATTACTCTAATTCAAGATTGCCTTGAAGTTTTTCTGCAAGAGGTTGCAAAAGAATTGCTATGTGAGTTTTTAAATCACTTGATTGAGCTGTGCCTTGATACTTAATTAGATTTTCTAAAAGTATCTTTTCTAATTGACTAGCATAAAGTTGATAGTCTATTTGCTCATTGACAAGTACACCCTCTACCCTTTCCCTCTCTTGAGGTGTTAGTTGACTTTCCACAAATTGCATTAAGTTAAAATTATTATTAGGCATTATTATTCCCCCTTTAAGTTTAATTCGTCATAAGATGTAACTGTTGTATTATCCTTAATAACTTCCTCTATATGATGCAAAGGAATTGAATAATTTACAGCTAATGAATTAATAACATTTTTATAATCTACTACTTTTCTTTTTTTAGGTGTAAGAAAAAAATAGGTATAAGCATTGTTAGTTTTTACAGCAACAGTTTTTCTGATTAGTTTATTAAGAATAGATAAAACATTTTTTCTACTTTTGTTATATAAATCCTTATCACTATCAAATTGCTGTTTAAAGGTTGCAAAAGATTTCAATAATACCCTTTCGTCTTTTGTAAGTTTTTTATCTGTTGATAAGATAAAGTTGTCATTTAGTTTTTGTAAGTTCATATTTTTACCTCTCTTGATTAATTAATATTGTCTTACCCTTTTAATTATAAGGAATTTTTATCCCATATCAACCTATATATGCATATATATAGAAAATAATTTTGCTTGACTTTTTTTCACGAAAACTATGCTGGGGTTTTTTTTATATGCCCACACCCACTCGTGCCTCGTCCAAACGGGACGGCGTGGTAAAGACTCCTGGGCTTTTTTCATATAACGACACGGATCGAAATCTTTCTGCAAACGGCGGGACTGACCAGGTTCTCGCCCCCCAGCCAGAAAAGTATTGACTAAAGAACCGAATGAGCTTCTTGCAAACGGCGGGACTGCCGATGAAACCCCAGCAGAAAAGTATTTACCAAGAGAACACAATAAGCTTCTTGCAAACGGCGGGACTGACCAGGACCCCAGTGCCCAGCAGAATAAACTATATAGCTTACAGACCACGAACGGCGGAACGGCGGGACAACAGACAAAAAAAACCCCGAGCACGCGTTAGTATACTCGGGGAAAGTAGGTCGCTAATGAATTAAAAAACTAAAACTAAAAAAATTCATTGACCTCGAGGACGGCGAGGGTTTCTCGCCTATATGCCTATCAGCATATTTCAAAACCTCCAGAGTGTCTACAAAAATTTGCAAATCTTTGCACATTGTCAACATCAAAAGGGTAACTATCTTCCCAGCTTCTTTGTTTATAAAGCTTGTCCCATTTCTTTTTCTGCACTTCTGGATAGTTAGCAGGTGCAAGGTTGTCCTTACCTGTTAGCTTTATAACTTCTTGCTTTAATGCTTCCATTTTCTTTTCTACCTTAGCATTATGCTCTTGAGCTACTTTCATAGCTTCCTTGACTTCCTTTTCTTTTTTAGCAGTATGCCCTTTATGAATAAGTAAATCTAAAGAGTTAGCAATTCTGATTGCTGTATCTTCGTCAACTTGATGACCTGAATTCATATGCCATTCGTCATAATCTTTTTCAGCAATCTCGCCCGTAAACTCATACACATAATGAGCTAACTGTCGCCACCACCAAACATTGTTGCGAAAATACTCGCCAACATTTTCTTCTTGATATTTTTCCTTTGCTTCAAAATATGCTTTCTGCTCTTCTTTTGAAGGTTTACTTTCCCAATCAATCGTTGGCTCAACACTACCTTCTTTTATTGTCGGATTTAATCCGTATACATCAAAACCCATTTTTCTATCCTCACTTTTTTAATTAATAGTATCTCCCATATTAGCAAATATTCAAGATATTGCAATTTTTTTTAGCTCCTTATTTGCGATATTTCAATCTGCCCTATACTAGAGTACCCCCAAAATTGATTAAAAGGATGAGTTGTGTACCATCTGCGAACTGAAATTACCAGGGGACTGGTAACCAGCCTGGGTTTTTATATAAGAGCAAAGCTGTCGCGGGACGGCGCGGCGCGGCGGGGCCAGCAACTTAGAACCAAAGACTTGCCAAGTAGATGGCAAGCAGCAACGAGACTCCAGGCATTAAGAAGATGAAGAGCAGCATGGCCAGCAGGGCCCCAGACAACAAACCCAAGTCTACTCGCCTCCATCTGAGTCACCGGCGGCGGGATCCTGGGCTTCATATTGTTCCTGCTCTTCCAGCTGCTGAGCCCACTCGGCGTGGGGATCAGGATCCAGGGATGGTATATCTATAGCCACATGATCTTCATGGACTTCGGCACGAGCGGCGGGATTCAATTGTAATAACATATCTACTAACATAGCTTCTCCTAATTTGTAATTTTATTGGCATAAGTAACGTCTTGTTCATTCGTGTGAAACGAAACTCTTTCATCCAACGAAAACTCTGCGTGTGCAGGTACATTTTGTACTGTGCCCACACCTTTGTTTCTGTCCCCATCGGTGATCAACACCCACATCTTTTCTGTTACACCGTCAGGGGCTTTTGGAAAAACGCAGTATATGTATTCACTTGGCACATCAGGGTTGTTCTTGACTTCGTGATACAAGTCTTTTCCGTGTTCGCTACAGCTATAAACCACATTGCCTTTTTCTTTCTCATTCATCTTTTTTCACCTCTGCTTTTTCCATTAATTTTTTTTCCAGGTCGTTGTAAAAGTTTTCCCATATATTTCTAGGTACACTTGAAAGACGCATATCCTTTTTTTTCTTTGCAATATATCTTTTTATTTTCTTTTTTTCTTTCTCGTCCATTTTGTCCTCTCTTATTGTTTTAATGTACTCCCACCTTATCCCATATTAAATAGTATTGCAACCTTTTTCTTCAGATGAAACGCTCACCCGAACTTCCTGGCTGGGCTTAGCTTTATATATACCCTGCTTTCTGATCCATTGTTGAACGGGACGGCGGGGCAAAAGCTTCGCATCACCGAGCCCAGGAACTAGCTGGTTACGCCAGCTGGTTCCTGATGGTATAGAGAAACAGCGCGCGACGGCGGGGCACGGGACGGCGGGACTAGAACTTCTCAGGAGAAAGGATCCTGGCTGGGATGGCCAGCAGGATCTTTATATGACTTAGGTCCCAGCGGGACGGGGCGCGGCGGGACGGGACTTCAGGAGTGATGATGCACGTGGCGTGGATCAGCAGCCTGGGAAGCCAGCAGGATCATATGATATAAAGTTTCGGGGTCAGCGCGGGACGGCGCGGCGCGGGACAAGGATTCTATGACGCTCGGTGCACGGACCTCTAGAAGTTCTAGCCTTGACTCCGAGGTACCTACATTGAGAATACGAACAGTTCCACCTGCTTGTTGATAATTTAAATGCCAGTTAATCTGAAACTTTGACAACCCACAATTCTTAACATCTGTAGCTTTGAGTTCTAACCAAAAAGACCTGCCTTCAATACACCCAAAAACATCAGGTATTCCGTTGATTGTAGAGGATTCTATACGAGTTAAATGCCAGTCTTTACGCCCTTTCTGAAGCTGGTTAATCTTCTTCCATAATTTTGACTCTTTGGTGGACATTTAATTAATTTGATATACGATATTATTATGGATCAAAAAATAGACAAATATGGTAATTTAACTATATCACTCTTTGACATAAATGACAAAAGTGATGAGGACAAATTTTTTTATTTTTATATGGGTCTTGACCGACCTAATAAAAAAATAATTGAAAATGCTTTTTACCAAGCTTATTCAAAAAAATTACTTAACAAAAAAGACCCAGACATCATTCATCACGAAGAAAATGGTGTAACTCACATTGAAGTACACCCTTCAAATATTTTAGCAAATATAGAAATTATTAAGAGGATTTTAGCGACCGATGTGTTTGAAGATGAAAACGAGTAAACACCCACTGTATATTGTGGTATGGAAAGACCATACCGGAGATGCAGGTTGGAAGAGTGAAGAAGAAGTCAAAAAAGAAAAATACATACTGGCTTACAGTATTGGTTACCTAGTACATCAAGACAAAGAATGTGTAAAATTATGTAATACTTACACCTCTGATGACGCTCATGGTGGCTTAGATCTAATTCTTAAATGCTGTATTGTTGAAATGTATGAAATTGAAATACTAGACTAATCATTTTCACCCTGAACAATTATAGTGTTGGCACCAATCTTTTGTTCTAATTCTTGAAGTCTTTGTTCAAGCTGGTCTCTACTCATTCCCTCTAAAGTATTGTGTGTTATTTCTTTTTTATCTACATATTGACCTGCCAGCTGTCCTGATCTAAATTCAGCGTTAATAGCAGCAGTGTATTGACCTTTTCTTTCACTACCATCTCTAAGTCTTTCCAATATCTTATAGCGTCTTAACTTATCTTTTTCGTATTTTGCTTGTTCCTCACTTAATCGCATCTCAAGATAGCGACATACATGTGGGTTTATTTCAGGATTTGTTAGTCTACTACCCAAAACCATAGCTGAATTTTCTGTTTTATAACTATATCCAGCTTTAATTACAGCATCTTTTTTAGATATTACACCCCAGTCTTCAACTAAAGCATCTACAAATGCTTTCTGTTTATCGGTTAAATCAGCTGTTGTTTTTAATGTATTTGCTTTACTTGGCACCTATGCACTCCCTTAGAAACATTTTTTTAAAAAAATAATCGCATAGTCGCCTCCTCTGTATTCCATAGTTTTTAAGGAATATTCCTAGTAAGCTATTGTCTATAATCCTATTCATACAGTGTTTTCCATACTTTCCTTAATTCCTGGTACTATACAAACATATTTTTTAAAAAGTGTTTGTATAGAGGTGCTTATGAGTAAATTTCACTTTTTTGGAACCTCATTAGCTCAACTAAACGATTATCAGTAATATTATACACAATCGCTTGTGTAATTAATTCTTTTATGTACCCATCTTGGTCCGAAAAGTACTCAGTTCCTGATTGTCGGTACCTAGAATACAAATCATGAAGCTTATTTTCATTGACTTTATTTGTTTCTGGCCGTACGCCGATGAGCCGTAGTCCTTTGGTTGACAGCACCAAATCATTAATGCGACTTAGCCAGTTGGTACTGTGACCGATCTTAATAAAACCCTCTAGGTTCTCAATGAAATAAATGTGACTGGCAGTCCTTGTAATCTCAAACAAATCATCATAATCCATACCTGCATTGGCTTTAATTTTCAGTTCTGCCGCTTTGAGCCGTGCTTCACTGATTGACATGAGCGGATAGAAACCAAATACCTTTGACTTATGTACATTTTTAGCTCGGTAATCAAACGCAAAAGAATGAGTGCCTTTTTTACTTGCATTACAAAGTAAATTAGGTTCTTTTGTGTCACGCACATAGACGCTTCGTTTCAGGCCAAACTTAGGTTTCCAATTTTTGAGAAACTCATCCGTCAACTCTACATAGTGACTTTTGTCTGTTCTCCTCGCCATATCCCATAAAAATACCTGAATATGCTTTAAAATCAAGTTAAAACGGACAAAAACACAGTGCTCACGTACTCAGTAGAGGTCAAAAACACATTTTCACGCATTTGTTTGACTCTTTTTCTCAAAAACCGTTGTTTTTCTTTATCAGGTAAGTTTTTCATGCGATTGTACATGCGATCATATCGCAACCACATGAGCTGCCGTTTCGTAAACCGAATGTTCTTCTCTCTTAATGCTCTGGTATAAGCTTCTTTAACCAATATTGGATCTAATTCAGCACACATACAAACGTTTTTAAAATCATCACACATGGAAATAATCCAATTATGTGCTGCTAACTTTTTTAATGAATTTTTACGGTCGGAGTGAGTGACAAACGCATCTTCAAATGCATTTAAAATAACACAACGCCAAAGTTTCGCTTCAGGTTTTAAATCGTCCTGCTCAACTATGTTTCGCGCCAAGTTAATTCCAATGGCTCTAAGTAAATCTGTAGATGCTTTCATTAGTGCCCATGTGCTCTTATTAAATAGCCGATGATCTTCTCATAAACCACCAAAACACTTTTATCACAGTTTATTTGCTTTTGAAAGTTATAATCCGCAATGACACCAGCGATGAATTCATGTTTATCATCGCTAGACATCTCTGCCACATCAGCTAAAGAGAAACGAGCAAAATCCATATCCAAGATTTCTTCCCAAGTTAAGCTCACTTTTTCTAATTTTATAGCCATACTTTAATTGTATGGCTAAATTTACTCTGGGTCTATATTACTTTTACCGCCGTCAATAATACTCAACCTAGTTTTACCGTTAGGTTTCAAAGTAACACCTTTCTTAACTTCGTCCACAAAGTTTAAATGATCGCAATTGCCTTTACTCTGTATGATTTTTGCTTCGTACTTTAACTTTTGTAAATCAACGATCTCGTCATCACTATTTTCCATATAGCCAAACTTATGTCCCATAAGTAACTGAGCCACAGTGTTGACATGAAACTGATATTCTTTTTCATCAGTAATCTTTGAAATACAAAGTAAAAGCTCTCGCAAGTCGTTACCTAATTTTTCATTCATTAGGCTGCCCTGCTTTTCTTAATTTTTTCAATCTTAAGCTTATTCAAGTCCAGATTATGCTTTCTTTCATATTCTTCTATGAAAATAGCCAATTGTTCACTGGGAGAACGCCTCTCCAATTTACATATCTTTTTGAAGTTGTCAGATGTTTCTTTACGAACAGCGACACTTTTCCATTTACTTACATCCATAAAATATCCTCTAAGTTAATTTAAAGTAACAGTGTGGTTCGTCTTTCGTTGATCTATTTTTTTGTTAGTAAAAAAAATTATAAAAAACTATTGCTGAAACAAATATAAACATTTTTGGAAAAAGAAAAAAAGCCAACACAGCAAGTAGTGCAATAAAAAATACTAGGCTAATAAATCCAAACATTAATCATTCCCTCTCTCTAACATTACATCACTGGTCACATGCACCGAGATCCAATACTTGCCGCTTGAGTTATACACATCATCTTCATTCGCAGGTCGCTCAACCACTGCCACATTTTCCGGACATTGATCTAACCATTGATTGAATAATATAGCTCTACATTCTTTCTCATTTTCATTCATCGTTCATATCCTCTATAAAAGAAACAAGGCCTCGTTTCTCGCATTTACAGCTTAGGTAAGTCGCGTGTCTGTTTACTCACATTTTCACTTACTACCTTGAATTGTTAGCGGTTTAAGGTCTTCGCTTCAGACCATCTCACCTAGTGAAATTCAAACTCACGCTCGGTAATTGAGGATATTATCTGATATTATATGGGATAAGTCAACTAATTTATAAGGCTTCACCAAAATTATTACCAAGAGCAACATCTACAACACTGGGAACCTTTAATTTTATGCAGTGTTCCATGGCATTTTTGATAATTTCTACATCTTTTTCATCTTTAATACTAAAACAAAGCTCATCATGGATTTGCAACATAGGTAAATAGCCCAATTTATAACAATCCACCACGGCTTGTTTCGTCTGGTCAGCAGCACTGCCTTGGATTAAACGGTTGAGTGCCTTATAAGTGAAAGCACGCTTAATATTATCAGCACCATACTTGGCTGAGGCATTGTCAAATCGCTCTGCTGTGTGTATTCCAAAATCTTTTGGCTCCCATAGGTCAAAACGACATTTACGGCCTAATTTCGTGCGAATAACGCCCTCTGAGGACGCTTTTTGCATACATTTATCAGATAATGCCTTCACAAAAGGTGCTTTGGTGTTGTATTTGTTGATCAAACCATGAGCTTCATCCGCATCAACCCCTAACATTGTGGCTAATTTGTTCTTACCCATGCCGTACATAAGTCCCAGTCCAATAGTTTTTGCTTGCTTACGCTCTATACCAATCAAATCGGCGACCGTTTGATGAAAGTCAGCATCTGCGTTGGTGTACGCTTCAACCAGTTCCTGTGAGCCCTCGTACCCTTCACCGATAGATGCAGCATAATGCACCACAAGTCGTGGTTCTTGTTGCGAGTAGTCAAAGCTACTCCACTGCTCTCCTTCTTCCGGTAAAAACAAACCCCTAATGAGTGGACCGAACTCTTTAGATCTTGCCGGTAACTGTTGTAGGTTCGGATGTGACATAGACAAACGACCACTTATGGTGCCACCTCGGTCGTTCTTGATCTGCCTGATCTCTGCGTGAATACGACCTTTATGTTCAAACTTCATGATAGAGCTCAAGAAGGTATTATGAAATTTATTTATCTCTCTTGCCTGGACAATGTACTTGCTGATCTCCTCTTTACTATTCATCAACCAGTTTTGCGTAAAGCTGGGTTCGTCAGTCTTGGTGCGTGGATATTCAATCCCTAATCTGTCAAACGCATGACCGATTTGTCGTGCTGCCCAGATATCAATATCTTGTCCCACTAGTTTTTTTATCTTATTCAATAATGCTTTTTCTTGTTTAACAAAGTATACCTGCAAATGTTCACACTTCTCGGTATCTACCCGAATACCTTTGGCACGCATCTCTATGGTAATTGGCAACAGTGTTTTTTCTAACTCCCAAATGGTGGTCAAACTTTGTTGATGTAATTCAACTTTAAATCTTTGCCACAGTTGATACGTGAGCCGTGCATCTTGTTCAGCATAGAAACCAACATGTTCTGCCGGTAACTTCCACATCTCACCTTTGGGGTCTACCCCGTGCTGTTGCGCAGCTTCAACCAACTCTGTTTCAGCTTTGAGTTCACCTAAATATTCTTTGGATAAAGCATTTAAACTTTGACTAAATCTGTTTTCGTCTAATAAAGCACCCACCACCATGGTATCTACGATCTCACCTTGCACTTCAATACCCATCGCTTTGAGCCAGCCAACATCATACTGTGCATTGTGAAAAATTTTAGTGCAGGGTAATGCACAAATATCTTTCATGTATTTGATCACTTGCTCTTTAATTAAATTACCGCCCCCAAAATGTGCAAATGGATAGTAACCTTGCCACCCTTCTACCGCAACTGCAAAACCTATGACCTCACCGTGGTTCGTGGCCCAGCCTGCGCCAAGACCTGCATTTAATCCTTCGTCACGTGTTTCTAAATCTATGGCGATCTCGTCGTAACCACTTAAATCTTTATATTCACTGGGAGCTGACCAAATATTCTTTTTAAAATTAAATGTCATTTGCAGGTTAGCCATTCTTTTTCTCCTGTATGTAAACGAAATAATCTTCTCCAATAGGATAGTTATATCTGTAATCTGTTGATAGGATGTGCAAAGTGTCCTTTGCTCGTGTCACCCCTGTATAAAAAACTCTTCTCTCGTCTGATCGCTCATCTATATTTTTGTGTGCATACGATGACGGATAGTTACCCTTAGAGCATAACAATACATTGTTTGCCTCTCCTCCTTTCACTGAATGTATAGTGTCAATAATAATGTCAGGTTCAGCATCTAATGATGACTGACCATAACGCTGTAAAATTCTTTTAAAATATAAAACCTGTGGTTCTTTAAAATTTCTTTTTAAAATATCAAACCAAGGTAAGAACTGATCCATGGGTTTTAAATCAAGACCACAGTAATCCACCAAGTCTTCAAACGATAGTTCTGTAAAGTTATCTGTCTTTAACCAAAATTTTTGCGTACGAAAGTCAGGATGTTTTAATTCTCTAATGTACCGATACATGTGTTCAGCTTCTTTGTTGGTAATTGTTTTTTTGTTGCTAAGTTTGGTCCAAGTTTTTATCGCATCCCATTGTCTACGATCAAAGGATTTATTGCCTTTGTTATCTGAAAAATATAACCCTGAATTTTTTGCAAAACCTCTAAGTTCATTTACCACTGTGTTAACTCTTCCAAGTATGTACCAAGTGCCAGGTATTTCTCCAATCGGTATCTCATTAAAATTTAAGTAACGTTTGACAATACCTTCTTTATGTTCATGTTCATATTCTTTTTCTACGCTATCTAGTATACCACTTCTTATAACTTGTGAAAAATCATGTATTTCTTTGCCAAACCTTCTAGTTTTTCTTAAAATAACTTTGCGACCAGGAAAATAAGTTGTAAAGTATTTTGGATCTGCTCCGTTCCAACGATAGATGCCTTGATCATCATCACCCGCTAAATAAATACGTTCCACATTGTCTACCATTTTATAAATGACTGACCATTGTAGTGGTGTAAAGTCTTGTGCTTCGTCTAATATTAAAAGTTTTAATGGTGGAAAGTTGACTTCATCAATCGCTCTCATAATCATGTCAGTAAAATCAATAAACGAATCTTTTTTGTAATGTTCATAAGTCGCAATCTTTCTAAAGTAAACATCTAACGAATCTTTTTGATAAGACTCTAGTTTCCAAACTAATTCTGGGTCAAGCATCATGTTACGTGCTTTGTCGTACACACCAAGCGACCAGTCTTTATACATGTAATTGTCGTCTGCTAATCTTTCATCAGAACTTTTTAATATGTTTGCGTTTAATGCGTAATCCAACATACAGTTTTTAGGATCAAATACTTCTTCATCAAAGTATTGCCTACAGTATTTATGTAATGTTTTAAAACGAGTAAAGTCTTCTACCTTAAACTGCGGAAAAGCTTTTATGGCTCTTTCAATTGCTGTGTTTACTGCTTTATTAGTAAACGATATAAATGCAATCTCGTTAGGGTGCACTCCCTTGTTAAGGTAACCTTTTAAAACCCTTTCTATCAAAGTGTAAGTCTTACCTGTACCTGGTGGTCCAAATATTTTTATAGTCTTCCTATGTAGACTTTTGGTTTTCTGGTTTTCTAAATTTGTCATGATAAGCTTCGTCCATTTCGCTAATGGTGTCTTTTATTTTTGGTTTTGGTTTTCTATAACTTACAAACTCAGGCATCTGCACCGACCAAATATTTCTTTTATCAGATTTTGGCACATCAGGATGACCAGTCAAATAATCAGAATGTACACACCCTAACATTTTCAAAGCTTGTGATGCACTTTTGAATAGACCATTGTTCTTTTTTGCTAAAAACTTTTCTAAGGTTTCTTTTTTGAAATAGCACATGTTTGTTTTAGAATCTATCACAACATAGTTGTCTTTTAATTTATCAAACTTATCTTGTTCTATGTGCGCCTCAAAGAAATCTTTCAGTAATCCATACTTCTTCTCTTCAACGGTGTCTTTATATAAATGTCTTTTATCTTCTATTGCACTTTCTACTAATCTTTGCATCAGTAAGTCAAATGGGTTTGGACCTTTTCTAGATGGTTTCAGTTCCATCCAATATATTTGTTCGTATGCAAGTCTAACCTTAAATGACTTTTGATCTTTAATATCTTCAGGAGTTACCGTTATCTCTTTACCTTTAAACTTAAAGGTATACTCCATTGTTTTAATACCTTTGACAAAGGTCACATCTTCAAAATCATCAATGATCTCTGGTATTGCCGCACCTATACCAAGTCGTCTTTGCTGACATAACTCTTTATTGCAAATAGGTTGTAACTCAGGGTGTTTTGGAGGGCATTGATAATCATAATTACCCTTATGTACAGACTTACAAAGATTTATAACTTCGTTCTGCCCTAATGGATTATGAAATATTTGATTGTTTCTTTGTATACCAATCTCTTGTATCTGTTGTATGCTCAATGCAGAATTCTTTTTACCTTCTAAGACCAAAATATTAAATAAATAATTATTTCTATTGTTACCTGCCCAACCTTCTTGAATGAGTTTTTGAGCACATGGCGGGTAATGTCGCCACTCTGATTCAAGATCATATTCTTGTACCTTTAAATTATAAAAATCCTCTGGTGCTATTTTCTTCTGTTCTGCAAGTTTTAAAAATCTTCCTACAAGTAACGCGTTATTGTTATCATCATACGCATGTTCCATGGTGGCTTCTTGATCATTATATGGCATGTTTAACATTTTGTTACATGGAAATACTTCCTGAGCTTGAAAATATTCATTGTTTATTTTTGATAGAACTTTAGATACTTTTTTTGTATCAGCCCAGTCTGTAAAGAATACAAAAATATGTAATCCACCTGATTTTGATTTAACAGCAATTAAAGGGAGATTAAATTTTTTTATAATATCTACATACTTTTTTGATGAGAATGATGTGTAACTGTGTGGGTCAACGTCAATACAACCCCACAGACATCTACCGTCCAGCTCAGGCTTAAGGCCTATACGGATCTTCCCGTCTAAGTGTTCTTGCCATAACTCTGGTGTCAGTGGTTCGTGTATCGTTTGATACTCTGTCCCTTTCTTACCCCTCTCGTCGTCCTTGCCGGTGAGCAAGGACTTGAGGTAACGGGTGTTGTCACCCGCAAAAAGTGTAAACAACTTTTCGTGCATGACTTAAAAAACTTCTGTTTCTTTAGCTTCAAGAGACTTTACAGAAGAACCCTCAGGGTTACTACTGGTCATGTCCATCTCTTTAAAAGTTTCATGAAGTTTTTTAGCCTTAGAGTAGAGCTCACATTCTTTTTCACTGGTAGTGTCAACAATGCGGTCAAAACTTACTCTGTAGTTATGATATATGTCTCCTGCTTTTGATTTTTCGGCTTGAGATCCAAAATCATAAATCTGACCAAAACTTGCTGGATTGTATGTGCCAGTCCCACTTGCTTTTGGTGCCCTTTGATTTTTAATCAAAGTATTCCAAGCATCGGAAACTTTCTTTTTAGATATGGCCATAGTAATTACAGCATGCCCAACTTCATTGTAACCATCATCCAATAAAAGACAGAAATGATTACCTGTGTTTTCTATAACACGATATGGGTCATCTTTTAAAATATCTTTTGTACCTTGTTTGGTAGTTAGGTGCATGATATTTTGAGTGTGAATAATTGGCGCAGGTAATTTTGACTCTGCAGGAGCCTCTCTGGTGCTCCACTCGTTGAATGTATTCAGGTACATAACACAAATAACCTTGATACCTTGATCGCCCTTGAAGAGTTGTCCAGTTGATTCAATATACAAATCACCAGGCTCTGCATTTGGAATATGTTTATCTGAACCTTTTTTTGTTTCATCACTGCTACTTTGTAATAGTTTCATGTATGGAACTTTAAGTTCGTCAGATTTAATATTTTCAGTGCCAAGTCCTGCATCTTCTTCAAGATTTACAACATTGGTGCTTACTTTTGTTTCGTTTTTCTTTGCTACTTTCGTCATAGTTTAGTTCTCCGGTAAAATTAATTTTGTTTGCTTCGCTTGATAAACGCCCAACAACTTAGTGTCCACCATGCGACCATTACGAAATTCCTCTCGTACGTATGCGCTTAGTGTATTAGCATGAACGCCTTGTTTTTGCTTGCAGTTAAAGTTTCTTGCCTGTAGATCAGATACAAAGTTTTGAGCTTCTGCATCTTCACTTGTATCAAAATCCACTGACACCGTGTTTTTAATTAAATGACCAGCGCCGTTTTCACGAAGCCAATTTAATGCTTCTTCTTGGTCTGATACTTTAATTCTTGCTGAAATAAAATCACTAACTTTAACACGAGCACCTCCGTACTCTTCTGAACATTTAAAGTCTTCCATTCCAGCAGCCTGCATGGCCTCAGGTATTAGTACTTCAGAAAATTCCCTTTCAAGGCTCTTAAGTTCTTTGAGCTTTTTTTCAGTTCCTTCTATATCTTTCTGAGTTTCTAATAGCCTTTGGCAAAGTTGTCCGATCGCATTAGTTTTTGATGGGTCTACATCTATGCTAATGTTTACGGAGTCTTGTTCTAGGTCCATAAAACCCTCCTATGTAATTTATGAGATTCTAGGATAAATATTGTGCCTTGAATTGTCAACAAAAAAATAATATTATATCAATTAAATTATAGGAGAACTATTAAATGCAATCAACTTACAGTTTTAAGACTGAACCGTATCAATACCAGCTAGAAGCTTTTGAAGAGGGTAAAGATCGCTTACATTATGCTTATTTTATGGAAATGGGCACAGGAAAAACAAAAGTGACCATTGATAATTTAGGGCATCTGTACCACACAAATAAAATTAATTTTGCTTTGGTTGTTGCTCCAAACACAGTCTATCAGAACTGGAAGAGAGAATTAAGTGCTCATTGTTCTGTTGATATATCAGTGTTTACTTATAAAGTTGATAAAATAAAAAACTTTGCATTTGATGAGGATAAGTTAAATATTTTTTTAATGAATGTAGAAGCCTTCAGTCATAAATCAGGCAAGACTGTTGCTAACATGCTGTTAGGATCATATGGTCATAAGGGTTGTATGGTCATTGATGAATCAACTACGATTAAAAACAGGACAGCGATTAGAACAAAAAACATTGTTACTTTAGGCCGTAAGGCAAAGTATAGAAGAATCTTAACTGGTTCACCGATAACAAAGAGTCCTCTGGATTTATTTAGTCAAGCAACATTCTTACATGATGACCTTTTAGAATGTAAAAATAATTATTATGTTTTTCAAAACACTTATTGCATCTTACGAAGAGTTACTAATCCTTCTGGCAGAGATTTTAGTATGCCGGTGGGTTACAAAGATTTAGGTCGTCTTGAAAAAATTGTAAAATCTTTTTCTTATCGTGTAAGAAAAAAAGATTGTCTTGATTTACCTGATAAAGTTTATCAAAAAAGATTAATACCTTTATCCAAAAAACAAAGAGATATTTATGATCAGCTAAAAGAAAATGCTAGAGTCATTATTGAAGATAAAACTGTGCAATATAACACCAAACTTACAGAGATTATCAAACTGCTGCAAGTAACTGCAGGTTTTTTAAAGACTGAAGAAGGTGATATAGAAGAATTCGAAAGTGCCAAGATGAAAGAGCTACTTAATGTGATTGATGAAACAGAAGGTAAGGTTATTATCTGGGCTAACTGGGTGCACAGCTTAGAGATGATTATTAGAGAACTTAAAAAGAAATATGGTGATGATAGCGTGGTTGCTATTTACGGTGATATACCAGAACAGCAAAGAGAAGAAGCAGTTTTAGATTTTCAATCAAATAAGAAAGTAAGATTTTTTGTAAGTAACCCACAAACAGGAGGTTATGGTTTGACATTGACTGAGGCAAACACTGTAATTTATTTTAGTAACAATTATGATTTAGAACAACGACAGCAGTCTGAAGACAGAGCACACCGTATTGGTCAAAATAATAAAGTTTTATATATTGATCTTGTTGCAGAAAAAACAGTAGATGAATCTGTAATCAGAGCGTTAAATCAAAAAATTAAGCTTAGCGCTGAGACTTTGGGTGAGGAGGTCCTTGCATTTTTATGAGAATAGATAGAATTTGGGCTATGCCCTCACACAAAACATTTACGATTAAACCCATAAAAGAGTTGATTCAAGATGAGATAGGGGAAGATTATTTAGATCCTTTTCCTTATCCATATGAACAGGATGCAATAGATTACCTTAAAACAATACCTGATTTGTCAGAGGATTATTGTGTTTTTGATCCACCTTACTCACAACGACAGCTTAAAGAGATGTACCATTCTAATGGTATATCCTTAGAGCATCCAATGAACAATAGCTATTGGGCAAAATGTAGAAAAGAGATAGGTAGGATCATAAGACCAGGTGGCAAAGTAATATCTTTTGGTTGGAATAGCTCTGGTATAGGAAAAAAGTATAGCTTTGAAATTAGTCGTATATTATTAGTTGCGCATGGAAGTCAACATAATGACACCATATGCACAGTAGAAGTTAAACAGGGTTTATTTTAAAATAATCATCAACTTTTTTTAACCATAAGTCCTCATACTTTTTTAGCATGTTTTTATCCATAAAAAATTCTTGAAAATACAAATCTTTGGTGCAAATAAGAACAACACCTTGTTCGATACTTCCATACTGTTTTTTATGAGCTAGACTGTACGCTCCTATTTGATAAAAATAATCTTCTATCCATTCTTTTCTTTTTGGTTTATTACTTTGTTTAAAATCACCAATGGTGGGTCTATCTTTGTACCGACAAATTAAATCAGCTGAACCTGCCCAGCGATCTTCATAGGCTAAACTTACTTCAGTTCCATAAACTTCAGATAAGTCACCTAAGTTATTAACAATGGTATGCGCCATCATTCTAGGTAGGTGTCCGCTTTTTCTTAAATTTAAATAGCCAACCCCATTCATATACTGTTCAAGAACATAGTGCATTTCAGTTCCTCTCGTAGCCGCCTGGGTCGTGATGCGTTGAGCCTCTTGATGTCCGATCCTATTTCTCCACTTATCTAAAGCTTGTTTTTTCTCTTCAGATTGTGTGCCAGATAAAATGGTTGTTACACTTGGAACTTTATTACCGTCTACATTGTAGGTTCGTGGCCCGTCAGTGTCATTACGGGTGTAGTGCCTATAATCGTAAGGGCGTGTTTTTTTAAAACCAGTTATCGTAAAACTATTTTCATTTTTAATTATTTTCATTACGAATTTTATTATTATACTTGATAACAGAGTTTATTATATTTAAGTCTAAGCCATAATACAAAGCGGATAAATATAAAGCAGCGATATCTTTAGGTAGACACTCGCCACCAAAACCACGCTCATCAGATACATAGCTATGACTCGGCCCAATACGAGGATCTGCGGTTACATGTTTTCTAATGTTATCAAAATTTAAACCAGATACATGGCAGTAATCATATAGTTGATTGAAAAAAGCAACCTTAGTTGCAAGAAAAGCATTTCTAAAATATTTAATCGTAATTAAATCTTTGGGGTCAGTTTCTATAATATGTGGGCAATTTAGAAAAACTTCTTTGAATATTTTAGTCCAAAATTTTACTTCTTTACCACCAAGCATTATAACTGTTTGCTCTCTTAAATCTTCTAAAGCATTATCCGATCTTAAAAATTCAGGTGAAAAAGCAATCTTTCTATCAAATCTATCGTTAATGTAAGACCAGCCCTGTAAAGATATAGTGCTTTTAATCAAGATAGGTACATCTGGACAGTCTTTAAGAACTTCTGTGACATGTATCATGTTACAAGCGCCGGCTAGTCCTTTTGGTGTAGGCACACAAACAATCACTGCATCAATGGTGTCGTCAAATTTTCTGTCATAATGCTTAGGGTCTATAATGACAACTTCATGAAAATTTTGAAATAAAGCAGCATGTGCTCTACCGACAACTCCGTAACCTGCTATGGCTATCCTCATAGTCCACACATTCCTTCACATTCTTGATCCATGTTCTCGTCTTCAAATAAATCTAAATTAGGTTGCCCTCTTTCTGCACCTGTCCTTAAATCTACATCTTGCATGGGTACACAAGACTTATGTAAAAAAACTTGATCATCGTTTTTCGTGCCAACTCTTATGGCATTGTCAAAATCAATAACACTCTGCCATTCATCAGGATAGTTATCCCTTAAATTCTGCCACTCTTTGTTAGTTTTATAAGGACAAAAAGTGCATGCGCTTCTTGGCGGTGTTTTGCTATAATTTTTTTCAAACCAATCAATACAGCTTTGACGACTCATATTTTTTTCAACTAATGGATATTTATTTTCAATCCATTTGATTTGATTTTCTTTCATTCTACCTTGTTCGTCAGTGGATATGCCCATCCACAATTCAACATGAGTTCCTTTTTTTCTTTTTTCACCTTTTGCAAGTCCTAACATTTTTCTAATTTGTTGGTGCACAGGTTGTATTTTATAGTTTGAAGTGCATTGTCTTTTTAACAAACCTTTTTTACCTGTGGTTCCTGATACGGTGAAAACAGGTATGGTAAGAAAGTTCCAACGGCCTCTGCCATGTGCTGAGTCTATGGTATCTTGTCTTAGATCACCGTAACTAACGATGTGTATTGGGTAGGATACTTGTGTTTGCAGCCATTCAAACCACTCATAAACTTCTTGTGGCTCTGCTTTAGTATCTGCAAAGATAGCAGCGTCTACCATAGGTAGCTCACCTTTTTCTATCATTAAAGCTAAGGCACTACTTTGTACACCAGCGCCCAGTGATAATATTTTCATTATTGATTTAACGGATTTCCTTTATTTATTATATCGTATAATTTTTGAAATTCTTTTTCTGCCCACATAGACACATTGTGCTCTACGTTTTCAATATCCGTTTTTAGGCTTTCATCCTTGATCTTTAAATTTTTGTTCTCTGCTTCAAGTGTAGCTATTCTTTCTTGAAGTGCAGAGGTATCAGTTTCTTTAACATTACTAACGGCTTCCTCGGTAACTTGAAGCCTCGTATTGATATCGCTGACCCACCACACTATCCCCCCAGCCGCTGGTATCACCGATAATACTATCGATAGAAGCACCGCTGGTGATAAAGTCAATGTCTTGTTCATAAATAGGCTCCTGTATTAAAGAAATTGTTTCTACTATTTTAATCGTTTCTTGTATCTTTTGTAAATAGATAGTTGGCAACATTATTTGCTCAATCCCTGAATTTTTCTTAACAGTCCCAGAATCTTTAGATTTAGATTGTTTAGGCTTCTGTTCAGCCTTAGTTTTAGGCTCATTTTTTGATTCTGCAACCTCTGTTTCTTGTTCAGACTCGGACTTTTCCTCTTTTTCATCGGATTCTTCTTTTTGCTCTTCCGTATCTTCGGATTCTGCAACTTCTGTTTCTTCGCTAGTGCTTTCATTTGACTCTGTTGTTTCTGCCTCAACTTCTCCTTCTGGCTCTCCGACATCGTCGATGCTTGCGATTTCTTCGATTTCGGTGATTTCTTCGACTTCGACAACTTCTTCAATTTCGAGGACGGTGTCTTCAATGACGATGGGCTCTTCGATTTCAATGGTTGGCTCGATGACGATTTCTTCGGTGGTAATTTCATTTGTTTCCTCCTGCATAGTTTGTTCCTGTATTTCAGGTATAGGTTCAATGACAGCCACAGTTTGCACTGATATCTCCATATTCATGTCTGTTGGTATATCTAAAATAACGTCTGTAATAAGTTCAGTGGATAGATCTAAACCTTCAATCAAAGTAATTTCTTCAACCTCTTCAACTATGTCAATAACCTCCACTATGTCCTCAACCTGTGGTAACGAAATTTGTGGCTCAGGTGTGGGTATGACAGTTTCACTAATAGTTAGATTTAAATTAATGTTGTCTACAATTGGCGCATACCAACCACTCCAATCACCGGTGTCAATACCTGTAATACTAAAATCAATACTGGTGTTATCCGTGGTCCATGAGTCGAGGGTCTGAGTGGAAAGACTATAGTCTTGCGTGCCATCGTTGTAATCTAGAGTTTGTTCTAGGATCAAGGTCTCTGTATTAGTGCCATCATAGAGTTCTATGACTGCTTGTACTTTGTCATAGTCTGTGCCTTGACTACACCAAGTGCTGCTATTGGCTTCATTGTTACAACCTAAAGCAGTAAACGACACATTGATATTGTTAATGTCGTAGCCTTCTTGTAAGTTCGTAATTGTCTGTGAAATGGTTTTACCCAAGTCAGATGACCAACGCACTGACTTACATAGACCAGAAGCATCAGTACCACCTGCATAGCAACTATTGTCATGTTTAATTTTAGTTGAGTCTTCTACTGTCCAATCGTTAAGTTGGTTAGAAAAGTTACCGTTACTTAACAGGTTGTCCGTATTTTCTGCCCACGCTGAACACATCAGCATCAGACCAAGACTTATTGATAGTGCCGTCTTCATTGAGTCTTCCTATTTTAATCCATTCTTTCGTTGCCTCTGGTCCTGTTTTACCTAGATAAGGACATGGAGAGCCTGCCATAGTCATGGCCTCGAATATGCGAGAATCTTGACATAACAGTGCAGCGGCACTCACTTTGAGCCCTAGTTGTGCCATGGCCCTACTGAGCTTGATGCGCTCGCAATTTAAATCACGCACATGACCACCACCTGATAATCCAATAAACGAAGTTTGCACTCCTGCCGATCTGGTCACAATACAAACATCTGCACCAGAGCCAATACTTAAACTAGGACTTACTGCAGTAGAGGGTGGTTGATTTTTGTAGTTGACCGTGCTGTCTGCCGAATGAGCTACATTGCTTAAGAAAAACAAAAAAAGAATAAGTGCTATCCAATAAAATCGTTCAATAAATTTTTTGATCATTTCATCTTCTCAAGTATGGTGTCTAATTTATCAGAGTTTTTATTAACCTGCTCTTTAATATATTTTACCTCGACTTCCATTACTTGAACTTTTTCTACTTTTTTTCTTAAAACTTCAGTTTCTGCTTGTAGGTCATTAATTGTTGCTGTGGACACTCCCCAGGCAACACCTACTAATATTAAGGGACTAACAAAATATATTAAATTTTTAGGTTCTATATTCATCATACATTCCTACGAAGTTGATTTCTCTTAGCAATAAGTTCACCAAGAGGGTCGTTTGGAAAAACATTTTCATACTGTATTTGAGGCATTTCAGCTTGCGCCGTTTGTGTCGCTGCCGGTTCACCAATTTGCACAGGCGCACTTGGCTCTGGTGCAGATGCTTCAGGTTGTGTTTCCTGCATCGCTACAGTTTGATCTTGTCCCATTTTTAAATCTTTTTGTTCAGTGAATGTTCTGCCTGCGTATGTTCTTTCTACACCTTCATTTAAACCTGTAAAATAAGAGGTAATGTTTTCTTTTTGTTCCATTGGAGTTTTTTCAAGAGCTGTTTCAACAGGCATAAAAGTATCTTTAAACTTAGAATTATAGTCTTCAGGTTTAATATCATCTGTGTTTGGAACTAACATTCTACCACTAGTTAAATACTCCACTAACTGTTCTTCAGTAACATCTGGCGCATAATCACCATTAAATGCTGCTGGATCATCTTCTCTAATTTGATTGATTAATCTAATTAAAGCTTGTCGTCTTTTTGGAGTAGGTACTATACCAAGCTTACCGCCAAAAAATTTATCTAGTTGTGCAGCCTTCGCCACTCTCTCTTCAGGTGACGCTAAATCCAACAATGTTTTCGTAAATTTAGGACTCATAATAGCTCGTCCAAACCCCCAAAAAAGTGCAAGTAAGGTTAAAGTGGTTCCACCACCCATGGTTGCAAATCCACCAGCTAATGCACCACCACCAGCTATTGAACCTAAACCTCCAAGTTGTAACCTTCTTGATAAGAATGTGCTCACATCACCATATGAAATTTCACTTTTGGTTCTTAATAACATCATGAGTTTGTTAAAGTCATCATATTGTTTTGCGCCTTGTTTACCACCACCAAAAATTTCAATCCATCTTTCTTTTGCACCAGCTTGGTTAAAACCTAAAGCCTCTTCAAAATTAGCATAATTAAATATTCCATTCTTGTGCGCACTTGCATCTTTAATCATTAAATTTTCTGCTGCTTCTCCACCAGCTTCTGCAAAAGTTTGACCTGGTGCTTTTTTAGCAAGTTCTTTTCTCATACCCTTACCAAATGCCTCTCCTCCAACGAAATTTGGTAAATGTTTATCAATATAATCGTCATCATAAACTTTGTTTATCATCTTATTACGATTTGCCTCAGTGATTTGTTTAATACCAACAGTATTTTTTAAAGTGCTAAAAGTTTCTCTGTTGATTTTTTCAAATGAG
>CETF01057097.1_pt1 | contig 28920 bp, 18 predicted proteins | sample 326991 | NCBI WGS metagenome assembly CETF01 (sample SAMEA2622331, study PRJEB7988) | marine metagenome | biome: marine biome (ENVO:00000447); feature: surface water layer (ENVO:00002042); material: "saline water (ENVO:00002010), including plankton (ENVO:xxxxxxxx)" | depth 5 m | reverse complement strand
TATATAATTAATAATATATAGTTAATATAATAGTTATAATATATAGTTAATATATTATTCTAAATAATCACAAACTTTTTTTTTATTCAAAAACTTATATCTTAATATAATTAAGGTAAAGATTTTATATCATTTATTTTAATAAAATTTCTAGTACTTTTATATTTATAATAAAAGATATAATATGCCAAGTAGTATAAATAGTTTATCACCTACATTTAGAGATTTATTACTTAATAGAAATATAGTCACTGATACTATATCTAATAATGGATTAACAACCCTACTAAACGGTATAGGTACTCCAGTTAATCCATCAACTCAACCAGAGATAATACAACCCTCAGAAGATATTGAAGTAATTGGTGTTTTTCATAGAGAAAGTGATACAATAGTTAATAAATATCAAGGTTCATTATCTGATTACGAACAATATAGTGTAAACTATTTACCAGGTAATAATAATACTACAATAGCTGGAAACCCTTGGAATAATGGTATTTATGATGTTAATGGTTCAGCCGCTGAACTATTACAAGCTAATAATGATTTTATTCAAGTAAATACATCAAATAATGCTTATTTAGATACTAGTCAACAAACAGTTTCTGATATATATACTAATCCAGTTAATTCTCAAACAGGTTCATACAATGATTCAGAAGCTGAATTAATTGATGAAAGTAATGGTTTTTTAGAAACAAATGTCGTAAAAAACATGTATTCAGATGAGGATTCACAAATACCAACAATAGTTAGTTATAATTCATCCACACCTAAAAATGGTCCATACTCTCCAGGGGACACTAATTCTACTATAGGTGGTAGTTTAGCCGAATCAACTAGTAATATATTAGGTTCTAGTAGTGAATACTTACAAACAAACACATCTAACAATATTTACTTAGATGTTGATAAACAAACACAGGTTAATATTGAATATAAATCAGTAACATTTCAAACTGGTTCTTATTTAGATGAAAACAATAACGTTAACGTTGGTGGACCAGATACACAACCTTTTGATATCGCTAGTAGTTTACTAAATGGTGGTGGTGTTGGATTTGACCCTAACGGTGGTGGATTAGTTTCAAATGCTGATGTTAGAAGCTCATTAAGCGGTAGAATACTGACAGCAAGTGGCGTTATAAATGATACAAGATTAGGTCAATTGTCAGCTGGATATTTAGCAACGGCTATAGGTAATAATATAGCATTTGAACTACAAGAAAATACAATTGGTAAGGTTAATACAAATTTAACCAGTCTCATAAAAGGTGGTAATTTAATAATACCAAACTATAAAATAACTGTTGGTAGTGGTATACTAGGTAAAACTGGAGATTTATTAGAAAGAATGACTGGCGCTAAGATACCACTTAGTTTACTAAAAACATCAATATTTGCATCTGAAAGTGGTTGGGATACAGGTAATATATCTAGAGCCAATTCAATGCTTGAAAACACTGGTAAAGGCCAAATACTACAAATGTTTAGTAATTTGAACGCCAGTACCGACCCATCACTAATTGGGGATAAAAGAAATGGTTTTACACCACCTTTAAAAAATGATAAAACTGGTATAGGAGTTAATAAAGAAGATTCTCCAAGTGGTAGTTCATATATCTATGAAGACCAATTAGCTGATGGGACCAATATTATAAATAATGGTCCAGCACAATTAATAGGTGGATTCAATGATGAATTTGAAGGAGATGTTTTAGCATCAACTAGCTTTGGTTTTGGTAATTTAAGTTCATCTCAATTTGGTGAGTTTGGGAGGAAGCAAGGTGTATTTTCATGGGGAGATACTAACAATAATTATGAAGCACTTTCAGGTGTTAGTTCAACAGATGGTGGAGAAGGAATAAGTTTCGCCCTTAAAACTGAAAACCCAGGAGAGAGCTCGGCTAATAACTTTAAAAACGTAAATAGTTTATTATATAAGACACAAGAGTTATTTAAAGAAGGTAGAATGAAAACACTTGTATCTGGACAAGGTGTTAAAAATGAAACCACAACACAACTACAAATATCTAGAAAAGGTCTTATATCTAAAGGTTCTGGTGTATTAAGTGCTGACGCTTTATTAGGTGGTAATTTAGAACCACATGAAGTTTTTTGTAGAACATGGTCTACATTTGATAGATATGATAATAATCTAGATTTACAAAAAAGCTCTGGACTAATAGGTGGTGAAAATGGAGAATTCCCAAATAGACCATTTGGTAGAGCTAGTTTAGACGCATCGGTATTAGATAGTACTGGATTTGTGAATATAGGTCCAACTACAGATGATGAAGGTAATATTAGTGATATAAAAAGATTTATGTTCTCAATAGAGAATCTAGCATGGGCAGATGATTTACAAAAATTAATGCCTTCTGAAAAGGGGCCAGGAGACCCGTTAAGTGGTTTAAGAGGTAGAATTATGTGGTTTCCACCATATGATATAAGTTTTAATGAGAGCACTTCAGTTAATTGGGACAGAAGTAATTTTATAGGTAGAGGAGAACCACTATACACTTATAATAATACTGAAAGAACTGGTTCGCTATCTTGGAAGATAATTATTGACCACCCAAACTATTCTAATTACTTTCCAAAAGATTGGGGTAATGATGAAATAACATCTTTTTACGCTGGTTGCCTTGAATATGAACCAATAAGAGAAGTAATATTAACTCCAGAAGAAAATGATGAAGTTGAGATAGACCAAAATATAGAAGTTGAGGAAAAGGTTGATGAGCAAGAGCCAGAAGCTGTATTATTTAATATGTACTTCCCTAATGATGTTGGTCTGATTAATGATAAATACGAAAATGGTCTTAGTGGTACAACAACAGCAGATACTATTAATTACTCAGTAAACCCAACTGGTGAAGGATTTGGTATAGGTGTTTATAAATCTGGACCTCAATCCAATGGTGCATATAGTAACAGAAAATATACTGATAAAACTAATTTTGGTCTTAACGGTTCTAATAATAAATTTAAAATTGGTGATAAGGAAATAAATGGATACCAAGATGATATTTTTATATCAACACTAAGTGAATATATGAAAAACGAGTGTAAGTATTGTAAGATATTCTTAAAAGGTTATGCTAGTAAACAAGGTCAAAATAGTACAAAAAATCAAAAGCTATCAGATAATAGAGCTAATGAAATAAAAGACTTTCTTAAAAAAGAAGTATTAATCGGTGACACTTTAGGTGATTCTAGATTCGAATTAGTTAAAGGTTTAGGTCAAATAAGTAGTAGTTCTTGTATCGCAAACGGAGCAACATACACCAAAGCTTGTAAAAAAGACAGATATACTGAAATTAAAATAGAATATGACCCAAGTTTAAAACCAAAAGAAGAAGCGGTTGAGGAAAAAAAACCAGAAGTTAAAAAAACAAAAACAGTATCAATACCAAAAGGTAGATTTTTTACGGAGACTCATTATTTTAAAAAGTTAAAAGAAAGTGATGAATTTATCTATAGAGATATAAGAGATAAAATAAAATATTTTCACCCTTCATTTCACAGTATGACACCAGAAGGATTTAACTCCAGGCTTAATTTTCTACATCAATGCACTAGACAAGGACCTACAACAAATGGAGTTGGAAATCCTAATAATTTAGCCTTTGGTAGACCACCAATTTGCATACTTAGAATTGGTGATTTTTATCATACCAAAATAGCAATTGACTCAATGACATTAGATTATGAACCATTAGTATGGGACTTAAACCCAGAAGGTGTAGGTGTTCAACCTATGATTGCTAATGTAACAATTAGCTTTGCATTTATAGGAGGGTCTAGTTTAGAGGGTCCGATAAATAAATTACAAAATGCAATATCATATAACTTCTATGCTAATACTGAGATATACGATGCTAGAGCAGATAGAATTACTATTAACAAAGACTTACAAGCAAATGATGAAGGTAAGGGTTATGGGGAATTAGTACCAGGAGAATCACCAAATTCACCAGTAGTTAAGTTAAAAAATAATGAAGACAAAGAAGGGTTAAATGATATTGATAAAGACCAAGAAGCAGTTGCCGACAATGAAGCTAATAAACCAGAAGTAGCTGAAGAACCAGAAAAAAGTGAGGATTATAAACACCTTAAAGATATTGTATTAGTTAATTTTTTTAATGATGATGATAAAATAATTTCATTTAAAGCAAGTGATTTAGATTTTCTTAGTGATGGGTGGAATTATAGATTTGGTGTGAATAACGGAACTTCAAATATAGCCTTAAAAAATGGCCCTATAAAACAAGAAGATTTAACAGATAATGGTAGTCTAATAGTAAATACTGGAGTTAAAACTTTTGACATGATAAAGTCAAATAATGGAATAACATTATATGGAAAGACATTTAAAGATTATTATGATAACAATGAAATAGACCAATCATTAACATGTTATAGTGCAAATACCTCTGAATTAAAAGTTGACGGAGCCTTACTATATGTTGAGTTCTATAAAAACGGGGAAGATAAGGTTTTTAAAAGCAAATTTGATACTGGTTATACTTACTTTTATCAATGTGATTTTGATGATGAGATAAGAGGACATATTGCCGATGGTAAGTATTCCGTAGAACAAAATTTGTTAGGATGTTTAATGTGTTAAAAAATAAATAAATTATGCCAAGATATTTTGATAGATATGAAGCCTTTAGGGCTGATGAAGAGATTAAACCTATACCTGGTTTAAAAATAAATTTAGGTTTAGAAGATAAATCAGTTTTATATAAGATAGGTAAAACTAGACTTGACATTTTGAGTCAAAAGTATTATAATAACCCTTACCACGGTTGGTTAATATTATTAGCAAACCCACAATATGGTGGTTTAGAATTTGAAATAAAAGATAGAGATGTTATTAGAGTACCCTACCCATTTGAAGATGCTATAGATAGGTACATAAACTCTGTTAACATTTACAAAGAGTTATATGGCTGATAAAGATAAAAAAAATAATGGTGATAGATTATTAGTATTTGAACCGAACCCAGAAGACAATAGAATTTTTTCAAATGAAGATTTATCTATAAATGTTGAATTAAACACCTTTAAAAAAAATAGGAGTATAATAAATTCTGGAATTGTAACAAATACTTCTGACGGTGGTAAAAATGGCCCCATAAAATTTATTGGCGGTAGTAAAACTGGTGAAGATGAAAAAACTGGGAAACCTATCTATAATCTAACAACTAATTACACTAATGCAACTACATCTTTCGATAAAAAAGATAGTGGTAGGGATTTAGAAACATTAGGTATAGAAAATATACATATTAATTTCGATACAGCTTACACTCCTAAAATAACTATAAAATTTGTAGATATAAGAGGTAACGCAATATTCCAACAAGGAAATGACTCAAAGTATAGTGCATTCTTTGAAATGCCTTACCCTATTTTTGAGTTAAAAGTAAAGGGATTCTATGGTAAACCAGTCACATATTGTCTACATATGTATAAATGGAATTCAAATTTTAATAGTGAAACTGGTAATTTTGAAATAAAAGCTGAATTTATAGGATACACATATGCTTTATTAACTGATATGCTATTAGGCTTAATAAGAGCTGTAATAAAAACAAATAGAGGTAAAAAAATATGGGCTGAAGAACAACAGAAAGACCCATCACTAACTAGTATTGACGAATTCATGGATAACGTTGATAAGTTAGGTGAAGAATTTGATAAGATAAAAAACGAAGACACAAATTTAACTAGAATTGAAGAGAGTAAATTAACATTAGATTTAATACAAAGATTAGAAGATAGGTTTAATTCATTAATGAAATCAATGTTAGATGGAAAAGAGTTTATACACGATAAAAACAATGGCATAGTTGTCACAACCGCAGAAAAAGCTAAAGAACAAGCTTTAATAGACCTAATAGAATCAGACAAAAAAGGCCTTGTAATACTACTAGACGGTGATGAAAGTACTGGTGAAAAGGGAGCTAATTCTAGTATTGAAAATGATGATTTTAAAATAGATTCAAACGAAATAATAGATTTTAAAACTAATGGTATTGGACCATTTAGTGGTGGAACAGGTCAGCTAGAAGAAACTAAAATTGCTAGTAAATTAGTAGAACTAGATAACGAAAAATTCAGTGGTGAAGATAATAAGGAAACTGAAAAAATGGTAAGTTTTATAACAGATTATGGCCAAGCAGTAGACTTTCACATATTTGATTTGACTAAACAATTTAAAATACTAAATGAATTAAAAGAAAATATTGAAAAAAGAAATAAAGAAACTACAGAAAAATTAGCTAAAGATTTAGCAAAAAGTGCTGAAAATAGTTTAAACTTTAGACCAACAGTAAGGAATATAGTAAAAATGTTAGTCAAACATTCAGAAGTATTTTTGAAAGTATTAAAAGATGTTTCCGATGAAGCATATAAAAGCACAAGTAGAAGTAAAAAAATAATTAAGAAACTAGACTTAAAAACTTCAAATACAGATAGTGGTATTAATCAAAACAATACTAAAACTGAAAATGCTAAAATATACCCTTGGCCAGAATACTTTGAGAAAACAACTAACTCAGATGGTGAAACAATACAAGAAGAGTCATGGATAGGTAATAAAATTTTACCTGGCACTGGCATGATTGAAGTTGATTTTGTTGAAGAATTATTAGAATTATTATTAAAAGATTTTCAGGAAGACGAGGAAGAGTTAAACCAAAATCTAAACTTAACAGAAGTACCAAATTATTATCCAATATCACCATTAGACACAAACATACCACAGTCCTCATCAAAAAAAAGTTATATTACTCAAAATCCATATAAAACAGCATTATCAACTGACGAAGGTAATAAAACAATCACAGAAGAAGCCATAAAAACACTAATGTTAAGAGCTTGGCTAGGGCTATCATTTTCAAACCCAAGTAGAATTAGTGGACCAATGAAGACCGCCATGGGCCAAATTGAGGCTGAAAATTTATATAACGCATTATTAGACATCAATAATGATAAAAAAAGACAAATAATACAACAAATACAAAATATTGAAAAAGCTGAAGACATAATAAATTCTTACGATATATTAGGTAGTACAAATAATAAAAATATGATGTCTTCATTTAGAATAACTACAGCTGGTGCTGGCGCAAATTTAAGTTTAATAGAGAACGGTGAAGACGTATACTATCGGTATAGATATTTAATAACAGACCCCCAAGACGCTGATGAACCTTCCACTGCTGTTGCTATTTTACCAATAAATAAAGGTTTTAATGGTAAAAAATTTAAATCATCAACAAACGAATTAAAATTAAAAAGTTTTGAAGAACTAGTAGAACTTAGAGATGATTATTTTTTTATAGACAACTCAGGTAATAGCCAACTTAATCAAGAATTCCCACTTTGGGATAAATTTATCGAACCAGGTTGTGAATTTTTTAAAATATTACACCCAAGTGATTATAATGGTTTAATTCAACAACCAGATTTTGCACAAACAACATTTACTGAAATATCTAAAAACCTTTTAAGTTTTTTTCAAGGTACAAATTCTGTTATTAATGATTTAATGGTATTACAACAAAGTACTTTAAAGAATCCATCATACAATGATGTTAATTATAAACCAAATTCATTAAAATTGACAGAAGACACTAAGTATAAGCCTGCTGAACCTCTTTTTACGTATGGCGGTAGGTTAAAAGCAATGGAAATATTAAACATAAATTATGATTCAACCGTTCATAATAATTCAAGTTATTTAACCCCACAGAATAAACATTATAGAAAGAGAAATATGCCAGATGGTATATCAGATGTTTTATGTGCATATTGGGCACAGCCAAAAATGGTTAATACGTCTTCGCTTATACCAAGTAACCCGCAAAGTGCTTGTGGAACATATTTATCTAGAGGATTTAAAGAAGGTGCTAAGAATAAGGCTATTGCTGGGGCTACTTATACATGGAAATCTAATTTTGAATATGATATTAATAACGATAACTCTCTTATGCCAGATAACTACACACTAAGTAAAACTCAGAATCAGTATAGAATATTACCCGAAGACTACGGAAAACAAAGAGAATTATTAGGTTTAGTAAATGGTGAAGCTGCAAATTTAAATGCGAATAGTGATAATAAAGTAACATCAGCATATTTTCCATATATAGAATTTAATGTACAGGGATATACTAATACTAATTCATATGTTAACAACAATTTAAGTTTATTCGGCTCAAGATTTTATTATGAGCAAGAAACAAATAAAGCTAGAGCTTTTTTATTTCTACACACCTTTGGTTTTCAAGGAATAGTTGGGGATATTAAAGACTATAGAAGCCAAACAAATACATTCGGTGAAAGCCCTCAAGTACAACCAGATGTAAGTTTATTTGACAGAACATATATGGATACAACTGGTACTGATGAGGAAACATCGTTTAAGAGTTATGACGAAAGTCCAACAATTAAAGGACTATTCAATAATTATGCATCATTTATAAAAGCTCCAAGATTGTGGTGTGCATTTATAGGTGGTTTATTATCTAGATATGAAGAAAAATTTGATATTAGATTTACCTCTAAAGTTCCAGATGCAAACTACCCATATCTTATACCATGGATGAGAGAAGATACACCCTTACCAAATAAGAATCAATACTTAATAGATGTAGGTAGTTTAGCCTATGATAATGGAAAAAACCAAAGCGGTATGAATATAGGTACCGAATATGTAGGAATGACTAGCTCAGCCGTGAAATACGCTGGAATAGATTCCACGTTATTAAGATTACCCCAATCAGTAAAAGATGAATTTATTAGGATATTTGATGAATTTGTACTTGGTGAGCTGAGTGAAACTGGAGAAGCTGGGTTTCAAGATGTAAGGAAACAATTTGAGTTAATGTACACTAAAGACCCAAAAGATTTCAGCACTGGCGGGGCTAAAGGCTGGGAACAACTACATGATAATCTAGTTTCCGCACAACACCGCAGCAACCCTGGTGTGGCACAACCTAATTATTTACTTAGGAATCCAAACCAAACTAAATTTACTGTTGGAAAATTAAAAGAAATTTTTACCGAAACCAATACTAGCGGACCCAGAATGTCAAAAGATGGTGACGGATTAAAAAACATGACATCAATTGTGGCCATTAGAGACCTTGGAATAGGTGGACTTACAGACCAGGCAAATACATGGGGTTTTACATGGCCGCAGAAGAAGGCGTGGCAAATTAATATTGTGTATAGAAGGGAATGTAAAGGTAGTGATTTAATGAGAGATTTAGTTTCACAATACAAATGGGTTATGAATGGAAAACCACAAGTATTTAGAAGTTCTGAATTGAGATTTGGGCTACAAGACGGCCAATTTCTAAAGAAGGTAGATTTAATTGTTTTTTTAGATGGTTTTTTAGCAAAATTTAAAACCCTATCAAAAGACTTTGATAAACAGATAGAACAAGAGAAAGACAAACTAGAGCAACAGATTTTCAAAACAATAGATGATGACACCATTAAATTGACTATATATAGGGAGCTAAGCTCAATTTATAATAAGTGGATTGCTGGTGCTGGAGCCACATCATCAACTTCATGTGCTAAAAGTGCATCTAAAAATGGCTTATTTAATAGTTTTAAATTTATAGATAGGTCTTACAATGACATAGGTGACAAATTCTTTATAAACCCATTTACAGTTAAAGAATTAATGTTAGGAAAACCTAATACAAACTTATTTACTTTATTAGATGTAATATTCAAAGATAATAACTTTAATTTCATACCTCTACCAACATATATTGATTACAGTAAACCAAAAGATGTTTTAGAAGTTTTTAAACCATATCCTTACAGTAAAAGTTTTGATACTAATCAAGGACCATCATTCGTATGTATGTATGTTGGCCAAACATCGAATAGTTTAGATTTAGGTAATAATTCACAATATCCAGATGATTCATTTACAGTATTAGATTCTGGTAATAAAGGGTACATTATGACCAATGTGCCAGATGATTTTAAAACCTCTAGAGATAAAGACGGTAGAAGTTTAAATATACCATATTTTTTAGTTAGTTACGGTAGACAAAATCAGTCAATTTTTAAGTCTTTAAAACTAGACCAAAATGAATTTACGTCTACATTAGAAAGTTTAAATGTAGTTGAAGATTTATCTCAGCTGGGTGATAAAACAAAGCCAACTTATAAAGGACAAAACCTTTGGAATGTTTATCAAAACAGGGCATATAGTTGTGAGATAGAGATGATGGGTAATTCAATGATACAACCATTTATGTATTTTCAATTATCAAACGTACCAATGTTTAGGGGCGCTTATAGTATATTTAAAGTAACTCATAGTATAACACCACATAATATGAAAACTAACTTTAAGGGTGTTAGAATTAAAAAAACTAGAACTCCATTAATTACTGAAGTTGAATTATATAGTAATTTATTATCGTACCTAAATTCAACAATAGACTCTTCAAAAGAGACTAGAAATAGAAATATAAAATATACATTAATGTCTTCACCAGGAGGTATTGTGATTTAAATTAAAAATAAAAATTATGGGACTACAACCATTCGTTAATTTATCAACCGAAAATTTCAACCTAATACAACCCTATTTTGTTGGTAGGTCTAGAAATGTTGAAAAATTAGATACTATATGCTTACATTGGACTGCTGGTTCAAGTGTGGATAATGATATAAAAACACTTAAAAGAAAAGGTTATGGCTATCATTTCATAATAGATAAAGAGGGTAAAGTAAATCAAGGGGCTCCATTAAGTAGAAGAGTTGGTCATGCTGGAAATGCTTATGGCCCAAACAAGGGTTTAGTTAATACAACTAGTATAGGAATTTCATTTAGCATGTTAGGCACTAAAGGTAATGATGATTTTAATCAGTCCCAACTAAATTCTTTAGAGGATTTAATATTAGACCTAAGAGAAGCAGTACCAACATTAAAATGGCTAACAGGTCATCATTGGGTATCACCAGGTAGAAAAATAGACCCATATACCTTCCCATTTGATGAATTCATTAGTAGCCCAAATCTAAAGGGTTGGTTAAAATTATGGAAAACTGGTTATGAACCATTCCCAGAGGGTTTAAGTGATTGTAAATGTATAGAAAAAAGAAGTGATGGTAGTTGTAAAAAATCTAAAGGTAGTTGTACAGGACCTGGAGATTTAAGTTATTCAGAAAGAAAATTGAGTAAAGAAGTTTCAGATTTAGGTTTTCAATCAGACCGAGACACACCATAATTTGTTTTTAATATAAAAATTATTATATTTGCATTAATGATTGGTAATATAGTAACTTTAGATAATATAAAAGTAGATGATAACTTTAACATAGTTAATTCATTTAACGATATTATACAAGATATACCTACATTAGTAGTTGGAATTGATGATGCTAAAAAATCATATGGTAAGTTAAATTATATTGATAGAAAAATAGACGATTTAAATTATTGGACATTTAGTAAAAAAGAAAAAAGACTACTATTTGAAGAAGACTTATTTTATTTTATTGAAAATTCATATAAAAACCTAACTAATAGAATAGAGTATATATTTGTTGATGTTATATTATATGATGATGAAAAAGTAAAAAATATTATTAAAAAAATAAAAAGTTTTAATAGTAATATTTCTTTTTTAACAGATAAAATGCTATATATTTATTCTGATAAATACATATTTGGTTTTGATATTAAACAAATAGAGTATGTAAAAGGAGATATAGATAAATTCATATCAAAAATGAAAAGCTTATCAAAAGACTTTTTATTAAATAATGAGATACTTATAGAATATAAGAATAACTTGGGAATGCTTGAGGACGACCTTAAATACATCCCAGTTTTATATTCTATGAGAAGAAATGGATAAAACAATATTATTAGCATCATTTATTTTTCCAGAAAGATTAGATTGGTTTCTGGATTATTTAGAGAATAGATTTAATATACCTAAAGACAGAGTTTTTGTTTATAAAAACCTAGAAGACGAATCAAAAGTTATAGTTACATTTAAATTCGTAATAAAAGAGGGTAGAAAATTGAACCTTAAAAATTTATTTCCAAACGCAATACCTATACATAAGAAAGGAAATTGCATATACACAATAAATGCACTTAATAAATTAATTGAATTACAAAGTGAAGGTGATTTAGGTAATATAGATTATAAATCAGTAAAAATTAACTGGGACGATTATCAAGGTAAGCTATTACTATACAGTAATAACAACCTTAATATATCGCCTATGAAGCGGATTTTTTAGTATTTCTATATATTTATTAATATAACTTATTTACAAACGTAATAGATATGGAAGACAAGAATTTAAAAAAAGGTTTAAATGACTTTTTAACAGATGAAGATACAGAAAAGTTAAGCGAAGAACATGAGTTAGATTGTAGCTCTGGAACATGTGTTGTTAAAAATGATAAAAGCATTGTAGAAAGAATCAATAAAAAAATAATTACAGAAGATGGTAGACAACTTCTTTTCTAGTAAAAAAAGTTTTTTAATATGAAAAATAAAATAAAAAAAGAATTACTTAACGAGGAAATAAAAAAGTTTAAGTTAATGTCCGAGTATGCGTTTTATGAAGATAGAGACGAAAAAGAAGAATTAATACTAGGGATGAATGAGGAAGATGAGGACACATCTGAAGAAGCCCCTGAAGAAGAATCAGAAGAATTAGGACTTGGTGACGAAGATGGAACATCTGAGGAAGCCCCTGAAGAAGAACCTGAAGAATTAGGATTTGGTGACGAAGAAGTTCCAGAAGAAGAATCAAATGAAGACGAGGTTGAACTAGATGTCACTGAATTAGTTAAAGGTTCTGAAGAAGCAAAAGCTTCAGCCGATTCAGCAAATGAAAAAATAGACCAATTAATGAACATGGTTGGTAATCTTGAAGGACAATTAAAATCTATGGAAGAAATTTCAGATAAAATTGAATCACTAGAAGGTGAATTAGAAAAAAGAGCCCCAACTCCAGAAGAAAAAATAGAAATGCGCTCTCTTGATTCTTATCCATATAATTTAAAGCTAACTGATTTTTGGGGTGACCAAGAGGGTAAGTATGATGTTTTAAACAAAGATGAAGAAGGAAACAAAGAAAAAGAATATGTTTTAACTAAAGATGATGTTGATTATGATTATAATGATATTCATGTTAAAACATCACTAGATGACAACGATTACGTTGAAGACGAAATATAAAATTAAAAAAAAAATATAAAAAATATGAGAACACATAAAATGTTCTCATTTTTTTTACCTAAAAGTTGCATAACTAAATAGTGTGTATTATATTTGCTAACGAATTTAAAAAAATCTTAAAGTACTTTACTTTTTATAAAGTTTTAGTATATTTAAGATAACAAAAATGTGCATAATAATGCAAAATATTATTAACTAAGAATATTACTATTAAAATTATTACAAATACAAATATTACGACTTATAAATATTACGCCTTATTACGACAGACTATTAAATAACACAATTAAAAACAAAACAAAAAACAATTATTATGAGCAACGTTTTTGAAGCAATGATGAAGCAGTACGAAAATTCCCACAATGGAAGAACATCCACAACTGCAAAAAAGTATGATTTAAAGAATTATTTCAGTACTTACTTACCAAAGGGTGTAAATCAAGAAACAAAAAGAATTAGAATTCTACCTCCAGCTGAAGGCGAAACAACACCCTTCACTGTTTTTTGGGGACATAAAGCCCAAGTGGAAGGTGAATGGAAAACATTTCCATGTCTTAAATTAGAAGACGATGAGGCATGCCCATTCTGTGAAGCTAGACAAGCTTTATTATCAACGGGTAAAGAGAGCGATAAGGAATTAGCTAAAAAATATTCCCCAAGAATGATGTATGTGGTTAAGATTATCGATAGAGATAATGAATCTGACGGTGTAAAATTCTGGAGATTCAACCACGATTACAGAAAAACTGGAACTATGGATAAAATTATGGGGGCAATAAAAGCAGTTCAGCATGACATTACAGACACTGAAACTGGCAGAGATTTATTAATTAACATCGCAAGAGACCAAAACAATAGACCAGTTGTACAATCAATTACATATCCAATTGAATCAACACCTTTGAGTTCAGATGAGAATACTGTAAAAGAATGGGTTTCTGACACAAGAACCTGGAGAGATGTTTACAGTACTAGAAAGTATGATTATTTAGCAATTGTAGTTGGTGGTGAAACTCCAGTATGGGACAAACAGAAAGAAAAGTATGTTTCTAAGGAAAGTAGAGAATCAGAAGCTAATCAAAATGAAATTGATAGTCTAGACTCTGAATTAAGAATGGGTTCCGAAACCAATGATAATGCTAATCATACTTTAGATTCAGTTAAAAATGAAAATGCATCAGTTGAAACTAAAGTTGTTGAAACTACATCAGCAAATAGTTACGATGATGAAGATGATGATTTACCATTTTAATGGTTATTAAAATAATAAATGGGTGGTTTTTAGCCACCCTTTTTTTACTAAAAATTAATTAATATGAATATGGCTAAAAAAGCACCTAAAAAAACTATTGGAAAAAAGAACTTTGATTTATCAAGTTTTAAAAAAAGTAACGGTATGGATATTACCGTAAAAGAAAAAGATTTAACGTGGATACCCATGTCAGATTCTTTTCATGAAGCATTAAAGATACCAGGATTAGCCAGAGGTTATTTTACATCATTCAGAGGTTATTCAAATACAGGAAAGTCTACAGCTATATATGAAGCAGTTGCTGGGGCTCAAAAAATTGGTGACTTACCAGTTATTATAGAGACTGAAGGCAATTGGTCTTGGGAACACGCCAAAAATATTGGTGTTAAGTTTGAAGAGATTATAGATGAAGACACTGGTGAAATTATTGATTACGAGGGTGATTTTATCTTTATGAATGGTGATGATTTACTACAAAGATATAAATTTATAGACTATTCTAACGGTAAAGAGGGTACCAAACAATTAAGAGGTGAACCAGTTATTGAAGACGTTGCTAGAATAATTAGTGACTTATTAGATGCACAGGATGAAGGTGATTTACCAAGAAACCTATGTTTTTTATGGGATTCAGTTGGTTCTATTAATGGGTTTAAATCAGTAATGTCCAAGTCTAATAATAATCAATGGAACGCTGGCTCAATGGAGACAGCATTCAAGTCATTAACAAATCATAGAATACCAGCATCTAGAAAAATGGGTAAACCATATACAAATACATTTGCTGTTGTACAAAAGATTTGGTTAGATAATGAGAACAAGGTTATTAAACACAAGGGTGGTGAAGCATTCTTCTACTCACCTAGAGTAATTGTTCATTTTGGTGGAATACTTTCACACTCTACAGTTAAATTGAAAGCAACATCTGCTGGAGAAACTTACCAGTTCGGCATTGAGACCAAAGTTAGATGTGAGAAAAATCAAGTTAATGGTATAGAGGAACATGGTAAATTAGCATCTACACCACATGGTTATTGGAATCCAGGAAAAATTGACCAGTACAAAAAAGAACATAAAGATTATATATTGAAAAGATTGAATACAACTCTTGACGATTTCGTAATCGAAAAAGAAGAACAAGGCTTCGGGATGGATGACCTTGGAGAGTAAACTATTTATTAACATTCTAATTAACATGAATGAAAAGAAGACCACCTAAGCATGAAAGGGTAGTACAGAGTAAAAATGTTTTATTGGTAGATGGTAATGCCCTTTATAAAAGGGGCTTTATGGGTGCCAAAAACGAATACAATAGACATGGCCAACACATTGGCGGTATATATCAATTCATTACAGTATTAAGAAAATTAATTGACGAAAATCTTTATCATAAGGTTTTCGTTTTTTGGGATGGCGAGTTCTCTGGTAAATTAAGATGGGAAATATATAAAGATTATAAAAGTGGTAGAGGTAAAGACTATGTAAATGGTACTAAGCCAGAAGATTTAGAAGAGGTAGCTCAGAGAGGTACGGTATTTAATTACTTAGAGGAATTATATATTCGACAATTAGTTGATGAAAAAGTTGAAGCGGACGATTTTATTGCTTATATTTGTAATACAAAAAAACAAAACGAAAAAATAACCATAGCTACAAGTGATAGAGATTTGTGTCAGCTAGTTAATGATGAAGTTAGAATGTATTTACTAGATTTAAAAAAATATATCACAACAGATAACTTCAAAAATTACTTTAAATATCACTATGAAAATGTTGCTTTAGTTAAGATACTTACGGGAGATGTAAGTGATAGCATAAAAGGTGTTAAACGTTTGGGTGAAGAAACACTAATCAAATTATTTCCAGAAATAACTTATAAGAAAGTTAAACTAAATGATATAATTGAAAAAGCCAAAAAATTACAAGAAAGTAGGTTAGCTGAAAATAAAAAACCTTTAGCTGTGTTAACTAATATAATCAACGGAATAACCGATGGTATTCAGGGTGACAAACTATATAATATAAATGAAAAATTAGTTGACCTGAAAACCCCACTTTTAACTGATAGTGCTATTAATAATGTTAAAGAATTGATAGACACCCCACTAAGTGATGATAGAAGTATAAAGAATGTCTATAGGATGCTAAAAAATGATGGTATTGATTCCATTTTAGGTGAAAATAGATATGAAAATTACCTTTTACCTTTTAAAAAATTGATAGAAAGGGAAAAGAAGAATAATGAAATTTTAAGTTAAATTAATATTTATGAAAAATCAAAAAAATAAAAGACGAAACTTTTGGGAAGACTTTAGATTCGAGTTTGTCCTATACATTAATAATGGTAGGAGAGAGGAAAGTGACCACATAATATGCCAAAGGTTATTTGATGTTAAAAACTACAATGAAGAAGTTCTACATTCAATGGAATTAAAGGAAGTTATGGATGAAATAGCTGGTGTTAATAACGGTATGTTTGGTGAAATGGGTATCATACCTAAATTCTTCAAAGAACAATCTAAAGAGGTTTGTTGGAAGCTATACAGACCATATCTAATTAATAAAACTGATGGTAATAGAAACTTATTTGAGAATGAAGACTTATTTACTTTTGAAATTAAGGTTGACAAAAAGACAATAGCTAAATCAGTCTTTTCTGGAAATTGGTTTCAAACAGATGTTAGGTATGCTGTCAATATTAGAAAAATAATACCTAAAATTATTGAAGAAATTCAAAATACTTTTTCTAAAAAAGCTTATACGACAACGTATGAGGGGTATGACTTAAAAAAGGTAATTGAAGACGTAGACTTTAAAGTTGATTAATATATTTATTAAATACAAGTTTTAAAATGAGCAAAATAAACAAAGACAATCTAGGTTATTTAGGTAAAGATTTTCAGTATAGATTAATACAACAAATAATAGTTGACCCAAAATTTGGAGAATCTATTATTGATATACTTAAACCAAATTATTTCGATGACAGCTTCCTAAGAGCATTATCTAGTGAGATAGTAAATAACTATGATGAGTATGGCACAATTCCAGATATTAACAACTTAGAGTCCATAATATTATCAACAGCCAATGACGATATAGATAAGAAAATGTATGAAGACCATTTAGATATGGTTAAAAATGCTAATTTAAACAATGGTTTAAGAACACAGGATACAGCGATGAAATTCTGCAAACAACAAGAGTTAAAAAAATCTGTTGTTGAAATACAAAAAATAATCGATAAAGGTGATTTAGAAGATTATATAAAGTGTGAAGAAATATTAAAAAAAGCGCTAGAAGTAGGTGAAAACAAGGATAGTGGTATTGATGTTTTTGAAGATATAGAATCTGTATTAGAAGATGATTTTAGAGACCCCATAGCTACTGGTATTAATGGGTTAGACAGTTATATGGATGGTGGTTTATCTAAGACTGAGTTGGGCGTTATTTTAGCACCATTTGGGGTGGGTAAAACAACAATGATGACTAAACTGGGTAACCATGCTAAGAATATTGGTAAAAATGTAGTACAAATATTTTTTGAAGACAACCCAAAAGTTATACAAAAGAAACATTTAGCTTGCTGGGTTAACCTTGAAGAAGACGTTGATTTAACTCTTAATGAATTAAATGAAAACACTGAAGAGGTTTTTAGAATTAAAGATAAGAGATATGGACAACCAGGGAAGATACAACTTAAAAAGTTTCCTAGTGACGGAACTACGATACCTCACATTAAACAATACATTAAAAAGTTAATATCTCAAGGGTTCATACCAGATGTTGTACTTTTAGATTATATTGATTGTGTTCAATCCACAAAACAATATAAAGAAAGTTGGGATGCCGAGGGCAATGTCATGAGGCAATTTGAAACAATGTTATCAGAAATGAATTTAGCTGGATGGACAGCTGTACAGGGTAATAGAAGCTCAATAGGTGCCGATAAAGTAGATTCAACAATGATAGGGGGCTCTATAAAAAAAGGTCAAATAGGACATTTTATTGTCTCAATAGCTAAAACACTAGAACAAAAAGAAAGTGGACATGCTACCATGGCAATACTAAAATCAAGATTTGGTAAAGATGGTATTATTTTCGAAGATATAGTATTCGATAATGGTAGAATAAAAATTGATATGACCGAAGGTGGTGAGCAAGGAAAAACATTCTTACAAACCGATGAAATGAATAAAAAAAGAGAGGTTGAAAGAGCTAATTCACTTAGGATTGCTATGTTAAATAGAACTGTAGGTGAAGTAGAAAATAATAATAATAATAATAATAATTAAATAATTATACGTAATATGTATTTAAAAAATTCAGACACGGAAAAAAGATATTCTATTTTTCCAATTAAAAATCAAGATTTATGGGATGCTTATAAAGCAGCCGAAAAACAAACATGGGTTGCTGAAGAAGTCAACCTCGCACAAGACGATTATGAATCACTAACAGAAGGTGAAAAGTTTTATTTAAAAAATATTTTAGCATTTTTTACAATATCAGATGGATTGGTTATTGATAATCTATGTGATAATGTTATTGATAATGTTGAGATAGCAGAAGCTAAGTATTATTATAATCACCAGATGTTTATGGAGCAAGTTCATGCAAATGGATATGCACTACTAATAGATACATACATTGAAGACCCACAAGAGAAGTCTGAATTATTTAATTCAATGTTAACGAATAGAGCCGTAAAATCAAAAGCGTCTTGGGCTGAATTTTGGTTAACTAACGGTACATTTGTTGAAAAATTAATTGCTTTTGCATGTGTTGAGGGTATCGCATTTTCATCTGTATTTGCTGGAGTATTTTGGTTTAGAAGTAGAAATAAAATGCCTGGCTTAGCAGAGATGAATGAACTCATATTAAGAGATGAATCATTTCACTATGAATTTGCTTTACAGATGTTTAAAAATTACATTAAAGACGAGTACAAACCAAATAAAGACAGAATCAGAGAAGTTATAATGTCTTGTTTTGAAACTGAAAAAAGATTTGTTGAAGAAAGTTTACCAGATGGGTTACAGGGAATGACCAAAGAAATGATGATTGAGTATGTTGAATTTGTAACTGACATAGTATTAAATGATTTCATTGGTGAAACAGAATTCAACACAAAAAACCCACTTGATTTCATGAAGAAAATAGGGTTATCATCAAAAAATAATTTCTTTGAAAGAAGAACTGGCGGTGGATATACCAGAGTTGATATACCTACAAGTAATGTTGGTATTTTTGATGATGCAGATTTTTAATATTAACTAATAAAAAAAATATTTATGAAAATTATTAAAAGAGATGGAAGTAGACAATCTTTCATGCCTAATAAAATATTGACTAGAATAAAGCAACAATCTAAAGATTTAAACATTAAAGCGGATAAATTATTTCAAAAAGTTGTTCCTCATGTTAAAGATGAGATGACTGCAACTGATATAGATGAGATAATTGCATTTCAATGTGCTGATTTACAGATTGAGCATCCAGATTATGCAATACTTGGTGGTAGAATACTAATATCTAGACAAGCTAAGTTATTAGAGGTTGAAACAAAGGCTGTAGATGAAAAATTTGATTCATTTGCCGCATCTACATTTTTAAAAAAATACTCAAAAAAAGATGATAACAAAAAACCATTAGAGATACCATCAATGATGCACAACAGGGTTGCAAATCACTTATACCCAGACTCATTCAAAGAGAGGAGAAAACTATTAAATGAGTTGTATAATAAAAAAGTTAATTTTGCCACACCCATTTTATCTAATTCTGGTATTGAAGGTAGGAACGGACTAATTAGCTGTAATTTAACTACACTAATGGACGATAGTATAGAAGGTATAAATCAAACATTAGATAAGATTGCACATGGCTCAAAGGAGGGTTCTGGAATAGGACTATGTATTGATAGATTAAGGAGTGCAAAGAGTATGGTTAGCAGCTTCAAGGGTCAGGCTGGTGGCGTTGTAAGATTTGCAGATATGGTACAATCTAAAATGAGATTTTTCAAACAAGGTAATAGGTCTGGAAGTTGTGCGTTATACTTGTCAACATGGCATAAAGATATTATACCTTTTCTAGAATTAAGATTACCAATTGGCGAGGAGTTAAATAGAGCCAGAGACTTATTCACAGCTGTAACAATAGATGATGTTTTTATGAATTGTTTAACAAGTGGCGAAAAGTATTATTTATTTTGTCCCAACGATATTAAAAAGGCTGGACTAAAACCTTTCTATGAAATACATGGTGAAGAATTTAAAGAAGAATATAATAAGGCAGTTGAGTTAGGTATAGGTGAAGCAATTGAACCTAAAAAAGTTTGGGACGCAATTGTTCGTTCACAAGTTGAGAGCGGAACACCATATACATTTTTTAAGGATAATGCCAACAAGATAAATATGCAAGATAATATAGGTATTGTTAATCAGTCAAACCTTTGTATTGAAATTATGCAAGCCAGCAAGCCAACCTATACACCTCAATGTACACTAGCCTCGGTTAATCTAGCTGAACATGAAAATCTTAAAAGTATTTCTAAATCGGTTAGAGTTTTAGTTAGGGCATTAAATAGAGTAATTGACAATAATAAATGGTCTGATGAATGGAGTAAAAATGCTGGTGAAGACCAAAGGGCCGTAGCAATAGGTGTTGCTGGGTTGGCAGATTTCTTCGCAAAGAAAAAGATTTCGTTTGAAAGTGAAGAGGCTAAAAAATGGAATCATGATATTTTTGAAACAATGTATAAGTCTGCTGTTGAAGAGAGCATGATTCTAGCTAATGAAGAAGGTGAAAATTACCCAGCATGGGAAGGTAGTAAATACTCTAAAGGAGAAACATATATTGATGGATGGTCACCATTAGAAAAGGGTGAACCAATACCCATGAGAAACTCATTATTAATAGGTTTAATGCCAACAGCCTCTAGTGCAATATTATTAGGCGCTTTTGAATGTTTTGAACCAGTAACATCAAATATATTTACAAGAATGGTTGGTGATGGTGAGTTTATTGTAGTGAATAAATACTTAGCTAGAGAGTTAGATGAATTAGATTTATGGACTGAAGAAATAAGAGACCAAATTATAGCTAATGAAGGTAGTATTCAAGATATACAAGAAATACCACAAGACATTAGGTATAGATATAAAACAGTCTGGGAGATACCACAAAAAGTTTTATTAGAACTTTCCATAATTAGAAATAAGTTTGTGGACCAATCTCAAAGCTTAAATGTTTACCATAAAGATGCTAAATATAGTAAAATATCAAGCGCATTAGTATTTGCCTGGAAAAAAGGCCTTAAGACTGGTTCTTACTATACTAGAACAGAGTCTAAATTAGGTAAAAATAAAAAACTATCAGCATCTGAAAACGCTATAACAAATACACCTAAAAAACCAGAAAATTCAATGTTCGTTTGTGCTGGTGGTGGATGTGACGCTTAGCATTATATAATATAGCATATATTATATTAAATTGGGGATTTCGAAAGATTTCCCCTTTTTTATTTTTATAACTCTATTTATTTTACAAAAATTTTTATTATCATATTTATCTATAAAGCAATTGTTATGGCAGAAAGAGGTAAATTCATTAATATAGCGTTTCCATTCCAGCAAAGTAGTAGGGGTGATTTAATATTACTTAATGATGATGATAATAAAGCAATTAAGTCTGATTTAATGCATTTAATATTAACCAAAAAAGGTGAAAGATTATACCTACCAGAGTTTGGTACTAACTTATTAAAATTTATATACGAGCCAAATGACACTTTGACTAGGGACGATATAAAAAAAGAAATAACAGATACTGTTAAAAAATATCTACCTAATTTACAAATAAATGAAGTCACTGTAGAAGAAAGTGAAGATAGTGTATATCATGCTAAAGTTAGGATTGATTATACAGTAACAGAGGGAGTATTTCAAGAAAAAGACTTTATTATTATAGAACTTTAAAATACTTAGTATGGCTAAAAAAATTAATTATTATAGTAGAAACTTTGCTGACGTAAGAACAGAATTAGTAAATTTTGTAAAAGAATATTATCCAGATATATTCAATGACTTTAATGATGCATCAGTTGGTATGATGTTATTAGAATTAAATGCTGCTGTTGGGGATATGTTATCATTTAACACAGATAGAATGTTTCAAGAAACACAAATAGACTTTGCGCAAGAAAGAAGTTCAATATTATCAATGGCAAGGACTTTCGGTTTAAAAGTTCCAGGTAAAAAACCATCAGTTACCATAGTAGATTTTTCAGTTACAGTACCAGTTGGGGGTGATACATTTGACTTTTCATATTGCCCATTAATATCCATTGGGGCTCAAGTTAGTGGCGGTGGTAAAGTATTTGAAACTATTGATGAAATTGATTTTTCTTCCCCATTCACAACTGGGGGTATACAAAATAGATTAATCATACCAAATGAAGATAATAATGGCAACATATTAAATTATACGATAACAAAAAGAGAAATGGTTGTAAATGGTGTAACAAAAATATTTAGTAGAACACTAAGTAGTGCTGATGTTAGACCATTTTTTGAGGTAATATTACCAGATAATGATATTTTATCAATAAATTCTATAGTAACTTTAGATGGTACAAATTACACGACTACACCAACTAATGGTCAATTTTATGATGAAGACCTCAGATGGTACGAGGTCAACGCATTAGCGGATGATATAGTCTTTATAGAAGACCTCACAGGATTAAGCGATAATTCAACAGTTAAACCTGGTAAATATAAGAGAGTAAATCAAAGATTTATCAGTGAATATACTGACAATGGATTTACTAAAGTAATTTTTGGTGGAGGTTCTGAAGACATTTCATCACTTTGCGATTTTGATGTTAATAAACAACTAGTTAATAGAGTAGGAGATTTTATAAATAACACATCTCTAGGTCTAACTGTTAGCGCAAATAAAACAATGTTTATATCTTATAGAGTGGGTGGAGGCTCAACATCTAATCTAGGTCCAAATACTATAGATGCCGTAACCAAAAAAGAAATGTTTGTTAATGGGTCAAATCAAACTATAAATCAGAAGGTTAAGAATTCACTTAAAGTAAATAATCCATTACCAGCTATAGGTGGTAGAGATGAACCTAGTGTTGAAGAATTAAGAAACCTTGTTAGGTATAATTTTGCATCACAAGAAAGATGTGTAACAATAGAAGATTATAAAACTAGAATATCTTTAATGCCAGGCAAATTTGGAATACCTTTTAGAAATAACATAGTCGAACAACAAAATAAAATTAAAATATATACTTTAACTCTAGATGAAGATGGTAAATTAAGTACACAATCAACATCAACATTAAACCAGAACTTGGCAACTTACCTTTCAGATTATAGAATGATTAATGATTACATAGAGGTAGACAATGGAACTGTGTATAATTTAGGTTTTGAAGTTGATTTATTTATAGATAAACAATTTTCTCAATCAGAAGTTATAACTGAAACAATATCTAACATAACAGACTATTTCGATATAACTAAATGGGATATGGGTAATAATATTTATATGGCCCAACTAATTGAAAATATAAATAACGTTCCTGGAGTTTTGAATGTAATAGACTTAAGAGTTTACAATAAAGTAGGTCAGGGCAGATATTCATCTAATGAAATAGCCCAGCCATATATTGATGATGCGACAAGACAAGTCGACCTATTAGGTGAATATACACTCTATGGAGACCCAATAGGTATGTTTGAAATAAAATATCCAGAAACGGATATTAAAGTTAGGGTTAAGTAATAACTTTTAATTATTCACTTTTATGTTAAAAATGTTATAATTAGTTATATAATTAAAAGTAAAAAAAAAAAGTTATGGGTTGTAATTGTAAAAGTAAAAATAGTTCTATTGGTGATATACCAGTTATTAGTTTTGATAATATAAAGGATAAATACCCATTAATTGGTAATTCGATTTTATTTATTACTAAGATAATATTATTTATAATGGCAACTATTATTTCAATAATAATTGTTTTACCAGCTAGCTTATACATTTCTTTTAAAATATCTTTCATTAAGAAAGGTAATGAATTAGACTTAACTAAAAATATATTAAAGTTTGCTAAATTTTACAGTAAATTTAAAAATAATAGAGATGACGATGATGACGATGATGATGACGATGATGACGATTCATTCGATTATTCAGACGTTGAGTTATTAGATGTCGAAGATATTAAAACTTAAATATGTCTAATAGTATCAGGTTAAAAACCACACCTGGCGGTGATAATAAAAATATAAACGTATCAATAAATCAAGATTTTGATTTTATTGAGATATTATCATTAAAAATATCTCAAGATGAGGCCTATAGGAGATTTAGTTCGGACTATGGCTGTGTTGTTGGTAGAGTAATAATAAATAATGGTGTTGGGGTACCAAATGCTAAGGTATCCATATTTGTACCTGTAGAAGAGATAGACAAACTAGACCCAGAGATTTTTGGTCTATACCCATATGAAACGATATCAGACAAAAATTCAGACGGAATGCCATACAGCTTACTACCATCAAATACAAATGGGGGTGACGAGTGTGCGGTAACAGTTGGTAGATTTGATACTAAAAGACAAATACAGGATAACCCAGAAAGCGAAGAAATTTATTGTAAATATTATAAATTTACGACAACAACAAATAACTCTGGTGATTATATGATATTTGGGGCACCAATTGGGGCACACAATGTACATGTTGAAGTTGATTTATCAGACATGGGGGTTTTAAGTCAAAAACCATATAATATGATAAATGAAGGGTCTAGCCCAAATTTATTTAAATCCCCAAATCAATTTAAAGGTACAAAGGAAAATATAGCGCCTATACAAAATAAAAAAGTGTCTCCAGTTGCGGTAAATGTAATCCCATTTTGGGGTGACAAAGAACAGTTTGAAGTTGGTATAACAAGACTAGACGTAGACTTATTAATGAATATAACGCCAACAGCAATATTTATGGGTTCAGTATTTACTGATACCGAAAAAAATAGTTTAAATAAAAAATGTAGACCTAGAAAAAAACTAGGCAAAATGGGTGAACTAATAACTGGGCCTGGAACTATAGAGATGATTAGAAAGGCATCTGATGGTGCTGTTGAATTCTTAGATGTTGATGGGGGTCAATTAATAGACGAAAACGGAACTTGGTGTTATCAAGTACCTATGAATCTAGATTTAATGGTTACTTCTGAAAAAGGTGATTTAGTTAAATCATTAGACGGTAAAAGTGGAATACCAACTAGAGCCGATGTTAGGTTTAGGGTGGGCATGGAAGTGAACGGAAATGAAGGTAGGGTAAGAACAAGAGCAAAATACCTAATACCAAATAATCCAACTAGCTATGCTGATTCCGACTATAGCTTTGACACAACAACACAAGCCCAAAGCTTTAAAACATTGCATTGGAATAAAATATATACTGTTAAAAATTATATAGCTAGAGTACAACCAAATAAGTCAGTTGAGAATAGAAATTTTATTGGCATAAAAAACTGTGATGATGAACAGGGAAACAGCCCATTCCCATTTAATAGAATGGACTCAAAGGGTAATCCACTATTCAGTATTTTAATGGCCGTCATTGGAACCTTAGCCTTTTTATGTTGGTTCATAAATATATCTATACTCTTAGTATTAAACACTATTTTAATGGGTATACAACAGTTAGTTTGGGGTATTCAGAAGGCTGTTTGTTTGTTAAAACACCCATTAAGCCCTAAAAAAGTGAGACAATGTAGGTGTTGTAAATTAATAGAGCTAACCGATGGCCTTCAAGGAAACCAATCTTGTTGTAACAACAAAAACAATTGTAGCTCTGGTGCATGTAAAAAATATAAACCACAAGCAGTTATACCATATATTAAACTTAGTTGTGACGGTGAAAAATATTTCTTGTGGAATATTGGAACAAGCCCAGAAGCGCATGCAAAAACATGTCTAGACCTAGAAAATTTTGCTGGTCAGCAAATAGATTGCTTATATAGTGAACCAACAAACACCAATAAATCGATATCTGTTGGTAAATATTTAGAGTGTAATGCTATATTATTAGCTGACGCACTTAATGTATTTAAATTTGACTTTTATAATGACTGGATTAATGGGACACTATATTTATTCTTGCTAAAATTTAAATATAAAAGGAATGGTAAACAAAAATTCTGTGATGTTGATTGTGATGATGACGTTTTAGGCGACTCAAACGGTGATAATAAAGCAGATAATAATTGTAAAAAGAATTATATACTTGATACTGCAACCAAACCAGAACCACAAGAGCAAAATCAAAATTCTGTGGGTAACATTAACATGATTAATAGTAAGCAGCACGATGAAATTGAGGAGGGTTATATAAAGAGAGGTACTGATGGAACACTATATTACTCAGCAATATCTAAAAGAACAGACAAACTTATATTTGCAACTGACATAATTAATCTAGGTTCTATAAATGAACGTGATTGGCAAGGCTCCCCTCAAATATATAAATCTCTAATTGATACAACATTTAAAATACCACCAACCGTTGATGAAAACGATGAAGATAACCCATCACAGATAAATGTATCTGGATTTAATGGAGCAAATGATTTGATTTTCACTTTTTCGATTAACGCTTTCCTACAGGTAACAGTTAAAAGCAACGATAGACAATGTAATAACATTAGACGTATTTGTGAATTAGGTATTGGCCTAGATGAAGATAGAACTGATTCTGGCCCAAATCCTGTTGACCTTGGAGAAGCTGATGGTAAGATAGCCAATAATGATGTTGAAAACCCATTTATAAGAGGTTTATTTACATATGTTAATTCAACCAATTTCCCTCAAAATATAAATTCAAGTATAAGTTTAGTTTATATTGATAGTAGTAACAACATTGAAACCAGTAATGGTTTCTCGAATTACAAAGACCCATTTTATGAGCCATTTAGAGGTTCTGAAAATTGGGCAAACTACTCAGGTGTTTACCAGTTTAAAAACTCATATTATTTTTATTTCGGTTTAGTTCCTGGTAAAAGCGCCTTAGTAAAATTAATTAGAGAATATCTAACACCTTGCTCTATAGAAGTCGATAATAGCTTTCAATGTGTTACAAATACAATAATACCAGATGGTGATGAGGACGAACCAACAGGGTCAATAATAGCAGACGTTATAGGCGGTGTACCCCCACTAACATACACATGGACTGGACCAGAAATAAATGGTATAAATTACCCCCAATCAGGAAATATAATTAATAATGATTCAAGTTCAGAAATAATAGAATTATATTCTGGGGGTTATGAATTAACAGTTAGTGACGATGCTGGAAATATAACATCTTGTGCATTTCAAGTAGGTGGACCAGCTGGAGTATCATGTAGTGTAGATTTTGATGAGCCAAGTATTTCTGGTGGAGACGATGGGTCAATTGATTTAAACATAACTGATGGTTTACCGCCTTATAGCTGCACCCTAACACGAATAGACCCATCAACGCAGCAACCCACTGGTAACCCATCAACACAGCAAATAAATACTAGTTCTACTACTTTTGATGATTTAGAATCTGGATTTTACCTACTAGAAGTTTCTGATAGCTCAACTGTAGTAAGTACTTGTAGTCAGTATATCACACTTACTGAACCATCTTTACCTGAAGTAATTTTAACTGGGTCTAGCATTTCTTGTCTTGGTGGAGATGATGGACAGTTACAGGCAATTATAGCTGACTCAAATGGAGGTTCACCAACAAAAGAATGGGGATTTCATAGCACATCACCAAGCGGACCATTCAGCTGGCCCCCAAATAATTCACAAATATATAATTTCACAAATGGGCAGAATCAAACACCAACCGTCATTAATAATGTGGATGAATCTGGATATTATAAAATAACCTACACTGACGATTTAAACCAAACAGATTCTGATATTTACCAGGTTACAGAACCATCAACTTCACCGTATATAAAATTTGTTAAACCAAATAGTTATGATTTAGTTTACTGGTATTTAGCACAAGCACCTACGAATAACAGCGGACCAATAATTAATACATTATCGATTGGTACTCCAAATATAGAGGGAGGGTATTCTGGAGTATATGTCGAATGGCCCTACAATCCAGCAACACCAACTGTGTATTCTTATGAACATATTGAATTAGTACCATATACTGAGACAGGAGAGCTTGTAGATTCGTATACAGGTGTTGAAGGTGGAGATACTGGAAGCGGTGATGTACCAGGATATATTTTCCATTTCAAAGTAGATGGTGGTACACCACCATACACAGTAGTAGTGGAGGACGTTAATCTTGCTGCTAGTACCATAACTGAAATTGAAGA
>CETF01012339.1_pt1 | contig 29735 bp, 40 predicted proteins | sample 326991 | NCBI WGS metagenome assembly CETF01 (sample SAMEA2622331, study PRJEB7988) | marine metagenome | biome: marine biome (ENVO:00000447); feature: surface water layer (ENVO:00002042); material: "saline water (ENVO:00002010), including plankton (ENVO:xxxxxxxx)" | depth 5 m | reverse complement strand
CTACCACATGATTTATAACCACCTTTACCATCTGGGGCATTACAATCAACCCAACCACCAGAAGAACCTTTAGCTCCTTTTCTTTTGAACCAATCACCTAAGTTTGATTCTGAACTAGCCTTTTTAGTTAACTTTCTTTTACCTTTCTTTTTTTCAGTGATTAAGTTGTGGTTTTCTATTTCTTCAGATTCTTTCTTTGAGTTACCCCAATTAGCTGCACCAACTTTTCTACATTTTACTAAGGCTCCTGAAGCATAAGCTGAAGGCCAAACATCATATCTAGACTTAACTTTATGGTAACAAGCATCTCTTTTAGCTTTCTTCTTTTTTTTAGATTTCTTTTTCTTCTTAGCCTCAAGAAATAACTCTTCTAATATAATTTCTTTAATTTCCATAACTACTTACTAGCGTGAAACGCATCTAATATTTCTTCACAGTGTTTTTTGGAGTCACATTTTCTCCAAACACCACCTTTTTTATTATTTAAAATAACCCAACCAGACTTTCTTTTTCTAATACAACCCTTTTCTGTGTCTGCACAGTTTTTACCACTCTCTGAGATTAAGTTATTATTTTTTAAATTACTACCCTCATCAACAGAAACGTTTTGGGGTTCTTTGATTTTATTCATAATGAAATCAAATACTTGGTCCATGTTATTTTTAGCTTCTGATATGTGATCTTGTGCCCAATCATGACCGTTATTTAAGATTTGTTCCAACATATCTTCATCCATCTCTAACAACATGGCTGCTTGTCTATGAATTTGTTCTAAGTTAGAAAAGAACATATAACGTGAACTTCTTTCTTCACCCTCTTCCTTTAGTATTTTTTGAACAATTTTTTCTAGATCCGACTCATTAAACTTTACGACTCTTTTTTTCATATTCATATCTTTCTATATAAATATTACAAAGGTCTTTTAAATTTTATAATTACTATCAATAAATAAATGAAATAGGTACTTATATTAAGAAATGGTATATAAAATACACGTTTTAACCTTCTTACCTTCTTTTCGGTGATTAGGTATTCTATGTTTATTATTCTATTTAATAATAGATTACATACTGGGATAGTTAGTATGTAAAAAAACAATATTTTTAGTATTAACATTTTGTATTTTTTTTATATTTATTAATATATGGTAAAAACATCAAAAATAAACTTAAATTTAACTTTAGAAAAAATTTATGTAGAGGGGTTAGTTAACGCTCTTTATAACGATATTTCAGAATATGGTGATAATAAAGATTTAAGTTTATTAATAAAAGAAAGTGATGAAAAAGAAAATACTAATAATATAATAAGTGATATTATTAACGATTTAAATATATCCAAAAAATTCTTATTTACCTTTGGGACTGGTATTGGAGCTTTTGTAAATCCTGTAAGTGAATTAATATCTGGTTCTGGTTTATCTATGACAAAGGAAGATATTGTTTTACTGATAATAACAGCAATATCAATACTAATTAACGATTCTGATAAGACTATTTTGAGGAATAAGATAAAAGAAAAGGGTATTGAATCTAATTTAAAAGGTGTTAAAGAACTCATCAAAAACACTAAAAAGATTATCAATAACGTTACTAAAAAAACCATAGAAGTAACCTATAGTTTATCTGATATATTAGGTTTTACTTTCTTGTTAGTACCAACAACTAACATACTAACACAAATAATTAATGAATATGGCTTGAGTGTGAACAACATTAAACAGATGTTATTGGGTATAACTTTGGCTTCAGCCACTTTTGGTGTTAAGTCTGTACTAGATAAAGTAAAAAATAAGTTAAGTTAATTTTTTTTTACAATATCAGCAACAAAAGATAAGAGTTTACCGTTATTGAAAACCTCGACTATAGGTACTTTTTTACCGTAATATTTTCTTATTAAAGTTTCATTATCCATAGGTACCTGTTCAAAAGGTAATTCATAGTAATCAGCAACAGTCGCCTCTAATGGTGGGTTATAAGTGATTATACTTACTTTATCTCCTTTTCTATAATTCATAATTTTATTTTAACACAAAAAATAGACATTTTTTTAATATTGTCAATAATAAATTTTGCCTATAATAATAAAATACTTATATTTGTAGTATAAATTATTAAAACAATTAAAAATGAAAAAATTATTCTTCCTTATTACTCTAATATTTTTATCAACATCTTGTGAAAAAGAAGTTATAGAAATTCCAGAAAACAATGTGGTTATAGTTGAGAACAACGCAGAACTAATCGGTTATAACTGGATCCTATCAGATGGTAGGATATATTTGGAGAACATGGATAATGGTGATAAGTCTTACTATGACCATTTTGGTGATAATCAAAACATTAGTAACCTACAACCAATAAATGGTAGTGACGTTCTTTTCGATAGTTTAGTTCAAGATATTACAACATGGAACTTCGGTAATTCTAATTTTACCCTCAACGGTGAAAACGCTTACGAAATGAATGGTACTACTGAAATAGTATCAATTAATGGTTTGGAGGATGGTAGTTCTAGGTCTTTAATTGTTTTAGAACTCACAGAAGAAAAACTAACAGTTCGTGTAGGAGAAGGTTACGCTTCTTCTAGTGGTTCTAACTATAATTACTTTTCAACCTTAACATTTGTTAAACAAGGGGAGACCTGTACTAGTTGTCAACCAAATGCTTTGTACGGTTATACTTATGGTGGGTTAATTACACAATCTACTGAGGAAAACGAAATCGTTGGTACAAAATGGGTAGTAACTAAATACTATGATGGGTTTTCAAACAATTACCCTAATGACACTTTACATTTTGTATCAAACAATCAATACACAATAAATGGGGGTACAACAACAAACTACACATTGTCTAATGTAATTGGTAACAACATGTCTGAAATGACGTTATACGGTTTCTATACAATTGGTGGTGACTTTAGTGGTTTTGTCCCTAGTAACTTTATTGGGAGTGGTCAAATAAACTCAGCATTATTTAGTGATATATTTAATACAAACAATGATAAATTAGTTTGGATGAGTAGGATACAGTAGGTTTAAAATAGTAATGGGAGGACTAATCGTTCTCCCTTCTTATTTTTTGCTTATAAGCACCTTTTTGTTTTTCCCTTCTTTTTCTAACAGAAGGCTTTTCAAATTCTTTTTTACTATTTAGTAATTTCATTTGTCTAGTCTTTATAACCTTACTTTTGTAAGATTTCAAAGCTTTTTCAATATTCCCCTTTTTGACTTCGGTTTTTAACATACTCAAATATAAATATAAACAACTTTTAAATAAAGACTTATTTTACTTAAAGTTTTGCCAATTAAAATAAGTGTGTTATATTTGTATAAATATAAAATAAATAAAACATGGACTTCGTAAAAATACCCACAAAACAAAAGAAACACGATTTTATACCAGCTAACGAATTAAGAGGTAATCAACTCAGAGAATTTGTATTCGCTGGAAACTCTTTGTTCACAGTGGCTAATACCCTAACAAACAATTACGTGACCTTCAAAGTTAAAAAACACAAAGAAGAGGATGTGTGGTTTGTTTCCACTTTAGGTCAATATGGGAATTACGATTTTATTGGGACGTGTTTTTCAGATAAAAAATACAAACACAGTAGAAATTCTAAAATTTATCAAAAAGATCAAAAAGTAGTAGTTTTTCAGTGGTTCTTAGATAAATTCTTTAATAGCCAAGAAAAATACCCAATGGTTAAAGTATACCACCATGGAAGATGTGGGGCTTGTCACAAAAAACTAACAACCCCACAATCAATTAAGTCTGGTATAGGACCAATTTGTGGAGGTAGAATAAGATAAAATGTATTATAGAATTTTTAAATTATAGAAAATTTAGATTTCACAATAAAAAAGTGGTTAACCCCTTTTTTTATTGAAAAATAATTACTATACTTGTAATATATAAACAAAAATAAATAAAAAATGGCAACAAAATCTAGAGCAACAAAGTACGGAAAATTAGTTTGTAAAATTGGTTACTATGAAATTAGACACAGTATTACACAACCTAAAATAGGTAAAAACAGATTGGGTGATGTCTCTACAGCACCTGGGTCTACAAGTGCTGGTATATACCAAGGAACCAAACTTATAGAGGGCGGTTTCAATGATAGTTTAAAAGCGATTAAACACGCTTGGGACTTAGCTAAAAAAGAAAGTTTAACTCACCTAGTTGATAAAAGGTTGGTTAAAAGGTATAATTTGGTTTAAAATGAAAAAAGAGGAAGTAATTAAAATACTGGAATCTAACGAGACTTTTAACGAAGTCCTCAACATAATCAAACATGAGTGTCACATCCGTGGCACTCAATTTGATGAGGTTCCTATTGAACATTTTATTTGTGGTGGTGCTGTAGCCAACACAATATATTATATCCTTAATAAGGATAAACTTAATAACCCAACGATAAACGATGTGGATGTGTTTTCTTTTAATTACTCGGAAGATTACTTTCCCGACTATTCACAATTAAGTCTACAAAAGGAAATACAACAAATAAATTTAGATAATACAGTTGGTTCTGATTACGCTAAGTATTTTATAACTTCTTTTGGCGAACAAATAACCATGAAATCTAGTGAGGTAGATGGTATTATAAACAAAATATTTTTAGATGTTTTTCATCACAATGGGGAGTATTCTAAAGATTTAGATAAATATTATTTAGGGTTAATCAACACTTTTGATTTAAATTGTTGTATGGCAGGTATAAACAGAGTATCAAAAAAAATAGTTTATACAGATGAGTTTGTTGATTTTATACTTCGTGATATGATTGAGGTTACTTCTTTAAAACACCCCGTTCAAACAGCTTACAGAATGAAAAAGAAATCTACAGAATTAAAGACTATTACAAAAAATTTTGATTCTGAGATGTCTCTCCTTAGAGAGGTATTAAGATTTGAGAATGGTGGTATGTTAGCTGTTGGTAATGTTTGGCTTTCTAGAATTAATCAAGACTCTAAATTATTTTCAGAAAACTTTGTGTGGGTTACGCCTAGAGAGGGTGATGATGTGGTTTTTATGGAAGAAGATGGTTTGACTTACTATAAGGTTAAACCAGATTTTAATTCGGTAAAAATTATCTCCTCAATAGAGAGCTTGTATGGGGGAGTCATCACCAATTTGTTAAGTTGGCACAAGGAAAGTTTATTAGTTATATGGGATTTATTTTTTAGGGATAAATACAGTGATGAAATTAAAAATAAATTACACGAATTTATTTTTCAAAATAAGATGAAGTCAAAACATCTTTATTTAAGATTAAGTTTATTACGTTGTCTTAGGTTATCTAAGAATTATTTTAATTGTGAATTTAATTTACAAGATTTAAATAGAATTAACGGTTTCATCCAATACCTACATATTAATAGAATACAACCTGACATATTTTTTGTTGATAACGTTGAAAATCAAATTAAGTTAATAGACTATTTTAAGAAAAGGTTTGTAAGGGATGGGTTATTTAGAGAAAGATATTTCAATAAAGTTTATGAAAGAATAATTAATAAGAGATCCGTAGAAGAAGATTTATTATCTATTTCATTACGAAAAAAACTAAGTTCTTTTGAATTCGGAATTAAGAATCACTGGTTTTCATTTAATACCTACAAAATAAAACATCAGCTTGTTGGTAATAGGAGGGTTATAGATTTCAGTAATTATTTTTAGACCTAGAAGACCATTTTCTATTTAAATCATCAGCCAATAACTTAGAAGTTACCAAACCAAAAGATATTAACATTATCAATATTACCATAGTTGAACTTTCTGACGTGGCTAAATTATAATTAAACATTCCGTGGTAAAAAAAGGCAAAAACAAAACCTACTATAAAATAAATAAATCTTCTTAAATCGTGGTTTTTTCTAACCAAAACCCCAAAAACAGAACGGTCTTCAAAATTTTTCCTAACAATGGTACCTAAACCAATCCAATACCCAAACAACAAACCAAATATCATGTGAGCTACTGTACTGGTAAAAGTCCTTATAGGTAATACGGATTCACCATACATCATGATATAGTGAATATTCTCAAAAATAGCAAAACCTAATCCAGTCATAGCGAAATAGAACATATACTTGAAGGGGTGGTCACTAATTTTCTTTTCTTTGGTTACGATTAATACGGTATAAAATAAAATAAATTTAGATATCTCCTCAACTGGCCCTACGATGGCGAACATTTGGTAGAAATCCGAATGATTTTCCCTTAAGTGTGGTATAAAAAAATAGAACATTTGAACTACAGTAGGTGAAAGTAAACCAGCCCATAGGTATAATAACCCCCTTCTAAAACTAACTGATTTATATGGTGATGTAAAATAAATTATTACAGCGTAGATTAAAGGGATAAAAAATATTGCTACCAATAATTGGATATTAAACCCTAATAACATATGATTAGTTTTAATTATAAATATCTGAATTGTTTGTAAACCTAAAATTAAAATCTAGAATAGACCTCGTCTTTAAAATATGGTAACATTTCAGCATCTGACGCGAATTCATCAAGCCTTGGGTTTAGTAATTCCCCTTCTTCAGATAAGTACTCACTAAAGAAATCCAAAAAGTAACCATATGAATCAAATGGGTGGTCAAAACAAGAACCACAGTATTCCTCAAAAGCTTCTTCTTCGGTTTTATTGAACATCATATAAGTATCTTCATATTCTTTTGGATCCCAAAGTCGTTTACAGTTTTCCCAACAATCACCAATTTCATTACCTATAAGTTCTAAAAGAGGTTCAGTTACTTTAAAAGTTAAAACATTACCATACCAATCAGCCGGACCAAGATAATCCTCAACACTTTTTCTAACGGATTCGTAAATATTATCTCTAATTACATTGTTATAAGCATTTTCATAAGAAAGTTCTAATTCCCATTTTAAATCCTCAAAAACATTCAAGTCATTGATGACTTCACCCAACCCATCGGAGTCGGCAGACCATTCAAGAATATCTTCCTTAGTTAGAGTTCTTTGTTCACCCTCAAAATCCATTTGGTAACCCACAATATTTTCGTTTATATGGTCTATTATGTATTTATATAGTTCATCATCTTGAGTTATAAGGCCCCAAACTTGATCTTCCCAATCATAAACTATCCCATCGAATGGTTCAAAGTAATCCTCATCACAATATAAATTATTAACTAAACTTTTGTTAATGTATGCTCCTTGAGAAGAACTGGTATCATGTTCCGTAAAAAGTGATTTTAAATCACACCAACCGTCTTCCAATTTTAAATAAAGTTCATCTCCATCATAGTCTATATCAATAAATCCATTATCTATTAGTGGTCCTACAAATTTTAGTGGTAAATTACCTTCATACCTATGGTAAAACTGAGCAGGAGTTAAATCATAATCAATCTTTATATCCCTAACCCAACCAAAGTCATCTGATTCGTTAATTGGTTTATCTTTAAGGTTGTCTAAAACTTTTTGTGTCATTAAATTTTTATACCTAAACCATATATCACGTACATTTGCGTTTATGTTATATTTGGCCATGAAGTCGGTTCTTTCAAACCCATGATTTTGGCTAACGTAATTAAGGAACATAATAGTAGGGCTATTACTTTTAAGTAATGACGAGGAGTTAAATAACTGTTTCACTGGATAACCTTCATAATAACTCATAAAAGGTAGGTCTACCCTTAAACTACCGTCTAACACAAAAAATTTAGTTTTATTAACAATGTCTAATGCGATATCTTGATTGGTATTCACGTCTCTGACCCAATCAAAGTCATCCAACTCTTCTCGTATAATTAATTTTAAATTTGTTTTTTTAGAATCTTCCATGTACGTCTTCTATAAAATAATCTTCTATCTCATCGTTACTAGGGTAATCATCGACTCTAGGATTTAATAAGTCCCCATTTTCTTCTAATATTTCTTTCATAAAAGAAAGGAAAGACCCATGGTCATCAAAGGGGTAATTCATACACTCATGACAAAAATCTTCAAAAGCTTCTTCTTCCGTCTCACCCTCCGATTCAAAATCATAATTCTCTGGTTTCCAATAAGGTTTACATCTATTATCTATACAATACTCAATAGCCTCATAAAGATAATCTGACAACATACTCGTCACGTCAAAAACTAATTTATTAGCGTTGTAATTGGATTTACTGTATGAATTATAAAGTTCTACATCTTTTCTTTCACCATCACCCACAACATCTGTGATAGCATCCCTACCTGCTTTATACATATTATCAACAACAAATGTATTATAAGCATTTTCGTAAGATCTCTCTAATTCCCATTTTAAATCCTCAAAAACATCTAGTTCATTTATAACCATTCCTAAAACATCTGAATCAGCTGACCAAGTAAGAACATCTTCTAAAGTTAATATTTTTTCCTCATTATCTAATCTCATCTCATCCCCAACTAAGTTTTCAGTAATGTAATCAACTACATAATTATATAATTTTTCATCCCCCGCAACAAGTTCCCATACTTGGTCAATCCAATCATAAACCAAATCACCATAAGGTTCAAAAAAATCATCTTCTCCACAAAAAGCTTGTGTAAAAGCCCATTGATTCATATAATAACCTTGAGAACCGTTTTCTCTATCACTAAACCATTCTTTAAAATCACAAAAATCATCAACCATTAAATAGTACCTACCATTCTCATACTTAATATCAGCGAAGTTTTCACCGACATAAGGGCCAACTATACCATTTGGTAAATCATTAATTCTATTGTAAAGTTGAGCAGGGGTTAAATCAGTATCAACCTCTATATTTCTAACCCAATCAAAGTCATCCATCTCCTCTTTTATAATTCTTTTGATGTTCATAATAATAAATATTTAATTATTGTTTTAAAATATGTTTAACAAACTTTGGGCTTTCTAGGAATCCACCACCGTAACCAGTTTCAATGGACCATTTTAACACACCTGACTTATCTAAATCTATAACCTTATAGTATTCGTTAAAGTGTGAATCTTCTTCTTCCCAAGCTATATCGTTAATTAAATCAAAATATATACCTTCTTCTGGAAGATAATTCCATGCGTGAACAATAGGTATCATGGATTGAACATAACCTTCTATATAATGAACTCCAGGAACATGCATTGCTGTATTATAGGCAGTATCAAAACAACCTTTCTTTTCACAAAAACTACCACGGCGTCTCATTTTTCCCACAAAAGAATCTATTTTATCTTTTAGTTCTTCGTTAGAACGATAACTAACAACAGGAATTTTTTCTAGATTATCTAAAATCCATTGGTAATACTTTTTTTGATTACCTGAAGTTATACTAGATATTGATTGTAGATAATTTTCTACACCAGATTCTTTAATTAATTCCTCTTTTATAATTTTTTTTAGGTTCATAACTTTTCCACTATTTTATATAATTTAATAAAATCATCATAATCTTCCTGTTCTCTTGGTAAACTCCACTCTATAGAATCAATCAAGTGTTTTATATATAATAGTAGATTTGACTTCCCTAGATTATTAATAGTTTCAGACCAATTTCTATAAGAAAGACCTAAAAATAAACCTAATTCCCTTTGATTAAAATACCTATGACCACTAGAATCTATCACCTCACTAAAATCCCCATTATCACCCCACTTTACGTTTATATCATTATCATCTTTTGTGGCAATATCTAGTTGTTTAAATACCGGTGGTTCTATATCTTGGATCCAACTAAAGTCGTTGGATTCGAACAACCCCTTTTTTATATCTTCGTAATTTATAGTTTTAGCATCCTTTACTTGGGGGTATAGTTCATAATCTGGGTCCTGACCAAAAACTAAAACATTCCGACCTTTTTCATCTCTGTATTTTCCGATAAAAGCTTGGCCATGTCTTCTAATCCTATAATTTAAGTACTCTAAATCACTCATCTCATCATCTTCTTCCCAATCTGAAGCGTTGGTTGGTTGTACGGATTTTAGGGCTTGGTTAATAAACTTCTTAAATTCAGCATCAAACAATGTTTTTTTGAAAACCACAGCATCATAATAATCCCAATAGTCTTTACTAACACCAGCAATCCAATCTAGGTCATTCTCTCTTATGAAAGTTTTTTTTAAAGTCCTTTTTATTCTATTACCCAAAGAGTTATAAGACTGAAATATTTTATAAAGTCTTTTGGTTTCTTCTGACTTATTAACGTCAAAACCTGAGTCTTCTATAGCCTTTAAGACATGTGGGTAAGGTCTATCGACATGACTTTGTAATAATACCCTACTTAAAAAATTAACAAAGCCATTCTCTTTTAATTCCCTTAATTCAATTAAAAAAGCTTCAACGGTAGCCCATTCCCTAGAAATAACATCACCTTTTCTACCACCCAACGATAAATAAGTAACCATTTTCTCATGAAATTTTTTCATGAGGAAATCACCGATTGGGTCTGTTGGTTTTATATCTCTAATCCAATCCATATCATCCGATTCTTTAATTGGTTTAACGATTTCACTCCATCGATAAACTAGGTCATCTTTCCCTGTTTCATATCTTTCTATGTCACTTGGTGAATGGTCAGATGGACGGTAAAAACCAAATCTACCTAATTGTTGATCATATGTTCCACCTCGATGTGAGATTGCTACGACCTTGTTGGGTACGAAATTTTTCCGACCCGACATCCAAGTAAAACCTTGTTTAAATACAAAATCTTGTATTTCTTCACTTACCTCTAAACTATAGGGATCAACATCATTGATTATCCACCAATCACTATCTTTGGGTAATACACTGGGTATCTCTTCAACCCAGTCAAAGTCACTCAACTCTTCTCGTATAACCCTTTTTATGTTCATTTTTAACCTTGGTCTATTATTTTTTGAAGTGTATCGATATGTTCACCCCAATCATCACCATACTGTTCATTATCAATTAGGAAATTTATAACTTCATTAATCAAAGATATTTCTTTTTTAGATATTGGTAGTCTTGGGTTAACATCTTTAACCCAATCAAATTCATCCACCTCTTCTTTTATGATTCTTTTGATACTCACAATAATAAATATCCTTTGTAACTAAAAAACCCCCACATCTCTGTGAGGGTTTTTGGGGCCTTGAATGGATTAACCATTTTTTAGGTTTTCCACCACCTTGTTTTTTAAAAACAAGGAAAAATGGTAGTTTTTGATTGATCAAATCAGGGACTGCAGTGTATTTCTACAAGCTCTCCGTAGAGACACTACCAACCTTAATGGTGGAGGTAATGGGAGTCGAACCCATGTCCTTACCGCATCTTAACGGTCTTCTACATGTTTAGGATTAAGTTTTCTAACTTACCAAAATAGTTGATTTTTTTACAGTGTTCAACAACATTGATAGTAGTTCGACTTGGCTACTATACCATACTAAGTCTGTTTCCGATTCGTTGACATCACATACTCTAATATCGGAGTCTTAGTTGTGATGGGTAGTTAGTCCTAATCTAATTAGGCTACTACAGCTGCATCTTCAGCCACAAAATGACCTACTGTTGCGTTTTCTAAAATGTTGCCATTTAAGAGTTGTAATACACAGATTTACGTGATAGTATCATTTCACGACATGCTTACACCAATCTTGATTACTGCAAGTCAAATCCAGAATACCCCCATATTTCAAATAACTAACACAAATATAATAAAAAATTATTATGATGTCTATTTTTTTAGTAGTTTATAAGTCTCCTCCCAACCACTCACTTGAAAGACTTTATGTCTATCTTCTGTAAGTACTTTTGCTAGGTCATAATCATTCCCACCAAATTCTGTTTTATCACCGTAAAAATAAATACTTGTATCTTTACCTAAATGATTTAATATCCAATCTTTAGCTTGTCCTTTATTAGCACCTTTAGGGTGAATGTCTATGGATATTTGACCACCAACAGAAGCTTCTAGCTCTGTAAACTTCTCCATAATCTCTTTTACCATGGAGACCCTCTCTTGAGCCGTTTTATCCCACTCGTAATAATTTTCTCTCTCTTGTTGTGTACAATCCCTACCAACAACAGAGAAGTTTAATAAACCAACCCTTTCTTCAATATGGTTAGAAGTTCTTTTTCTATAGTCAGAACTCATTAAAAAGTATTCTAATAAACTAATTAATTTTTCATTAGGTTCCCACTCGTTTTTGTAAACTTCTTTACCATCTATGAATATTTGATTCCCGCAAGACTGTAATGATGCGGTAATGTTTTTCCATATATCTAAACCAACTTGTTCAATAGTTTTATCACTATTTGAACCTGTAACAAAAAATACTTCTTTATCCCTCGACCAATTAGTAAAAAATTGACTGAATTCTTGATTCATGGGTAATCTACTAGGTGTCAGAGTACCATCTACATCAAATACGTAAGCTACCATAACTTAAAGTGTTCCTAAAGAATAGGCTTTTCTTTGAATTTCCACCATTTCTTGTTTTAATTTTTTAATCTCTTCCTTTTCTTCTTTGGTAATGTCTATTTTATTCTTTAAGTTACTAACTCTAGAAGCTTTTTGATCATGTTCTTTTAGTAACTGATCGTAATATTTACCTTTTTGTTCGTTTGTCATAATCTTTATTTTATAATAATTATAACATATAATAGTTTATTGTAAATGGGTTTAAAGAAAAATAAAAAGGGGTTTAAACTATATGACACCACTGAGGTTGATATCTATCGAATAATGCCTAAACTTAAAAAAAGATCTTTAGATAAAATAAAGAATAAGAAAAAAAGATTATATTATTTAAGGGTTTGGTTGGTAACTGAAATGCAGCCATTAAAAAAATTAAAAAACTACACCAAACGTTGTTGGGGTAGGTCTGGTTGCTATGAATTAGACCACGTACTTCCAATCGCTCACGCATATTTAGAGAATATACCACCTCACTTAGTTGGGTCTATGGATAACCTTAAATTCATACCTAAAAAAGAGAATAGGGATAAAAGTTTTAGATTAACTGAAGAATCTCATAAGATTTTAAGGAAATTTAAAGAAAACCAAGATATTTATAAAAAAAAGAAATAAGTAATGGAATTTAATTTAAATCAAATTTTAGAATCTACCATATTATTAGAGGGTAGAAAAGAAGATGTGATAAGAAAATATGGGGAAGAAAATATAGACCTAATCAATAAATTATCACAAGAAGATCCATCTGGAAATAATAAATATTTAGGGTGGATGACTAAAGCAGCTTTAGGTAAGTTAGAAGCGGAAGAAGATATTCTTAGTGCTGATTCAATTGTTAAGTTGGTTAAGGGGTTTCACAAAAATTTACCTAGAATTAAAAACAAAGATATTAATTCTTATGAATCTATATTTGAATTTAAAGCGGTTGTTGATGAAGCTGAAAAGAAAGCAGAAGAAAAAAAATTCGCTAAACAAGCTAAAAAAGTATATGAAGATGATGAGGTTGTTGTTTTCGCACCTTTTACAGTTCAGGCCTCTTGTAAGTATGGAGCTGGTTCACAGTGGTGTATTGCGGCAACTGCCGGTGCTGATGGTTTTAATAGTCACTTTGAGGATTATAGTAGACATTCTAATTTTTATTTCTTTATTAAGAAAAATGCTCCAGCAACTGGTAGAGACTACAAGTACGCTTTACAATATAAATTTACTGATGGTGGAGGCCAAACTTGGTGGGACGCCCAAGATAGCCCTAGTCAAAACAGACCAACTTGGGTCACCCAAGAAATGATGGATAAAGTTGAGGCTTTTAATCCTATACATAAAGAGAAAAAATTAAGTGCACAACTACAAACTTATTTAAAAAACCCTACTATAAGGGATTATAAGAAGTTTAATGATATCTTAAAACCAGAACAAAGAAGTTCCGTGGTTGATAAATTATTGAATAGTAAAGATGTTAAGTTAGACTCAAATACATTCAAAGTATTGTCAGGAGATTTAAGTCCTAAACAAAAGAACGAATTTATAACCAAATATACACAAGGTGAGGTTAGTATTAATGATTATAAAGAGATGAGAGATAATTTAACTGTGGATGAAAGATTATTGGTTGTTATAAACAATCCACACATATTAAACCAGTTTGAAGTTATGAAAGACATATCTGATGAAATTGATCAATCAAAGAAAAATGAGATTGCTGGTAAGATTGATGCTAAAAAGATAAATAATACAGATAGTAAGGTATTACTTAGGAAATGGAGTTATACACCAGAAGATTTAGAAAAACATAACCAAAGTAATTTTTACGTATTCTTATCCAGACCAGACAAAGAAGTTATAAACCTACTTAAGGTTGATCCATTAGACCCCGCCTCATATAGAATAATTAATATGTTAAAATTAAAATTAGAGAATAATGATGGTATGGAGTTTTATGGTATAAAAACTGATTTAGATATCCTAGAAAATTCCGTAGATTCTAGTTCTGAACAAATGGAGGATGAAGTCTTAGATTTTATTAAAAATAATAGGTCTAAAATAGGTTAATCAACTTAATTTATTATATTTGTATTATGGTAGAAGAAGTTAAAAAATATAGGGATTTTGTAGAAAAAGAAATTAACAAAATCAATAATATATATAGTACCATAACATTTACTACTTTAGATGAAATAATAAAGGGAGAGATGGATTTAAATTCTATATGGTGGTCTTTGTCTAAAATAAATGATTCTTCTTATGAAAAGCGTAAGAGTGTAGAAAAAAAATTAAATAAGCTTTCAGATGAAGATTTCGATACATGGGGGTATAAACTTCAAAATGAAGTAGACGATTTACATAACTTACTAGATTGGAAGATCATGACACTACAAGGCTTATTAGATAATTTGGGTAGTTTTGTAGACTATGAGGGTATTGAAAAATACTTTAAAGATGTTAAACAAATTGATATATAAAAAAATTGGGACCCCTAGAGGTCCCTTTTTTTTGCCAATAAAAACCCCATTGAGTTTGTTTTGGTCGGGGGATGTGATTACATTACTGACAATAATTAAATATCTGGTATAAACAAAAATTACTCTAAAATTTGTTTCGTTAAGCAATCCCAATTTAAAGTTATTTCTAAATATAGATGCTCATCGTTCCCTGGAATTAAATCATAACCGATTTGTGTAGGGAAACAACCTCTTAAATCCCATCTTTCTGTTTCTACCCCTGTAGGGTCTAAAGTTTTTATACAAATATTTTTTTTACTCATACTATCAGCCCAATCCCATATACTATCTTGTAATTCTATTTCTGTGACATTAATACCGTCCCTAAACCTTATTCTTATTGGTCGTGGGGTATGGGAATTGGAAGAGACCGCCGTTCTAGGAAAATCTTCTGCCAACATCCCTATAGGTAAACCCACCTGTTTCGTCAACATTATTGGTGCTTCTGAATCAACTTTAAGAATACCTAAGACATTACCCATGGGTAATTCCATTACTCTTCTAATCGATTGTGTGGGTTCATAAATATGGTGATTAAAGATACCTCTGGGATAGTTAGTATCAGTAAATTCTTGAAATTTTTTTACTACTTTCCTAGGTTCCATTAATCTTCACTCAAAGACTTCATCAAATCTCTAATTTTAGCCGCGGATTCGTAATCCTCTTCTAATATAGACTTGTTTAACTTTGACTCCAATAAATCAAGGGTGCTAATCTCTTGAGTTTTACTCCTTGGTTTTATGTCTTTATATGGGTTAAATTCTCTGAAAAAAGAGTTGTAATGAGTATTACCATCATTTGAGAACCATTCACTATTCTCCCAAGTCCCATACTCATCCTCACCCCTTTCTATATTATTGGGGGTAATATTTAGTCTTGACATGATTTCGTCAAATGACTGACCGGAATTTAAATTATTATCACCATACATTTTTTTCATGAAATCACTCATCCTTTTTTGGTGTTGATTTAAAAAATTCAAAAAATCTTTTCTAAATAAATCATCATCCATACTTCCGAAATTTAAATTATCCATAATTTATAACTTTTTTTTTATTAATATAACCAAAAAAATATTTTTGTCAATACAATTCTATAAATTGTAAGGGTAAAACTTAGAGTATCTAAAGTTTTTACAAACCATTTTTGTGATTAATTCTTTATCCTCTGCTGGGTAACCTGGCCTAATGTGTGTATTTATAATAACATTCATTGGGAAATCTCTTAATTGTGATAAAGTTTTTTCATCATTAATTTTTCTGACCAATCTATCGTCAAATAGAATGTTTACCTCATTTGGGAACCACTCCACACTATACTTATGAAAATCCTTACTAGGACATTCCCAGCCCAACCAATGTCTTTTTGCACCATATTGATAATTTTCTGGTTGAATTCCCAAATGTAAATTACTCTTAACATTCCAAAAGTTCCCCCAAAGAGCATCTATATTCCAATTAAAATAACTACCCTTTTTATTTGAGTACGCCTCAAACACATCAATCTCTGGTGGCCAAAAGTTATAAGACCACATCCAAAAAGCTGGCCACAAAGATGGTCCTTTAGGTAATTTAATATCTATGTCGAACCTACCATATTCGAACTTCTCTTTGCAATTAATCAAACCAACGCCTGTGTTAACAGTTTTACCATCAAATTTTCTAGGGTTATAGTGTGTGTATAATTCTAGTTCACCCTTTTTATTTATTTTAACCGCGTCCTTATCGTAATAACAAATTGGTTTATTTGGGTGAATAATACCCCATCTCTCACCTATTTGCCAATCATAACCTTCCCATTCCATATAGTTATAAATATATTATTCTTTTAATTTTTTATTACCTTTTTGATGTGGTGGCTCATAGGCACAATGTCTACAATTAGAACCACAACAAGTACCTCTTTTTTTATGGTATATTTCTGTTAAAACTATTTTACCATTCTCTAAATAATAATCCTTACCTAACTCGAAATCCATTTTATTTTTTTACTATACCCACAAACTGTTTCCAATCTGGGTTTACATTATTTATTTTTTCTACAAAATATAAGTATGTTGGTTTAAATGGTTGATGACTCATTTCAATGTTATTCTCTTCTAAGAATAAGTCAACATCCTTATCACCCTTTTTAACATTACAACTACCACAAGAAGTAACTAAATTAGACCAACTATTTTGACCACCCTTACATTTAGGTATTAAATGGTCTAAGGTGAGGTTATCTTTGGAGTAACAGTACACACACTTATAATCGTCTCTCCTAAAAATATTTTGTCTATTTAATTTAACCTTTCTAAATGGTACTGAAATATATCTTAAAAGTCTTATTACCGTTGGTCTTCTGTATTTTTTTCTTTCCGTTTTGATTGGGTTTTTTATTTCGTGTGTTACTATTTCTGCCTTTCCTTTAAATACTAACTTAAAACCTCTCTGTAGGGATGTTACGTTTATAGGACTGTAATCCATATTCAATACTAAGACCTTCATACGACCTTTTATTATAAATATTAACGTTTAAACTAAAACTTACTAGAATTCCTTTCTAAAAAAGATAACTCCAATAAATTTATCTTATCCAAACCAACATCATTTATCCTATCCAAAACATCATCAATAGTTAATAAGGTATCCATAAACCCATCGATATCTTTTATAAAATCAAGGTCAAGGTAACTAGATTTTTTATAATAATCTTTTGTTATGTCAGTTAAAAAATATTTTATTTTTCTTTTATTTAGTATTTGTTCTAAATAAGATAATATAAATTCATCAACTAGTATTTGATCCCAATAAAGTTCATCGTCTTCTTCACAACTTCTACTAGGTAGTAGTAAAGCTAAGTTATATGTGTTAATTTGTTCTTGAGGTGACATTTTGGATAGTAACTCCTCATTTAAATCGCCAGTAATCAATTTATAATCGATTTGTATTAATCTCGCCTCTTTAGTATTCAATATAAATTCATCTAACATATCGAATATAAATATAGTAAGATAGTTAATAAGTGATAGTGGTGAGTAAAAACAATTTTATTGTGGAGGATATCGGAGTCGAACCGATGACCCCCTGCGTGCAAGGCAGGTGCTCTAGCCAGCTGAGCTAATCCCCCATTTTCTAATAAATATACTAGAAAATATCTAACTCGTCATCCTCGTCATGAATGTTCTCTGGTTCAAAAATATTGTACATTATTTCTATATAAAAAAACAAATTATGTAAAAGTTATTTTACTACTATATAAATATGTTAATAAAACATATCCTCTGACCATATAGGTGTTTTTTTACCAACATAAGCACCACTAACATTATATCTAAAATGTTCCATAGCATCTTCCATAGACATATCATCTTCAGTCATTAGTATTTCAATACACTTAGTAACTGAATAAATCAATCTCATGGTACCTTCTTCTATACCAATAACCGCCTCATCGAAACCATCTGCCTTTAATATTTCCTCTTCTTCGTAATAATCTACGATATTATTTAATAAATTCATTTTTTTTGTTTTTTAATTTACTTGTTTTTGGTAGTTGGGTTTAACCACATGTCTTTTTCAAAAATGATATTTAAAAACCCATGAATAAACTCGTTATCAATATTAACTAGTAGTTTCATTGTTTTAATTGTATCGAATTTCATCATCTTAGTCAACTCTTCTCTAATTCTTTCTTGGCTAACTGTTGTTTTTAATTTCTCTAAAATGTTTGGTTGCTTCATAGCTTCCATAATGTCTTCAGATACCTCAAAACCTTTTGTGATAGAAAATCTTAAAGCTCTTAATATTCTAAGTGGGTCGTCCATCATGGTTTTTCTTGAATCTAGAGGTGTTATTAGGATACCTTCTTTAAGATGTTTTACACCACCGAAGGGGTCTATAATATTACCGTCCATATCTTTTGCTAAAGCATTGATTGTAAAATCTCTTCTAACTAAGTCATCTAACAGTGTACCTAGTTCTAAAATAGGTTTCCTAGTACCATCAATGTAACCAACTTCTTTCCTAGCCATAACAAAGTCAGCCACTAATCCTTCATTAATATGGTTTTTGGGGAATTTAGCTCTAACAGTAAAACATTCTTTTGTTTCTAAAAATATTTTAAACCCAGCCTCTTTTAGGTGAGATAACATTTGATCCCAACCCTCATCCACTGTTTGGTTGGTATCTTCTATAACAAAAGTAAAATCGATGTCGTTGGTACTTACACCTAGAATTTCATCTCTAACACATCCACCAACCTCAAATATATTTAACATAACTTATTTGTTTAGAACAAAGGTAGGTAACCTATTTTAATTGGCAATAAAAAACCCCAACTAATGTCGAGGTTTTAATAGTGAACGGGGCAGGATTCGAACCTGCGACCGTCTGCTTAGAAGGCAGATGCTCTATCCAGCTGAGCTACCCATCCAAATGCGTACACTAGGGTTTAGTGTACTAGATTTTAACGTTCTTTTCCTATTCAAAATACTCATTAGTGTCTTACCACATAAAAAAGTCAATCCTTGATGTGGGGGTAGGGGGATGACCCATCCGTGTATCCACATACCTCGCTCTTCCCGCGCGTAGGCTTTTGGGGTAGAGTTTCGTGACCTCTACTAACACCGAGAGTACCCATCACTCTCTCTAGTACTCGGAGAGGGAATCGAACCCTCACTCCCAACTGGGAATCAGATTTTAAGTCTGACGCGTCTACCTATTCCGCCACCCGAGCTAATTAACGTGGACCATGTAGGGCTCGAACCTACGACCCCTTGATTATGAGTCAAGTGCTCTAACCAACTGAGCTAAAAGTCCTAAAACTGTGGGTGGTTGTAATTGATTTTTATGCTAAATTGAATTTCCCCCTTTCGGTGCATTATTGATTTTTTACTATTTTATCTACCACCCTATTGTGACCATGGAAGGATTCGAACCTTCACGAACTTTCGTTCATACAATCAAACTAAAACAACTGGATTTTTCTTTATTATTTATCATATTATAATTTGTTTCAACTAACGCGTTAGTAATCTTTTAGTTGTTATTATTATATTATATTATACTTATATGTTTTTTCACCAACACAAGGGTGAGAGGGAAACATATAAACCAAGTTTTACCATAGTTTTAGTTTTTCTTGTAAGCGTCTACCAATTCCGCCACACGGTCATATTTTCAAAGAACTGATACAAATATAAATAAAACTTTTTAATATAACAACCTATTTCTAAAAAATTTTTGGTTCAGTTACATAACTCTTAAAATTATGACCAATTTTAATAGTTAACTTATCGTATTCTCTATATTTGTGGAAAAGGTTTGACCAATAACTATAACCTTCTTCAGTTTTTTCTATTGGGAATATACCGAAAAAAAACTGAAAGTAGTTTTTAAATTCAGTTTTCATTACTTGTTCTGAAGACTTAAAATCATTAAAACCAAACTTGTGGAAATTTTTTAACCAAACCACTTTTTCATCTTCCGTGAACCTATTAAAGTATTCTTTACCTTTCATTGTGTAAAGATAGTTAAATTATTTATCCTTTCCAAGTTCTTCACCTATTTTATTGAAAAGTTCTTCGGCTCTTTGTGGGGACTCTTCTCCTGTTAAATAATCTTTTAAGAAAGCCACAATGTTTTTTTCTTTTTCCCTACTCAATTTTGATTTATAATCAAATACATCTTTTATATTCATAAAAAAATAACCACCTATATTAACACTGTCTTTTAGAATGTCACTTTGGCTCCTAACAGACATGTCTTTTGCGTCTTTAGCTTTACTAGGGTCCCAAACTTTAAAAGCTTCCATATCGTCATCAACAAGTTCCATACCGCCAACACCAGGTCTATAAATACCTTTTGTAAAATTACCCTTTTGTTCTAAAAACTTATTTTTAATATCTTCTGGTGATTTACTTATTTTTTGTGACAACTCTTTTATAAATTCAGAATTTGTATTTGTATAGTTTTTGTATAATGTTTCCCAGTTTTCTTGATTAGGTATTACCACATCTAAATCACCTAATACTAACTCAAAAGATTTATCGTGTTTGTTTAACACATTCAATAATCTAGGATTTTTAAATAGTCTAGCGGAACCAGAAACAAAATATTTACCACCCTCTTTGGGGTTTATGTCAAAGGCTTTAAAAATTAACAATTGTGACTTCTCTAGTAATTCATTTAATTTAGAGTCACCTTCTTCTTGAAATAAACCTGATTGTAGTATTTCCTCTAGTTTACCCCAAGAGTTTTCAATAACTATATCTTCGTACACTTCAAAAAGTTTCATCAACAATAAATAGTTTGGGTTAACAAAAAAACCCAAAGAGTATTTGGGTTTATTTTGCGGAAGATGAAGGATTCGAACCTTCGATACCTCTCGGTATGCTGGTTTTCAAGACCAGTGCATTCGACCACTCTGCCAATCTTCCTAAATATTTGCGGTCTGGACGAGACTCGAACTCGCGACCCCCTGCGTGACAGGCAGGTATTCTAACCAACTGAACTACCAGACCGTTTCGGTTTTTATTCATAATCTCCCATTCTGAACAATGGCTGGATTTTGATTAGGTACTCCGAAGAGTTTTACACCGAAAACCTACTCAGTAGCCCCTAGGAGAATCGAACTCCTGTTTCTAGGATGAAAACCTAGCGTCCTAACCACTAGACGAAGGGGCCAAAATAAAAAAAAGATAAGGTTCTTTTTTAAGGTTACAGAGTTCCAAACGTTATTGTGTAACCCCTTATCTTTATTTAAATATAGTATTAATAAATCAAAGGTTCAAGACATTTAAACATTTTTTATAAAGTGTTTGGTTACCTTGGTCCATTTGATTTAAAATCATCTCTTTTTCTTTTAGGTATAATTTAGCGAACTTAGGATCATTTCTTAAAATATCAGCACTATTGTCTAATAGGTCCGCGTATTTAATTGTTTGTGACCTAGGTGAAACCTTACCCAGTCTAAAAGATTCCATTTCTTTTCTTCCACTTCTATTTATTTTGGGGTATTCTTCTGTTGTAAAAACATCTGTTAGTTCCTTAACTAAACGAAGAGTATCTATAGAGTCAGTATTACCTATAATAGTAGACAACATAGAGAACAATTCCAATTCAGTGGTTTCTGTATCCTCTAGAACATCATGGAGTAATGCAGCATAGATCATATTATCATCACCACCATGGTCCTCAACAATTTTAGCAACCCTAATAGTGTGTGTAACATATGGTTCACCAGAGTATTTTCTTTTTTGTTCTCCATGTAGTTTTGTTGCTAATTTTTTAACCGATAAAAACCTATCTTTTTTCATTATACTTTTTTAAAAATGTTTTTAAGTGATATAAGTGTGTGTACCATACTATATATGACAGCCATTAGAATAAAGGTGGCATATATTATATGATTATCAATCAAATCTTTTACTACCAATGTATAGGTTATAATAAATAACATCTTGGTAAACAAACTACCCCACATCAGAGCAATACCAAATTGGGGGTACATTTTATAAATTTTTATTACTAGTACTGTAATAAAAATTAAAAAAACTAATGCCATAAAACTGTATGTTAGTGTGTTAATCATAAATAAGTATTTTTTTTAAGTTTATACGCTTTTCTTCTATTAACCGATGACCTTATGTAAAAAGTTGTTGAGATACATGAGGTTGCCATCGAAGTTATTATTAAATAATAATTTCCTTGTGTGTTACGTGGTAAGTAGTTATACCCAACCACACCAACTAAACCACCAACTAAACCAACTATTGTTGCTATATTTCTCTGTCTTTCAGACTTTTCAATATAAAAATTATACTGTTGGGTATAATTCTTGGTCTTCACAGTTTGTCCTTTACTAGTTGTATAATTCTCTATTAAATAGTTAGTGTTGGTTTGTGATAATACTAACACGCTATTTAAAATTATAACGATTAAGATTATTATTTTTTTCATATTTCAAATATAACAAATTTTTATTTATTACAAAAATTTTACCTCATTTTTATCTACATCCCAAATAATATTTATGGGATTGTTGTTCATGTCTTGATGGCTGACCATAGAAGCGTTTATATAATGTGTATAACCATCATGAGTATACCCATAACCTTCATGTACATGGCCAAAAACGTGTATCTTTGGTTTGATTATTTCTATTCTTCTAGCTAATTCTAAAGAACCAACGTTTTCATAACTTTTAGTGACCCAATCTAAACGTCCAAAAGGTGGTCCGTGTGTGATTAGTAGTTGTGTGTCTTTTGGTATTTGAGCCCATTTTTCTTTTATTTCTTTACTTCTCCTTTTTAAATTAAAAGCCCAACTTTTAAATTCTGGTTGCCAAGGTGTACCCCAAGTTTTGATATTATTTTCAATCCCTAAAAAGGTTTGACTATCTTGTAAATAGGTAACACTTTCATGGTCAAGAATCATCTCAAGTGTTTGGTCAGGTCTTTGTTGAAATAAGTAGTCATGATTTCCGGCAATAAATATTTTTTTATCGTAGTTATCTATTTTATCGAACCATTTAATAAAATCTAAAGTTTCAGTGAAATTACCTACAGAAGTTACATCACCTGCATGAATTAAAACATCCCCACCAGGTAATAAATGATTTAATTTATTGTGTCTAGTATGTGTGTCTGAAATTAATGTTATTTTTAATATATCACCCATTTAATGTAATTTACACAAATATAAGGTTAAAAAAAGATAAAAACAACTATTTTTAATGAAAAAATGGTATAAAATTAATCTTCATCATCGAAAAGTAATTTATTAACTGACTTTTGTGTATTATTTTTTATAAAATCATTTACCAATTTTTTTGTTTGTCTAGGTGTGATGCCCTCATCATTCTCTTCCATTTGATATAGTTTTATTGGTGTTCCCCAAACATCACGATATTGTGCTTTTAATGATATACAACGGGTGGCATCACTATTTAACCTAGCGGTAAAAACAAATGGTTTTGTTTCTGTTTTCTTTTCTGTAGAATTATAACGTGTTACATCCTTTTCATACGTAAATTTATCTGTAACAATTTCCATCCAAGCGTTGTCAAGACTATGACCATAGCTACTTTTTTTGACACTAAATCCTAATGATTCCCATTTTTCAACATTATTAATACAACCCTCTAACTCACCTGACCATACAAAATCTTCTACTTTATCTATAAAATTGTTATAGTGGTAATCCAAGTATTCACTGTAATCACCACCAAATGCATCCGCGTAAGTCGTTTGCATATCTTCTTTAATTATAGGTTTTAACTTATCTAATAAGTAGTCTTCTATAGTTTCACCATTATTGTTTGAAAAATAATTAAAGAAATCATCTTTTTTGAAGGTAAATTCATAAATTAAATTCCCATAATCCCAACCAAATTCGAAGTTTAAATTTTCCACAACGCTGTTATAAATTTGGGTTACGTATTCTGATTTATACTCAGAAATTACATAACCATAATCAATAAGAAAGTTATCAGTAAATTCGTTCCATAATGCATCGAATTTTGGACACTTAACAATTTCTACTATTTCATTTAGATTACTATTGTTCATTAAATTTTGTATCTTACCGTCTTCAATAAATTGTGGTAATTCTTCAGAATAGTCTTGTAAAATAGTTTCAAGTCGTTTTGGGTCTGGTATTCTAATATAATTCATTTCCTCTTGCTCAAATTCGTAACCATAACCACCATCATCATATTTACCTGTTTTAAGAAGTTCCCTTAAAATGTAATCTTCCTCGTCAATCATTTCATCTAAATCATCTTCTGAAATATTAATAAACACATCATCATCAGAAACAAAAACAGTATTATCCGATACTAAAGTGTAATTACTTGGGTTATCACCCAAAGTGTCCATGTAAAAATTTTCTTTTTTAAAATATTCATCAAAGAAGTTGTTAATATCATATTTTTTAACCCATTCAAAATCTTCAGATTCATTTAACTTGTTACCAAAAAATTCTTCTTCATATATTTTAGCATACTCTTTAACATTATTAGGCATTAAGTTGTAAACTGGTTTATTGTTCTCATCTACTACGAACCAAGCTTCACTACCACTTATACCATTTAATTGTTTTTCTATACCATAACCCCAAGGTGTTGTTATAGCTGACGTATAACCATTTTTCAAATCCTCTAACTGTGGAGTTATTCTTTTTGTACCCCAATTTGGATTCCAAATAACCCCATACTCACCATTTTTGTAACTGTCCTCAGTGAACCATTCTGCTGGTCCTCTACCAGAATGACTTAATGGTAAACTACTAAAGTAATCCCACCATTCTCTACACCTACTTAAAAACATAATCGCTGGACCTCCAGCTGAACGATAAGGTTGCTTGTTTCTAACATTAAAATTAGCGACCTTTAATGTTTTACAATCTTCCAATAAACTATCTAACATTTCTTTGGACCAATTAAATTCTGAAGCCCACTCAAAATCGGTTTCTACGATAGTTTTATTGGTTATTTTTGATTCATAAATGGTTTTTGTTATTTTCTTTGGGAAAACCTCAACTACTGAGTTATCATCAAAATTTATACCATCCCAAGGTGAACCCTCTAAATAAATGGCAAAATATCTATCTTGTTTTTTATTTTTAACAATAATTACATCTTGGTGTGTTGAGTGTTCTAGATTGTACTCTGTTGTATCCCATTTAACAAATTCCCATTTTGGGTGATTCGCATTTTCTAGGTAGTAAATAATATCGTGTGAAAAACTAAGAGCTTCCCTATCTAACTGAGTGTTCATCATACCATCTGCCTTCCAATCAACATCTCTCCACCTATCAAAACCGTATTCACCCCATTCGTCATCGGTGTATCCCATTCTATACTCATCTGTTGGTTCTAAAACTCCTTGACCATTTAAATCATCTAAAATACCTAAATCAAATTCTGCTAGTTCTATTAAAAAACCTACTAAGTCTATTTTTTCCCTATCTTCCCACTTTGGTACTGAGGGGGATACATCTCTGACCCAATCAAAATCACCCTCTTCGTTTATGAGGGTATCTCTATTTATCCAACCCCTTTTCATTGGGTCGGTAAACCAAGAACCTAGTTTTGTTTTTTTAGACATATTTTAATAACTGTTTTCTTATTAATAAATATTATCTAGTTTCATTAAATAAATTTATGTTCTTTAATTTCTAATTTAATACCAATAGTACCTTCAAATAAATTTTCATAAGACCAAGAACCATCACCATAAACAATGGGATCTGTTATATTTTGAAACTGGTAATCGAAATAAAATAGGTTACCTTGTGGTGAATCGATAGGTTCTTCGGTTATGATGTTATTGGTATCAGTAGTAACTGTGAGTTCTTGAACCCAAATTGGTCTTACCCTAGGTATTACCCTAGTAGTCACATTTATTTCCCCAAATTCTGTTGAAAGGTCAAATGGTTTTAACCAAGGGGATTCAAAACAAAAACTAGGTATGCTTTTATTCGGTTTCATTAGTTATCCTACCATCTCTATCTAGTTCTGTTATTTCACCCTTTCTGTTTTTAATGACCATGCCTAAATTGGTGGGTGAAGCAAAATAATCAACCCTTCTATAGGTGAATTGTTCTGAAGCCTTTAAAGCTTGGCTTTCCGAATTTTTCACTTGTATTGTAACTACCTCATCATTATAATTCATAATTAAATCAATACCAAATATCATATCAATAAAGTCACCATGCCCTCCTTGGTATAGTGTTTTGAATCCTACTTTTTCTAATATTGACTTGACTTCGTTTTCAGCTCTTTCACCTCTTTCTGAAAGTGTCTTTGTGTTTCTAACAAATTCTTTATACTCTTCTAACTGAAAATGTTTATCCATTAAAGATCTTAAATTTTCTTTTTGTGATAATAAGTATTTTTTTAAACCTAAACTATTTTTATTGACTATGTTTTTAATATCCCCACTCCTAATAAAAAGTTCTGTTAAAAGTTCTGCCAAATCTGAATAATTAGTATTCAATTTGTTTACATGGTGCCATTGACCAGACTCATCAAATAATACCACTTTATTGTTTAGATGTTCAACATAATAACCATCAGATACCTTTTTGATTTCTTCAAAGTTTGGTTTATTATATAAAATACTTAAGGGTTCTTGGTATTGGTGGTTTAGATCTTTGACCTCCCCCATTAGTAATATTTTAGAGTTTATTATATCTTTAAGACCTAAATCTTTATGTAAAAAACTACCCATACTTGCCAAATCTAAACATAGATTTTTATGCTTACTGTTGTATTCGTAACGTGAGCACCTATCATATTTGGTTTCATCAATATCGTTAGACTTTGCTTGTAGGTCTAACTCTAGTTGTCTTTCTCTAAGTATTTGTCTAATTTTTTCCTTCATAAAAATAAATGCGGTATTAAAACCACTCTTTCTCCTCTTCTACCAATTTCAACTCATTGGTACAGTTGGGACAAGTATACTTAACGTTAAACCTTTTGTCAAGGATAACGTTATTATCACAAGTACATTCTTTCACACCAAAGTCTTCTTTCTTTGGGTAAGGTTTAGGTTCATAATTACATAGTAGTGTCTTATCTAAAATATAGGCGTATCTGTGTTTTTGGGTTCTTGGTAACCAAACACCTTGTGCATCATTTGTTTTACCTCTAAAATTTTTCTTAAAGGTACCATCACCTTTGTATAAGAAAAAATCACTCTTTTTATTAGATAAACCAAAATAAGTGAAGTTACAAACTTGGTAGATACTGCCACTATGTCTAGAATTATCAGCTAAAGTTATTACTGATCTTATACCTTCTTTCTTCAACATCTTAATACTATTACCCAATAAGAAAGATGTGGCGTTAGTCCCATTTAGTTCTGGTATAACACACAATCTACTTAGTTCCAAAACAGATTGATCTTGGTTAGTTAGGTTAAACCAACCTTTCATAGTTGTGGCTCCTTGTGGGTTAGAAAAAGTGGTGACCCCAATAAGACCATCATCCTCTCTACTAAATAAACCATACGCAAATTTAGAGAAAAATTTTGCGTCACCTAAATAATGATACTTTTTAATAAAGTCATAAGCTTCACTCTTATTTATCTTTTTGATGGTAAAAATACTTTTAGCTTTGACCTCTCTGTTGATAAATTTTTGTATTAAATCGTATTTCATTTTTTTGTGTTTTACATTTAATAACACAAATATAATAAAATTAATTTAAATAAAAAATAATTAAGTGTTTTTAATTTCAGAAAAATCACAAACTAAATCATTAAAGGCTATTTCATATAAAGACTTTAAATCTAAATATTTATATTCATCTTTATTTTTTATTTTCTTTAAATTTCTGAATAACTCATCTCTCAGATTAAGTTCTTGAGCTTTGTATAGAATATCTTCTATTGTTGACATGTGACACTTTATTAATAAGTATCAAAAAAAGTGTTTAATTCTTATGTGCGTTCACATTTTTTTCATTAATCTCTACAACACTTAAATTCATTTGTGGTATCTCTTTTAGTGTATCATATTTACCTTTAGCAACTTGTTCTTTCCATAATAGATCTTTAGCTTTAGGGTATTCTATACCCCAAGTGACAGTGGACCCATTTTTTAATATTTTTTTAGAACTTTTACTTAGGGGTATAATATACCTAAATTGTTTACCCCTTATCCTTCTAATACCCTTTGTTTTCATAAAATCTGGGGTCATCCAAAATAACTTATCTTTACCCAAAAAATCAGCATTTTCTTTTAGTAGTGACTTAGAACTTCTAGGGTGTATTTTTTCACCTTTCGGAGATATATAGATATCTGTCCATATAAAACCACCATATATGAAATTTGAAGCTTGATAAACGTAACCCACTTTACCTACAATACCATCAGCCCATGTGTATAAAAATTTTTTTTCTGGTAGATTAATTTTAATCCATCTGACAACTGAAGATATCATTTGAGACTCTGAGTTCCTAGGCATTTTATCATCCATACACATTTTACCGATTTCATAATAATCTTGTGATACCAACTTAGGGAATAATTTTTTTATTGTCTGTAAAGGCTGTGTACCCCAACCTAAAGTTAAAACACCCACTAGTTCACCATCGTAAAAACAACCCAACCAGTGTTTAGTCAATCTAGGTAGTACTTTAGAGTAGTGTCTTTCTTGTATAAAATCTATTGCTAAATTTTTATCTATCTCTTTTATGTCGAAAAAATATTTCATTGTTATAACATTTTAAATAATTATAGTTATTTTTTAAAAATAAAAAAAGCTTTATAAAAAAAAAGGGGGAAAATAATTTCCCCCCCTAGTTTTTTGATATCGGAATGGTGTTCAGTTTTTATTTTTCACGTAACCACTGTAGATACGGTAGATTTTTAATTCAGCCCCACTGAATGTCTTTATTTTACTTGAGACAAATCCAAGAGGTATGTTTTACGACCTCAAGTGTAGGATTGTCCTACGTTTAAACTTACCTATGGTCACCCCCTTTATAAATTTTGGGTAAAGGTGGGATAAAACCTCTATTCTACGTTTCTATTTTTGAAGTTATAGGTTGCAGAATCCATTCGTTTTATATCTAAAAGTTTTGTGGTAACAGAATCGTTTGACTCTTTTATATGGTAGTGACATAAATCACCACCTTTAAGGTTATCAAAGCCTTTTCTCTATTTGATCGTTTAAAGATAATTGCTGCAATTATTCCTTAATACCACAATACTTTATGTCAAAGAACTTAAATCGTTACCGATTCGTATCTTTCTGAATTAACAGTTTCATTCATAATATTAATAGGTGTTAAACTATTAGGATTTGAAATCACTGACTTCATTAT
>CETF01013914.1_pt1 | contig 29768 bp, 48 predicted proteins | sample 326991 | NCBI WGS metagenome assembly CETF01 (sample SAMEA2622331, study PRJEB7988) | marine metagenome | biome: marine biome (ENVO:00000447); feature: surface water layer (ENVO:00002042); material: "saline water (ENVO:00002010), including plankton (ENVO:xxxxxxxx)" | depth 5 m | reverse complement strand
GTGATGATGCTAAATGTACCTGCATTGGGAGAGGAGTTTCCAATAACCACATCATTGATTGTACCGCCCGTAACTGTAAGCAAAGATGTAGTTAAAGCACTTGGGCTAAATTCTCCTGTCGCAGAAAAAGCCCCATCAACAGTTAAACCCGCGGTTAACTCCGCAGAAGCATTAACAGTGAGTTTTCCACCTAATGTAAGGGTATCGGCACTTGACCCACTTTGAAAGTCTTTTAAATGTGCCATTAATTCTCTAATGCTGTTATTGACCAGAGAAGGAGCCATTCCCTCTGCTAAGTTAATTCCGTCAATATCTGTGTTAGATGAGGCGGTTGCGTTGTATTCTGATATTTTAGTTTTTGCCACTTTTCTATCCTTTACTGACTAGCTTCTTGGAATCTTGCTTCCTGAAAATTATCTTGTAAAATCTTGTTAAGCAATTGCGATATTAAAGCCACAACCCTTGGTTCGTTGTCGCTGATAGCCACAATTTCTCTTAACATTCTGTGTGATTCAGGGTCAACAACTGCTTTAGCTAATTTATCCGCATGATCACCCATCAAAATTGAATCAGCGATTCTTCCTATAACTTGCAAAGGAGCATCAAATCTTATCTGCCTTAATGCTCTTTCCATAGGTCCATATTTAATTCTTTCGCCTTCATCTATCATGAACGCTGTTTGCGCGCCTGTTTTATTTACAGAACCCGCGATTGCTAACAAGTCTGTTAATTCATCAAACGCTTTAAATTCATCCTCTGTTAATAACGCTTTAAGTTTTGGTCTATTTGTTTTATTTTTTAATGTCGCAAAAGAAAATATACCGCCTCTGTCAACGGCGTTGTCTGCATCTTTTACACTACGCGTAAACGCTTGTTCAAAGAAACCTTGCATTACCGATTTTTTCACTTCTTTATATAGCTGTGGATTTTCAGCGTTTATCATGTTAGCTATATCTTTAATTACAGATGGTTCGCTTAATGCTATTTTCTTAACAATTTGTTCCGGCGATTGTAAGTTTTTATATTTGCGTTGTAATTTAATTAAACCTTCAACCGGTTCTGAAAACTCCGCAAACGTTTTTTGCGCTAATTCAAAAGAACCATCACCTGACGACCTTTTTAAAGCATCATTTAAGGATTCTCTTATAGCAGTTATTCTAGCATCCATTGGGCTTTTTAAAGTAGCCCCAATACCTGTTTCAAAGTATTTGGCGAATGTATCTCTAGCGTTTTTTATTCTAGTAAAATCTGTTTCGGGAACAACTTCTTCAATTCTGTTGCCGTCTTGGTCTTTTGTAATGACTGTTTTTTTCAACATACCTTTTATTTTTCTTAGTATGTCTCGCTCTGGCGCTGTTTGAGAAAATTCATTCATCATAGAATCAATTAATCTTACTGTTGGCGCAACCATTACTGGGTCAGCGGTTTTTGCGGCTTTGTTATATAACCCTTCGGTAGCTTGTGTTCTTGCATCTTTAGCTTTTTGTAAAGCTGATTCACCAACACTCACTACGTCTTGACCTATATCACCTGCATCGGTTCTGCTTCTTTGCCCGAACAAATCGTTGATTAGTTTGCCTATAGCATCTTCGGTTTTTCCTTCACGCCTTCGATAAAACTCACCCATTGTATCGGCTGATTCCGAATATCTCCCCAAAGCATTTTGTAAATTCTTCGCACTTCGTAATGCCGTTTTTTCGCCAACGGCCAAAGGAATATCATATTTTTCTGATAAGTTCATACGTCTTTGCATAGCTACTGGGTCGAGTTTATTAACGTCTATATTTTTTGTTAAACTCCGCAAAAGGTTAAAAGCTCCCGGAATTAATTGAGCGCCCGCATCTAACACCCCTGTTGTAGCCATTCTACTTTTGTCTATTGGACCTGCGGGGGCAATGCCTTTGTTTTTTGGTTGCAATAAATAATTTTCTAATTGTTGTCTTAAAACATCCGCGCCTGCACCTGCCGCTCCAGTTGCGGCCATAGAAATAGGTGCTGTTGCCGGAGACATCATCAAAGGTGCTGTAGCTGTGCCTGTTGCTACTGCAGGGATATCTGCTATTAAATTAGGTGCGGCTCTAGCGTAACTCGATGTTCCTGTTTGCGGTAACACGCTGTATAGTTGCCCTCTTCCTGTTAAACCTTCGGTTGCGCCCTTGCGATAAACAGGTTGGCCATTGCGTAAAAAAACCTTTTCGCCTGTTAATTTAGATAAAAACTGCACCAATTTATCAGGGTCAGCAAACACACCCGCTTTGATGTTAGGTACTAAATCTTTAATTTCTTTATCAGCGTATATAGTTTCAGCCGGCGGTTTCTCACGCAGTTTTAATTTTTTGCCAGTATCAACAAGTGAGCCGTCGGGCAATACTTTTTTAACGCCATCCAGTATGTCTTGTAATTCTTGTCTAGTATATTTTTTCGCATCCATCGTATTATCTTCCCCTACCTTCGACATAGAGTTCGACAAACGCGGCATATTGGTTTTCTAAATCTGGCGGCAACCGTGACAGCGCAAATAATCGTTTGTATTCGTCCTCATAATACCCGCGGTCTTCTGGATTTATGCGAGGTATAATTGATTGTAATTTTTGTAATTTCTGTCTATTAACATGGATAGAATCAAATTGAACTAATCGTAATTCGTCTATCAGTTTTAAAATACTTTCTTCTGTCATAGCGAAGTCAGCTTGATTTGCCGCTTCAAGTGTAGCTGTTTCTCTATCTGTTATCGAACCTTGACCTTTAAGCTGTGCCCTCGCTTCTAAACCTGCCCGCGCTAATTGATTAATATATGTTCTAGTGTTCGCTACTCTGTCTGTGCTTTCAGCGTCAGCGAATTTAAATTTTAAGCCAAAAAATGCACCTAGCTGATCAAGTGCTTGTAAACCCTCGTTGAAGGCCATTTCTTGTCTCGCTAATGGACCTGTAAACATTTTAGGCAACAACGCTTCCATGTCATCTAATCTACGCAAAGACATTCGCGGCATACCTAACGCTCTTTTATCTAGTTCATCCACTATGTCAAACCCACGAGTTGCGAAAGGACTTTTCCCACCTTGGCTAATTGAAACAGCGGGATTTTGTATAGGTTTATATTTAGATATATCAGTTACGGGTAAACCGGTCGTTAAGTTTATCATTTTATTATTACGCATTGCCACCGGTATGGTGTCGCCTTTTTCATCTTGCATCATTGTTAGATTTGTTGTTTTGCCTAATTGAGCCATCAAACCTCCAGCTCCTAACAAGTTAGCGAATTGCTGTTGTTTTAATTTTTGGTTCATTAAGTTTTGAGCCATCAGGTTTTGATACCCGCCACCTAGAGCCTCACCAATCGAACCGCCTTTGGTGGGCTGTAATAAACCAATAGCCATTGCGGTTGATGGGTTCATCATAAATTGATTAATGTTGCCTAATATACCCTGTTGTGGGCTTTGCCCGCTTGGCATCAATCCTTTACTTTGACTAAAATTGGGAGCGTAAGGCTGATTTGTACCTTGCCCTTGCGGTGAATATGGGTTGTAATTAGATGTTGGCACTGTTGTATAATCCGAAGTTACCATGCTCGATCTTGGGTCAAGAGTAGGATTAAGGTTAGGTTGCGAACGTGCGGGTGTTGGTAACCCTAATAAATTTCCACCTTGACTTCCACCCGTGCCAAATGACTGATTCATTTGTAACAGATTTAATAAATCATTAAAATTAAATGCTGACATAATTTTTCCTTAACTAAATAATCCGCCTAACGCAGCTCCTGCGATAGCACCATAAGGGCCTCCTAATTGCGCTCCTAACATAGCCCCACCTGCCGCTCCTGCTATTGGGTTGGTTCTTGGAACCGGAACTGTTTGAACTTGACCCATCGGTGCGCCGTATGCGGCGTTAAGGTACTGTTGCAATTTGAGTTGAGGTAAATTAGTATTAAAATTAAACCTGTTGATGTCGTCTTCTAGCGCCATAGCTTGATACCCTTCTGCTGCCTGCCCCAGTTTTAACAACCTATCGATATCTGCGTAATCTTGTGCTGCCATAGAAGGTGCTAATTGTGTTTGGGCAAGTTGATTTTGTCTTTCTCTTGCATAATTATCAAAGGCAAGTTGTCCTGCTGTATCTGTTAAAGCACTAGCAAACTGACTCGTTGCCCGGTCTTGTAAATCTGCCATTGCCCCTGAACCATAACGCCCTGCCATAGATGCTTGTGAATTAATTTGATTCATAGCATCGAAATACTTTTGTTGAGCAGCATCAGACGCTGTATTAAATACGTCAGTAAAATAAGGGTTATCGGCTGTTAAATAGTCGCCTGATATAGTATCAAACACTTGTTGTTGCGCCGCAGGTATTAATGGACTACCCATAACCGCTCTATTTTGTGCCGCATCTAATCCTGCTTGCGTTTGTTCGCTCGGGCCAACAAAAGTATCGCCGGGATAAAATGATGGCATATCTGACGTTTGATATTGTTCTTTTGCTTGCTCTAAGCCATATTCAACAAATGGCGCTTGAGCCGGGTCTAATTTTTGATAAACAGTTTGTGTGCCGCCTCCGCCGCTCATAATAACTCCTTAATATATTTTCTAGGTTTAAATCCAAAACGTGTCGCTTTGCGACTCCAACCTTTTCTCCATGACTCAAAAGAAATTTTATTACATCTTACTTTTTCTGCAACTTCTTCTATCATGTGCCATTTCACATAATCATCTATATGCGGGTCACAATACCCCGCCCATAAATGAAATGTTTGTTCTTTTTGTACTTGACCAACAATAAATCCAATTGGTTTATCAACATTGAAAGCAATCCAGAGCGTTGAATGTCCATTCAGGATGTCCGCAAAGATTTCCTCTGGAATCCATTGCTCTGGACTCTTTCGTAAAACTAACTCTAACTTTGGGCGTAAATACTCCCAATACAACTTTAACTCTGCGGGTGGTATGTATTTTTTGTTTATCACCCGATGACTAAATAACTAAATGTTGCGCTTGCCGCTGTGTTTGCGCTATGCGATATTGTTGCAGAACCATCTACTTTTTCTGAAATAAACATATCATTCATAAATGTTGCCGATGCTGTGTTAGTAGGCATAAACAAAACAACGCTATCTGTGCTTATTCTTACATCTGGCAAACTTGTTGCCGTTGCACTACTTGCCGCTAAGTTTATCGTGCCTGTTGCGTTTATTTTACCACCCATAGCATTATTGACAACTTCCGATATTTGTCTTGCGGTTCCCCCCGCATACGGTAAAACACGATATTGACTCAACGCATTCCCCTTGCTTTAATATCTAAGTCGACTCCAACTGCGGCCGTATAGTTGCCACTCGGAGACACTTTTACACGGTGATACCTGCCGTGACTACGCAAAGCACATCTATTCTCACTATCTGCACTAGCAACCGCACCGAAAGAAACTTCACTATCTAATCTCGCTCTGCTTGCAATAGAAACATTTGCTGTACCTGAATCAACCTGTGGTTTTGCTAAGGTAATAATAGAATTTTGACCCACAAGGTCGCCAGTTATAATTTCTGCTCCTGTAGTTGCGCCTGAAAATGCTACAATTTTTCTATCCTCTACCCCTGCAAGTAACGTGTTGTCAGCAACCCAAAACCTATCATCTAAACTAATACCTAAGTCATCTAAGCTTGCTGAATAGTTATCCAATGACTCAAGCGTAATACCTTCCGTTTCTACGCTCGCAATAAAATCTGCTGTGGTTTCGCCTCTTGACCATCTTTGAATTTGCCAATTGTAAATTAATATTGATTGAATTGAACTATTGTTTGTGTACAACCAAAAAATACATCTTCTCACAGGGTCAACTGCTACACTCATATTATTCAATAACGCCAACTCGGCATCATTAAAAAAGAAACGATCTATTTTCTCAGCACCGATTGGCTGTACCTTCGTACCATCACAAAAATAAAATCCATCATCAGATAAAAAGAATGATAAATTTCCGTATTGGGCTATAGATTTAGGCTCCAAACAACCTAAACCCCTACTAATAGTATCAAACTGAAAGTAAAGGGGTGCGCCCGCATACGTCATTCTTGAAATACCACGTTGCAAAAATATAAGTCCAAATTCACCCCCGGTTATGCCGACAATATTACCGCCATCCGGGATTATCTGAAAATCTGACTGACTTGTTGGCCCGCTTGACCAGTCCGTTTCATCGTTTATATCTGACCATAAAACTTTATTCGGTTCTTCATTTGTTCTACCGCAAACTACAAAATCTCTCACAACACTTACAAAATGCGCTGTAGGTGCGGCACTTGCTAAATCTGCAAAATTACTGCTTGTTCCTATCGTGTAAGCCTGTACAATCTCTTCTCCGTTTGCGGCTAGTACAACCTTACCAAACTGTGCAGTAGACCATCTACCGCTTTCTCCTGCGCTATAATTGCCCGCTTGGCTAATATTTGTTAAGTTCAAATTACTAGAACTATATTCAAATAACTTTGTGCTAGAAGAAGCGAAAACCTTTGTCGTATCACCAAATCTACCAGAAAAAACACCGTTTAAATTTTCACTAGCATCATTACTAATAGCTGATATGCTAGGCAAAGGCCCATAACCAATTTGTTGTGGTATTACATTTTTAGCCTCAACTAACGCACCCGCTACTGGTGGTTGATCGGGAAGCCATTCGCCGAAAGTTACTTTTTCCATTACGTTACACTCATTGCCATTGGATTGCCGCTGAACTCGCCTCTATCATCAGATGAGGTTAATTGTATTCTTGCTCGGTCATACAAACTAGCCCAAACTGCTAATCTTTGGTCATTCATTAGAAATGGTTCTGATTCACCTAATGCAGCATATAACAAACAATCTGGAGCAATCGTTAGAAATGTGTTGCTTGTATTGCTGTCGCTTAAAAAATCCGGAGCGGCATAATACAATAATTTGCCAGTGTAAGTTGTGTCAGGGGTTGGGCCAAAAACAAAATTAGAGCCGTCCATAGTGTAAAAAACAGGCTTTCCTGTTTCGGTTGTACGCGCTGTTCTAAAAAACGTTGTAGGCGGCAAATAATCTAATTGCGTTATTGGGGTGCTGTCTATGTGCAACTCCCGCAATTCTAAAAAATCACTAGGTATCGCAACACTTGAAGCGTTTATTGTTAAATCGCTAGTAGTGAGCATTTCTCGTAAACGCAAATCTCTCCTTATGCGTACTTCAGCAAGTTTGATAAAATCAACAATCTGCGTTGATAAATCATCTCTTGCTAAATAATTAGCAACTAAACTTTGTAAGTCTGAATAGGTTGCGATAGCCATTTATATTCTTCCTGTTCGTGTGCGAAAAAACCTATTATCTGGGTCGTTTAAAAATTGTCGGAATGCTTTTTCATCAAGCACTTTAAAGCCTCTCAGAATACCTTTTTTGTTCAACGCATCTATAACAGTTAAAGGTATAGATGCAATTTTGTTCCCAAATAAATTATCCGACCATCGGGCGTTTTCATCAAAAGAATTAAATTCTTTTTTATTTTTTTCAATAATCGGGGTGCAGTCTTGTACGTCTTCAACAATGCACACTCCGTCTTGTTTGTGATACAGAGTATTTTTATAATTCATAATTTTAGGAAACCAAAGAGGGGGAGAGGGATGGAACGTACTTATGGAGATATACGAATTCCCCCTCTAAGGTTGTTAGGTTAAGTTAAGCTAAATCAGCACAAATACCATGTGCGCCTTCGTTTAAGACTCCGAGAGTACACTCAGTGACGATTTGCTGTTTAGCGGCTTGGTCGCCTGCTACTGCAAGGTCATTTGTAGTGAATGGTCGTAAATAATTTACTTCCAAAAACTCTGGGTCTAAAACTAATGCGATGTCATCTGCTGAGTTTGATGCAAGCATAAACCTATCAGGAACAACGCTAATTGTTCCGAAATCGGACATGTAAACATCAGCCGCCCCAATGATAGTCGTTGGAGCATCAGCGGGAGCCATGTATCTTTGCGCCGCGATTCCTGCAAAACCAGATACCACTTGTTTTTGTGCAGGTGAAACGAGAAGCATAGATGGGTCGCCACCTGCTTCATACACTTCTTTAACCACTGTTTTAAGGATAGTTTCTGTAAACGCTCTTTCAGCACCATCAACAGTTCCATCAACTCTCGCTGTAGAACCTAATGAACCGGCTGTTCCTGCGCTTGCAAAATCGCCATTCGTGTTAATCCACGTTTGTAGCCCGCCTAAAGTTCTGGCTTCAGCCGCTGAACCCGCGTCTTTAACTTGGTTAGATAACAAAATGGCTTCTAAATCACGCTTAATTTCTTTAGAGGCTTTGGCCAACTGGTAAGCCTGTTCGCTTTTGCGACCTGCTTTGTCGACTGCTTCTAATGTGCGTGAAACAGAAATTGTTTTCTGTAGAATTTGACATTGGTTGTTAAGACGTGTGGTTGCTGACAATGTTGCTGTTGAAGCATCAGCACCTTCGATAGCGGCGTTGCTAACATTAACGCTTGCTAGCGCATCTGTTTGCCACTCGTGCAAAGTTCCACTGGCCTTACCTTGACCAATACTATTCATGAAAGGCGTATCTGTAGGTGAGATTGAATAAATTACATCTTGCAAGTCTTCTCTACTACCGACCGCCGCATGGTTTGAAAATACTGCCATGATTATGTTCTCCTATAACATGGCTTCAAAAACATTAGCAACATCTTTTATGCTGCCAGTTTTTTTAGCCTGTGATTTAAGTTTCTTAATCCTTTGGCTTTGACCATCAGCAGGTGGGGTGACTCCACTCCTAATCATTTTTGGAGCAGATTTAACTTTCGTCATCACCTTTGGTTTTGCTTGCCGGGCTTTCCAACCCTCATGGGCTAGATCGCACAAAAAAGCAAATCTACTGTCTATTGTTGCGTTTAACTCTTGATCGGTATAACCGACTGTAAGGGCAACATTTCGCAAATTCTTCTTGATCTCTTTGCCCTTATCAGGGTGAAAGTAGTCTGGAAGTTTTGTTGCTACTTTTTTCTTTTCTGCTTCTAATCGCTGTGCAAGACGCTTTTGATTCTCCGCTTGTTGCTCTGTAGCAAGGCGGTGTTGTTCTTGTCTGATTATTGCTAGTTGTTTATCCCTTTCTTGTTGCTCCGCAACTTTCATCAAATAAGCCTCTGGATTACTTTGTTTAAGGGCAGACAGATCCTCTTGTTGATTTTGACCTTGAAGGTACTGGTCTATAAGGTTTATATACTCCGAATACTTTTGTCGCTCCTGAGTGTGTTTTTGATACGCCTCATCTTGCTCCGCTTTCTTCGATGATAACTCACCTTTTAAAGATTCAACCTCTTTCTTGTCATGTGCAAGAGATTCCATCTTTTTGCGAACATTGGCTTCAAGCTGATAGTTTTTAACCAATTCATCCAAAGTAACCTCATGCTCTTCGCCTTCCGCTTTTACACGATAGGTTTCCGGTTGAGGTGCCTCTTCTGCTTCGGTTTGTTCCTCGACTTGTTCCTCAGATACTTCCTCAGTTTCTTTGGCTTCAACAACTTCTTGTTCTTGTGGTTCCTCTTGAGGTTGATCTTGCGATGCCTCTCCTTGATCCATCAAACTCATGATTTTGCCTGCGGCCTGTTCTACATTTAACGATTCCATGCCTTGTTCTTGGTTAACAGTTTCGCTCATTTATTTTCCTTTTAAAAAAATTTCCATTTGCTATTATGGACAGCTTTGTTATAAGCAATGCTTTCAAAGTGTCCAATAATCTTTTGTAATGCTTTTATCATTCGATAGGATTCTTCCCTTCCTTCGAAATCTTCTACCGCACTATTTGCTATTTGCGATAAATATTCATTTGTAATAGTTTCCACCGACTTTTTGAATGCGGTGTTTTCTAGTAACTCCCTCGCTTCTTGTTCTGTCATATTATCCGTGAGTTGAAGTTTTAAAACTTCTTGGGTTATTTGATGTATTTTGTAATTTTGCTAACTCTGCCGCTTCTTTTTGTGCAACAAACTCTTCAAATGTTTGCGGGTTAAATTGTGGCAGGTTACCAAATCTAAAAGGTACGCCAAACTCAAACCCTGTTGGAAGGGTGTCTGTAAACCCTGCGACCCCCGATCTAAACATTGGGTTTTGTTCCATGTTTTGCATAAGTTCAACATTATTGGTCGTTGGATTTATTCCGTAAAATTGTCCTGTTAAATTTGTTGGCATAAAGTTTACGCCGCCTGTGTCACCGCTAGTATCAAACAACCCTGATTCAATTACTGGAGTCATTAAATTCGAAAACCCATCACTTGTAGGAATACTAGACCGAATATCACCAAGAACAGAAGAAGCAAATACTTCTGAATCGCTCACAGGAAGAGTTATTGGCAAAACTTCTTCTGTAGAAGGTACGGTATTTACACTTTGCCCGGCATCTGATTCTGCGGTTTCTTGAAATATTCCCGCGTATTTTGTCGGGTCGGATAAAATACCTTCTGCAGTTATCGGGTTAAGGGGGTCTTGTTCTAGCTGACCTATAAAATTACCGGAGTCTCCTTTTATCGAAACATTAACATAAGTACTTGGATGAGAAGTATTTACCGCTCCCATAGGATTTTCTGAAGATGTAATAAAACTGTAATTCGGAACATTCACATAATTTCCGTAATAATCGACTTCTCCTGCATCTCTCAGGTTCTTAATCCGTTGGACTTCTGGCAAATTATCTGCAATCCATTGCCTAGAATTACCAAGACTCACCCCGAAATTATCCATTGCATAATCTCGAGCAGCATTATACATTGATATTACATCTGTTGCATAAAAAACATCATTTATTGTTGTGGCCATTTTACACCCTCTTCTGTTCCATGCTACATTATCCCCATTGACATCGGTTCATTCATTGCAAAAATACCCATGTTATTTTGTTGTTGAACTATAGGTTGTCCAATTTTTTGTATTAATTCTTTCAATTCCGGCGTAATAGGTATGCTTAAAAATTTGTATTCTTCGCCGTCTTTTTCGTTTTTCATGGTAACAGTTTCCACCTTTGCGCCGATTTTTTTTGCATACTTTTTTACAAATTCGTTCGCCTGTTTGTATACATTTGTTGGCGCGCTAGACGAATGTGATGCAACGCTTTCAGGCGTTGAAAAAACCGCTCTGTCGTAACCTTCTTCAACTGCTAATTTGATTGTTTCTTTAACGCCCAGTTCGTGTTCTTTTTTAAAAGGCGCGTCTGGTTTTAAATTTCCTAATTTTTTTCCTAGCATCTGGCTTGATTTTTTTAAAAGAGTTTCAATAAAATACATAGGATTGCGTTCTTGCATTTTAGTAAAAGAATCTTCATATGGCATGAGGGGTTGCATAAAACCGGCTAAAACATCATTCTCGGCCTGACTGTTGTTCTTTAAATTTCCCAAGTCCAAAATTTCTTTTGGCGTTATATCTTTTTTTGATAACTTGTTTACCATTTTTTTAATAACTTCTTTGTCAGTATCTGTAGCGTCAAATGTTTGCGAGTTAATCGCTTCTTTTAAGGTTGAAACAACAATGTCTTTGTTTTGCTCAACAAAGTTTTCTTGAAGGCTTATTGTATCAGCATCGTATTTTTCTTTGGAGAATGGCGGCCTCGCCATATTTTCTTTTTGTTGTGCTTTTATTTCGTCTTGTAGCATATCAAATTCATAAAGAGCCTCGTCTATCGCTGATTCTTTGCTAGTTAAGGTTGCTTTTTGACTTTGATATGCGCCTTTTTGCCCTCGTGCTGATTTATGAAAATCAGATTGTATTTCTTCCACGAATAATGCTTTTTCATTTGGAAACTCATCAACTACTCGATCTGTAAACCGCAAATGAGCCAAACCATAAGTTCCACTTTCATCATCTACGTCAACTCCCATAAAATCTGGAGGCACATCAAAATGACCCTCCATTTGCGTTTGAGCTATTACCTCAGCTTGTTTATCACCCGTGGGATAATTGTCTGAAGGATCCATTCTGTAACCATAAACTTTAAAACCAGGAGCTGTTTCCACGTCCTTTTGATTAAAAGTTAAATCTGGATACCCGGTTTCGTGGGGTACCTCCACTCCTTCAACTAACTGTTCTCTTTTTAAATTTATAGTATTGTCCTTTACAAAATCCATGACCTCTTCTTTAGTGAACTGTTTTTTTCTTGTCAAAAAGTCAGGCAAACCAATCCATTCCAATTCCTCTTGTTTCACGTTTGCATCTTTTTTAAGCATGCTTAAAAACTGCTCGCCTGTGCCGGAGGGTTGGTTTATGTTTTCTACCGAACGTAGTGTTGGTGAGTAATATCCAAGTTCATCTATATCATCAAAGTTGCTCAACAAACCACCACCACCGCCTTTACCATACATCTTGGAAAGCATCGGCTCGTTGATGTCTTTTGACAAATCAGCTCCTTGCTGAAATATATTTTTCCCTTGACTAGCGATTTGTTGCACGTAATCTTTGATTTGCGGAAAAAATGGAGCAACACTTAGTATTGCTGTTTTCGCCGCTGCCGTTGGAGTTACACTACTTAATAACGCGTCTGAAAAGTCGCCCGCTGAACTTTCCCCGAATATTCCTTTAGATTGCTCAGGTAATAAACCGAGCTTTGTTGCGTAATCTGTGGAACCTACAACGTTTTCAGGTTTTATAATACCGCTCATAGTGAATGGCAACCCGAGCAAATCAATCATTCCGGTTCCAATCTGAGGAATACCGCGGCCAACAGTGTAAGCTGTTTTACCTAGCGCATCGCCAACTTTCTGGGCATAATCACCTAAGTTAAACTCTTCTTCTTCTCGCATCAACATCAGTTAGGAATCTCCGTGTTTCCGGTCATATCGTTGGATACTTTTGTCGCTTTGATTTGTGCTTCTGCCAAAAATTCCTGTTTCTTTAACTCCAACTCTTGCATCATCTTTTCACGCTGTAACTGAATATCTGCTTCCATCTTGCGTTGTTTGATAGCAATATCAGCCTCTGCCTTTTGTTTGTCGATCGCGATTTGAGCCTGGGCTTGAGCCATCGCCGCGCTGACCACCGGATCTTGTTTCTTTTGTTGCCCCTGCTGAGCAAGCATTTGATCTTGTTCTGGAGTGATTTCGCGGAAGAATTGTTTGGTATCCTTAAACCCAGACGTTTCTATAAACTTTGCTAAAGTCTCCCGATATTGACCAACGCTGACCAGGGGATTATTTGGGCCGAACATTTTTAGTATTTCTTCTTGTTTCTGCATGACCATCTGCAATATAGACATTTGTTGTTTCTGATCACCCGTACCTAACCCAACATTTACTAATACATCATATTGAGTGTCCCATAAACTAGGATCTACATTAATGTATTTACCCCGCATCCGTATAATTTGTGGTTTGCTGTCGTATTTGCAGGCAAGGTGCAAAATGCCCTTGAATAGACTCTTGATGCCTGTTTCTGCAAATATACGGGCTATCAGTTCAATCTTGCCAGTAGCGGCGTTGGTAGATGCGGCAATGGCGGCGGCTGTTACATTCTGTAATACATCTGGAGCCAAACCTTGCATCGCATCGCTTATACCTGTTCTTTTCCCTTGTACTGCGTCTAAATACTCTAACATTGGGAATGCTTGATTTGCCAACTGCGGGACAGTCATTGGCACGATTGCGTTTGGATTCTTTAATCTTACAACCCCTCCCGCGGTAACGTTTAGTAAATCATCTAAATTTGCCTGTCCTTCAACAACTCCAACCCTAGGAGCAAGCGACAAATAGAGCGAATCTAAAATCGCCCTTGTTATTGCGGTTTTTTGTTCTTGTATGTCCATTGACCTATCAGCCAATGATTGACCGAAAAACTTATGCGGCAATGGGTAAGGGCAAATAGCATGGAACGGGTTAAAGTCTATTTCTTCGTTGGATAATACTTCGTTACCTGAATAAACAACTTTGCGCCTTTCGGCTATGCCGTCATCGTTGAAGTCGGTGAACAAATAACATTCAAACACTTCTATTTCTTCCATGGATTTATCTAGCGATTCCATGTCGTTTGGTTGTTCGCCCTCTGAAAATCTGCTCACTCTTTCCGGTGTATAAGATAACTCATCATACGCGGGTAAGGTTTCTACAACTTCTGGGTCAAAACCTAATGCAACTAAATCTGTTCTTGTGATTAATTTTCTATGCGCGCAAAAAGGGCTGTCGGCTATGGTTTTGCCTTTTTTGCTTATTAAAAACTCTTCCGGCGGCAACGACTCAACTACAATTTTTCCTGTGCTTGTCTTCTTTCTAACCTCAACAGCAAAGTTTCGTTTCGTGATTGCTTCGCCCAGTTCGTTTTGTATAATTTCTTCTGTTATCTCTTGGCTGACCACTTCTCTTGTCTCATCAGCCAATAACATAGTCATTTCTTCTTCGGTTAACGACTCATAAGTTTCGGTGTTGGCGTGTTCTTTTTCTTCGTAATAGGCTTTGAAAATACCCACTTTCTGCGTGAGCGCAGTTTTCATGGTTTCGTGTAGTATGTCAAAACCTTCGTTTTGGGTATAAAACACCCAGTTACAATAATCTGTAATTTGCTCGGCAATCTGTACGCCTTGCGGGTTTCTGGCCTCAAACTTAACTGCATTCTCGCTACTAGCAAAAATACGCATCAAATGTGGCATAGCCCCATCAACGGCCTCGGCAACTTCGCCGGTTACAATCGTGCTACGACCTTCTACTTCTGTGCCGTAGGGTCTTCTGAGATACGCTTCTAAAGACTTACGTCTTTCGGTTGTTGTCTCACTTTCTATGTACCCGATTGCTGAGTCCAGTTCGGCTTGAACTATTGTTTTTAGTTTGTTTTCGTTCATTCAGTAGTTGCTCCAACGCTTCTATGCGTTTTTCTAGTTCATCTATACGTTTTTGAGGGTTTAACCCTTGTTTTTCTAGTATCATACAACCCACCTATGGTTAGGTTGCGGTAAATGACCCCAGTTTTCGTTGGTCATAAACTCGCAACTGGTACATAGATACCTTAAACAATCGGCGGCGTGGCTGTGTTCGTCATGCATTGGGCTTGAAGGTTCGCCCGCGCTGTTAATTGTTCTGCGGTATCTTTTTATATGGTTTACTAAGTCTTTGGTCTTTTCTTTATCAAACCAAATCCTCGGCATAACCATGCGAGTCTTCATTATACCCTGTTCAACGTCCATGCGACCTAAAGTAAAAACATCTCTACCCATGCCGCGTAGCATTTCCTCGGTGCTTTTGCCGTGTTTAAAATCTTTATGAGTAGCATCGTGAGGCAGATAATCTGTACCCCAGTTCCAATCTCTTGTTTCTAGTTCTTTTATGTAGCTTTCTAAGGTTCTGTGGCTGTCCTCTATAAAATCAATAATCCGTAACTCTGAAGCGGCCACTTGAACCATTATGATCGCCATGTTGTCATTCCACCCTAAATCCCACACAGTGTGTACTAGCAACTGTGGGTCATACGGGACGTTGCGTATTCTGCCCTCTGATATGACGTCTTGTATTTCTTGGGTATAGATTGCGCCTTCTACAGTTGGCCGGCATTTACCTTCCCAGACTGTTAAATAACCTACGGGGTCGCGTACTTTCCATTGTTTGCGTTCTTTTTCTAACTCAACCGGAAAAAATGGGTTGTCATCATAATTGACCTGTACAACCCAACTATCCTCAGGGGGGGTTTCAACAAAACGCTGATACGTTGGGTCAGTGTCTAGTTCAGGGTTAAAAGAAAGCCAAATCTGACTGCCGTCTTTTCGTATTGTTGGGATTAAAATATCCCACGATTTATTCGTTACAACTTGAGCTTCTTCGACCCAACAAATATCTGTTCCTTCTAAACTTTTTAAATTGGCTACCCCTTGTTGCCGTATACCAATGAACGTTATCTCCGAGCCGTTTCTGCCCAGTATTTTTTGTTCTTGTGCTTCAAACGCATTGTGCAACCCCATGTAACCTATTTGGTCTTTCAATAACCGGTGAACCGATTCTTGTATTGATTTTTGAGTTTCCCTAGCACATAACACCCGTAAAGGCCGTTCCGCACACATAGCGATAATTGCACGAGCAATCGTCCATGATTTACCACTTCCCCGCCCGCCGTACAAAACCTTGTGTCGTTTTGGTTTAAATATCGGGAGCAACTTTTTTGGAATCCGTAAGGCGAACTTGCTAATTAGTCTACCTCCACTCCAACTACTTCTATGCTTGTCGTTATTTCTATTGGGTCGCCATTTGCCCCTACAAGCTCATTAACCTGTCTTTCTTTCCAGCCTGCTCTGGTCTTGAGCCAAAACATTTGGGCTGATGTGTTGCCGTTTTTTGCTTGGTCAAAAAGGCTTTTAGCGATTTGCGCATTAGCATCTATACGCCCGTCATCTAGTTCTTTTTTGTAGTACTTTGTCAGCGTGTCGGCTGATATGTCCATCTTGCTTGCTATATCCTCATGCGTAACCCCAACCGCCGACAACGTTCTTGCCATTGTTCTTTTTTCGGTAGTCGGCACATGGGCAGGTCTTCCTCTGCTTGCATTTGCCATTTTTATAACTCCGGTAAATTACATAAATTTTTGCAATCCATTGATTGTGTAAAAAACTAAACTGTTCCTATAACCGCCTAAATTTACTGAATTAATAGGCGTTACCCCGTGCATATTAGCATAAGCCGGATAAACCAGTAAGGAATTATCGCTGTTTTCAATAACTAAACCATATTCGGGAACGTGTAAATGCGCTCCTAATACCTTTTTTTTTACTGAAAAAATCAAATTAACACAGCCTTTTAAATTACCCCTGTCTTGATGATAAGGCGCGGCGATGTTGTAATTTGATATACTGCTTGAAAATAATTCTGTTAAACCCAGTCGTTCCGGTACATTTTCTTTCACTAATTGTTTTTGCTTGCTGTATTGCTCGGGCATATACTTTTCTATAAGTTTCTCCCCCGCCCTACACAGTAACAACATAGCCTTTACAAAAGGTTGGGCGCTTTTTAATCCATGTATTGTTGTAGTTCTAGCGTAGTTTCTTCTCATGTGCGCTCTTGGCACCGCCGCTCCTAATACAACGCTGTACTGTTCAACCCATTCTTCTCCTTTTGCTATGGCTTGTTTGCGTGTACCTCTGTTCATTTTAGTTTTAGGTACATTAGCCGACCTGAGTTCAGTATCAGCTATAGCAATTAAATTGGTTATATTCGGTGGTAAATCATTTATATAAAACCCCACAGGCGCATCGTCTTTCATAAAGATGCTAGTTTCTGCGATGTTTGCCTCTAGTTTTTTAACCTTTGTGCCAAATTTTTCTGGGTATTTTTGACTTTCAAGTTCGATAATATTCATATCTTTAACTTGGGCAAGTTCTTTGTCTGGTCATGCAATCGCACTTCCGGATATTTACCCTTGGCGTTTTTTCTTTTGCAGTGCAACGGAAATGTTTTCAACAACCATTGAACCGCCTTTTCTTCATATTCTACTGTTCTGTAATTTTGTATTCCTCCAGATTCAGAATAATACTTTGTGTCCGGCGCTATGTAGTTATATCTGACCACCTTGTTATGTGCTAGATAATACCTAATAGAGCGTTCAAAATCCTCTTTCCCATACTCCGGTTCGGTTGAAACGTATGCAAATTTTTCATGAGCATTTATCCACCCATAAAAACAAGCCACGATGTACTTTAAATTTGTTGAAATGTTTTGTTTTAAAAAATAAGGGTTGTTTACAGGGTTGATTCCCCATATTTTTGCCTTGTGTTGTTCTGTTGTTTTAAACGCCTCTTTTATAAATTTATCCAACTCAATCAATAACTTAGTAGACTTATCATCTACTTTTTGCACCACAGCATTAATGTCGTCATCAATTCCTACTATGTTTGTGCCTTCCTCATAGTAATCAACTATAAAGTTCCTTTGTGTGTTGACGTGTTTTTTGCCCGTTGTAATTATATTTACATTGAAAGGGGCAAGGCTTTTTTCGTAGGCGGCCTTTTCTTCTGGGTCGCTTAAAAATACATCAATCTTGCTAAAATCTATATCTGTTTTGGATAAGTACCCCAACGTTTTTTTAACAATCGTTTCGCTTCTTGATATGCTCGGGATTGCTATTCTGTAGGTCATTGTTGGTATTTTTCTTGTAAAAACTCCACAATCGTCATACCTAAATTATCATCCTGACTTTTAGCAAACGATAACACTTCGTAAGCCTTTGGGTAATCTTCCACAGTAAAAGTAATTTCTATAGCCCGTCTGGCCGACCTTTCTAGTTCTTGTAGCTTAACGTCATCAGCTTCATCAAGAACGCTGTAATCCATAGGTTTGACTGTTAGTTCTTCTAAATCAAAACCAGTTAAAGCTGTATCAAATTCTAAACTTGCTAACTCCTGCAGTTCCTTAGTAACTATATCGTAATTGTACGAACCATTTAACGCTATTTGGTTGTCAGCTAAGATGTAAGCCTTTTTTTCAACGTCGGTCAAATGATCTAACCTGATACAAGGTACTGTGTCTAATCCTAATTTTTTTGCCGCTAAAACCCTGCCGTGGCCTGCTAAAATTCCGCTTTCTTTATCAACAAGCACGGGGTTGTTAAATTTAAACTTTTTAATTGATGCCGCTATCTGCTCAACCTGTTCGTCTGAATGCTCTCTAGCATTGTTCGCATAAGGTATAAGGCTTTCAACTTTTATTTGTTCTATTTTCATTAATGCACTAACGCGTTGATAACTTTCCAATTAAGGTGTCCTGAGTATTTTGCATGCGCCGTCATTCGTTCATGCATGAAACGTTTAGTCAACCATGTGTCGCTTTTGTGTATTCTGTTGCCATACCGCAAGTCAACACGATCGTTTATTAAATCGTCTAAATACTTCCAATCTGCATTGGTCATCAACAATCCCACTTTCTTAACGCTTTGTTAATTCTACTATCCGGATCGTTAGCTGTTTTGCTACTTGTCAACTTTTTTTTCATTCCCTTCATTCTAGCACAAAAAGATTTGCGTCTTGCGGCGGCTTTTTTACTTTTTTTTGCTTGTTTTGCGCTCACCGGCGGTTTTAAATTACCACCCGTTTTGTTGTTGTAATATTTACGTCCGGCGGCCGACAACCCCCCAGAGGGGTTTTTATGCTTTTTTCTTATTCTTAGAGCCACTTTTCTTTTTACCTTTCCCCAGTAAATCCGCATCTGCTTTGCGTGCGCCGCCTTTGCCGGTTGCAAAACTTTTCACTCTGCCCATAGCCCATTGTTGCGGCGATGTGCCTGCGCGGCTTCCTGAACTGTAATAAGCGCCCATACCACGGCGGTAGACCTTCTCTAACGTTGATTTGGGAATGCCGTATTTTTTGCTATATGAAGCGATACTACTACTTTTTGTTCCCTTTGAAGCCTTTTTTGTAGTTTTTCGTGCCACTTTTTATCCTTTTTTTTGCAATTTTATTCATTTCGGCGATCGTTAGCTTGCCTTCCTTATACTTTTTTTGTGTAGAAAGGATTTCTTTTTCTGATGCTTTTTTGTTTTTCGAACCTTTTAGATAAACAAGAGGCACGCCTTTTTTACTTTTGCTGACTTTTTGAAACTTTCTTGCCATTTTTTGCACTTTTCTTAGGTTTTGGACCATACGCAACTTTTTTATCAACTGGTACGGGGTTTTTGCTTAACAAATATGCCTGCATTTTTGCTACATCATCTTTTTTTAGAGTTTGCATTTTTTTCCTCTGCGTACAAATTATTAAAAGTTACTTCGGGGTCTGTGTAGCTGTCATCTTGCTCTGCACAGTATGAATGGTTGTTAGGTTTAAAATCAGGCGCACCCTCTCCTGTGAGCCAGTACGCCGGCGATGTAACGCGCACCCTATTATTAGGTACAGCAACAACATTGCCCTTGTGTTCGCCCTCTGTTAAAACCACGATGTGGCTTTGTTTGTGCTGAGCGGGGTCTTCTGCCACTGTTGACTGCGCATAATCGACTGTAAAAAAGTATCTCCCTAACAGCCATTTGCCATCAACCTTACATATCCATGGACTAGGTTTTAGCCTTGAGTATGCGGTTACAGAGTGATAGTAACTACTGCAGTCCCACGGCTGTACAACGTGCGTTGGCATGCGTTCAGGCCATTCATCTAGCGGTATGTCGCCGACTAAGGCTACAATCGGCATTTTTGCCCACATAGCACCGCCATGTACATTTGGTGTTTCGCCATCATCTGCTTCGTAGCCTGTAAAAACGACATGAAATGCCAGAGATTTATCCGGTTCTGTTCTAACCCCGCAAACAATAGCGTGTATAAACTCGCCTTTGTAAGTATCTTCTAATCCATTTGTAAACTCTTTGCGCACCCAAACCTTAAACAGCGGTATATTCTGTTCGTATAGGTCGCTGTTTAAATAGGGCAATTAGGCTCTTCTTTTAGGCTTTTTCATAGCCCTCATTTTAGCCATTTTTTGTTTCATTGTCATTGGCTTGCCGCCTGCCGCAGAACCTTTTTTCTTTCCGCCCATTGCTGAACCTTTTTTCATACCTGCCATTATTGTTCTCCAAAAAAAACCCGAGAAAACAAGGAGTAAACTCGGGTCTATACAGTAAAAAAGAGTGGGTTGGTCGAAGGAGACACGTACCCACAGATATTTTGGCTTATTTTTTTAACGATGTCAAGGTAAATAATTGCGTATTTGGTAACTTGTTATTTTAGAGCGCGCCTCACTACCTATTGGCCTATCTCGTTTTGTGACGACAAAACTGGGGTTAGGAACATATTTAAATTTGCCAGATAAATAAACTTCCGTGCGTTTGCATACTTTCATGGCTTTACAACCATCTGTGTTTGAATCTGTAGCCGTCATCATATAACTTGCGGCTCAAAGAATAAACAACATGAAACCCCATGTCCATACCGCAACCTTTAACAACTAGCCCGTCAATTTTTTTATGCGGTTTGTACCCCAAAAAATCCTGCAAAAACCAGTCGATGCATATGATGGTATTATCTTTAACAACAAAAAACGAAAGAACTCTGGTCATGCCGCCGCTTGAAACATGGCGGCAAAGAGCCCAAATAGTGGTTTGCCCATGTAAATAGTTGCAATAAAAACGGGCTATACCTTCTGCTTGATCAACAGTTAATTTAGGCCACGTTATAGAGTTATGTAACAAATAATCCCGTATAGAACAGATTGTATCGTGTTCCCCTTCGTCCACCACGATTTCAGCATCAGGATCAATGATCCTATCCATAATTTTCATTATTCCATCTCCTTCCTTACGGGGTTACATTTTCATTAAACGCGCGGTCTAACAACTCGTAAGCCTTGCCTGATTTAAGGCATTGCTCAAAAATTTCACCATGCATTTTTTCCAGAGCCGGCAACGCACCGGCATAGAATTCACGCTCCTCCGCACTTTTACAGTCACGCAGGCCGGCCAAAACCGCTACGTCGATGTACTTTTGTTTATAACGCTCTCGTATAAACTCAGTCCATGTTTGGTTAATGTTAGACGCAGGCTGTTGCATTAAATCGATGGCTGTTTCTTGGTCTTCAAACATTTTTTTTCCTTTTTAAACTGTATGAAATAACTATACTCTTAAATTACCCCTCTGTAAAGTTTTATATTGTTTTATAAACTTTTCTTTACAAACCTATTGAGTAGGAGTATTATTGAATTACAGTAAAAACAAGGAGCAAAAAATGCAAAAATGGAAAGAAGATTTTTTTAGAAGACAAAGGTTAGAAAGATTTTTCAATCTTGTTTGCGTTCGTAAAGGCGGCAAAAAAAGCACTCTAAGCTTTAAAGAAGTAACCATTATTCTAAACTGTTTAGAGTTTCACTTTGAAAACCCGCAAGTTTGGGATATATTTCTTAAGCTAACCGAAGACTTAATTTTAAAAAATAATAAAAAAACATACGGCGTGGCCGGAGTATGGGAAAGAATGCGGTGGGAAATAAAAATTGTTTTAAAACGGGAAGATATTGCGCATAAACTTAACAATAATTACAAAGCGTTTTATGCTCGATTATTTGATTTTTACAGCCCGTTGACTGGTCTTTCTAATGGTAATTTTTATACAAAGCGAGATTCCATCATGGACCACATTGATTATGAATTGGTAAACTCACACGGCACAAATACAGTTTACATGACAGACCAAGAATTAAACGAGCTAGATCAACGTGCTAAGTCAAAAATGTTGTACTGAAACAGGAGGAAAAAATGGTTAAAGCGATGAATGAAAAATTTGCGTTAAAAAAAAAGACGGGTATGAAAAGCACGTTGACCTATGTTGGGGAAAATGCGTTGATTGGTGTCCTGTATTTGCATGAATGGGCTGACAATTATCAAGAATTATTTTTTGAAAGTCATTTGGATGCAAGGAAATGGGCACGAGAAAATAAAGCTACCTACCAAACCTCATAAAACAACCTTAAATAAAGGTTTCTTTTTGCCCTCTTGATCACGGCGGGCTACTTTGTTTTCTTTAACGAGCACCGCTATTCTGCTGTTGATAACGTGTTTTTCAGTATAATCTTGTAGTTCCTCGAAAATATCATCGACAGTGCTTTCGCCGTTTTCTTTTAAAAATTTTATTATTAAATCACCTAGGCTCATTTTTTTGCGTAACTATCTAAAACTGTTTTTTTTGTAACTTCCAATAATTCTAATATGCTTTGTCGGTTTTCGTCTTTTGCTTTCATACGAAAATGCCCTTTGTTATCTACATAAAGGATAAGAAAATTATATTGATTATTAAAATCCTTTGCAATTTCTGTCAACTCATTGGCTAAAGGGTTAGAAGGTGGCTCGATATTCATCGGGGTTATTGTAAATTCATTTTCACTCATAGTAACCTTTCTTTAAAATAGTTTTTGCTAAAAATAAACCTTGTTCAAATGCGTATTTTCCCATTTTCAACCGACCGGCTAACTGTGATTTTGAAAGTTGCCTGCATTTAACATACCGATAAACGATTATTTTTTTAAGTTCTTTAGGAAGTTTACAAACCAGTTCTTCCATTCGTTCAGCTTGTTCAATATCGAAAAATTCTGTTTCTTTTGTTTCTTCATCAAAAACCTCCCCCGCCTCTGGCGTGTATTTGTGTTCAATGCTCCTACACGTTGTATCTACATGAGGACCGCCGTCCGGTAAACTTTTAAGGTACAAGTACCAATTATGTAGGGCATCTTCTATGTTCATTCATATAGACTGGGGGTTTTCACTTCTAATCTACCAGAATTAAACAACCAACCAATCGTTTGCCGGTGAGCATCTTCCCATAATTCTTTTTTATCTTCTTTTGATTTTTTCCCCTGATCTATTTCGAAATGGCAGTTATGACAAACAAAAGCCACGCGGTAATCATGAGCCTTTATACCTTTGCCTTTGCCATCACGTAACTGGTTGCTGTGTGCGCCAACAATAGTACCATCATTATTTTTACCACAACAAAAACAATAAGGCGCGTCTTGTGCAAACCTTAACAACTTTTTATTCCGAAACATTTGCGTTGGCATAAGGCATTTCTTCTAATAAGTGATCAATGACTATGTTTTCATTTCTGCAATATTGTTCTATTTCGCGTATATACTCGCTAAATTCTTCCTTGTTAAGTTTCGCTGTGCTTTTATAAACAATTGTTTCTGTGCTATCTGGTAATTGCTCAATTTTAGATGGTAATAATGCTTTTTTCAACATTTCATGCCATGCGGCGGCTCGATATTTTACGCCAGAGACAGAATGTTGTTCTTCAATTTCTTTAAGTATTGCCCAATATAATCTGTTTTGCTCAATAGTTCTTTTCCTAGGTTCAATTGTGCAAACATAATTTTCAGGACAATTGATAATCGATTCAACGGCCTTTTTTTTGCCGTCCTCAGTGTCTAGTAGAAAGTATTTCATTTTCATCCCCTTTTAACGTTCCGAACTTTTGTTTAACTTTGCTGAGTACCTTTTTCTTAAAAACAGGAAACGGCTCTTCGTCTTCGATATATTCAATTCCTAACGATTTGCCCATTTCTATTATTCCCGTTGATGAGTTAAACCATAAATCCTTCTCTTCCGGTTCAGGGATATAATGTTCGTCTTCCCACCTATGACCATTCAACCATGTAGCTAGATGACATACAAACTGCAACTTTTTTTTATCAATAGCGCCTTCTTCGTCTAACAAATTTCTTGTTATATACTCACCTTTTTTCCAATCACTATAAATTTGGGCGATGGTTTTATTTTTACTACGGGCAAATAAATACAATGCCCTAAAGTTTTTTATAAACGCTTTTTTTGCAACTTGTTTAGCCGTTTTTTTGTCAACAACCTTCCACAACATTTCAAACTCTAATTCGATATCCATATCATCTCCTTGTTATAAAAAATATGAATTTCACCCAAACGCCCCCCTACCCCCATAGAGAGTAGATTGACGGATAGGCTTCACCCCCTTGCGGGTACTGTATCACTTAGGCTTTACGCCTAACCCCTCGACCATACAGTTCACGCCAGTCGCCAGAACTTACGGAGTTGCACCGCCACCCGAAGGTGGGTCTGGTAGGTCTTTCCTTCCACGCGGGCAACCTTTACCCCTTGCTATCGTGTGGAGTACGTTAAAACTCAAATTCCTTCACTTCCCATCTGTTTTTACTTTTAAACCAACCTTCAACTACAATTCTCCAACCACTTTGTAACATAACAGTCAAAGCCTCTGCATCTTCAATTTTACGAATACGACTACTCATATTATTTTTGCTTGTTGTTTGAATAGCAATAGTTTCTTTATTGCCGATAGCAAGCAAATCAATACAACCGAATAAGTCGTGCCGCGTTTTCGTAAAGGCATTGTACTTTTCAACGTTTGCTACAAGATAACCTAACTTTTTCCATCTGAGTTGGCTACGTTGAGATAACGTCACTTATTATTCCAATGCTTCGTTTCAAAATCAACCCATTCTTGTGTAAAAACTTCAGGGTTGCAATCCCTTAAAGGTACACCCGTTTTGATTCTTAACATTGGGCAATATTTTGAAGGAACGACAATATCATTATTTTTAAACCACTTAGATACTGTTGCCCTTGTAACGTTGCACATTTGCGCCAGTTCAACAATTGATAAATCAAACTTGCGTATGCATAATTTATTGTTTTCTTTTTTCATAATGAAAAGTTTACTTTATTTTTTTTAAGAAAAGTTTATTTTTGTTTATTTTTTTTATATAATAAATCATACATTAAAAAGGAGTGATTATGGCAACTAAACGTAAAACCAACAAATTTATTAAAGATATTGAGGAACAAAGGCAACACGAACTAGAGGCTTTCAATAAGCGATTAAATGATAGCGATGGCCGTCGTTCTTACCCTGAATGGGGCGCTAACTCTGTGGCTGATGATATAAATTGCAAATTTATAGCAACCTTTTGGGGCAGTTTATTTGTCCCCGTTAATGACAAGCCTGTTGACGTTTATATGGTGTTTGATAATGAGGAAAATTGCCCTCTGTTCATTACAGTAGCGGGTAACACCCATTGCGATGTTCGCACTTTGCAGAAAAAAGATGGTGAAATGTATCAAACAATTTTGCAAGCCGTTTCTCTGTTAGACCACATGCTTTTAAGCTATTACACAAAACCAAACGAGGAGTAATTATGACAGTCCCAGAAAAAGTTAAAATCAACGTTAGAGTACACGAACAGTTAATGGCCGTTCGGGAAGAAGTTCTAGTTAATTCAAAGGAAATGTCCGGTGAAAATAAATATCAAGGTTTTAAATACTATCAATTAGTAGATTTTATGCCTGCTTTGATACAAAGCCTTAGAAAAAACGGATTATCTTATGTTGAAAATTTTAGCCCTACAGAGGCTTCGTTAACAGTTATCGACAAACAAAGCGGCAGTTATGTTACAACTACTTGCCCTATTGATTATTCTCATTTAAAAGGTTCTTCCCCGATGCAATCGATAGGCGCTTCCATGACTTATGCGAGGCGTTATTTGTGGGTCAGTTTATTAGGGTTAGTAGAATATGACCCTAAGAACGGCGGCGATGTTGACCTTGACCAACTTGATCAAAGCAAGTCAGCTATTGACCCACAAGCTAAAACACCTCAATACGTTCAAAAACATGGACAGACTCCTAACAATGTTATGGAAAAACTACAAGCAATAAGAACACAAAACCTTGAAAAACGGGGGAACAATAATGATTCATGAAAACGAAATATGCGTGAGTCAGCGTTCTTTTGATTGGTGGTATAGAAGGTTGGGTCGTATAACCGCAAGTGATGTGGGCGTTTTGTTTGCTGAACCTAGGGCGAAAGTAGATAAAGATAAACTAACAAAAACCCAACAGTCTTATGTAATTTCTAAGGCTTCGGAGCGGGTTCAATTACAAGAATTATCTTTAACGGAATTACAAAGGATTTATGGCGACCAAATTGATTTAGCTGACAAAAACGCTGACATAGCGCGGGGGGTTAAATTAGAACCCGAAGCAATGTTAAGGTTTGCTGATGCTTTGTTAGATCACTTTCCACAAGTCGGCAAAACCTTATACGTTGATAAATGCGGGTTGTTTGTCCATAAGGCTATGTCGTTTTTTGGTGCAAGTCCAGATGGCATAGTCTATGACTCCGACACAAAAAAAATTGAGTCTGTTGTAGAAATTAAATGCCCTCGCGTTGCAGGTCATTATGAGGTGATATCAACCAAGGAAGTTAAGACTGCTTATTACTATCAGATGCTTGCACAATCTTTTATTGTTGGGACAAAAACTTGTGAGTTTGTCAGCTATTGTGAGGAAGTGCCTTTTGACCATCAACTTGTTGTACTGACTCATAAATTTGATAATTCAGAACGAGAGGCTTTAATTGAAAAAGTTGATCGGTTCAACACTTTGATTGAAATTGAAAAAGAAAAACTTATGAAAACAGATACTTGGGTGCAGTTTAATGAATAAGGTATTTGTCGGTTTAGCTTGTTTAATACCTTTATTTGGAACGTATTTAATTTATACCGATTTTTTAAAAGTGTTAGAAAACGTTAGGGTTGCCGCATTTGAACAAGGTGTTGCCCAAACAACAAATAAGTATGAGGCCATTTTACAAATAGAAAGGAGTCCCGAATGGATTGATACCCAATGTATGATGTTGAATTTTGAATGGATAGATGATGTCAATAACCAAGGAAAATAATATGAATGATTATTACAGGAGGAAACAAGGCGATTATGACGAACCACGCCGGGAGCAAACAAAACAAAAACCTCAATTTACAGCAAATGCGGGTTTGCCGTACAAAGACGGTGAGGAGATAAAATACGCTAATCACAATGTTGGTGCTGTTTTTATAAACAATAAAGGCGGTCTAACCTTAAACTTGAATGCTGTTGTAATGGCAGGTATTGTACAAGGTGTGTTGGCGAGGGGTGGCAAACCAACAATAAACATCTTTTTGAACAATGTTGAAGAAGAGCAAAATAAGCGAAACTGAACAACAACTCCTGCAAATCGAAGAGGAGATTTTAAATGCCCCTTTGCGGGATTTTCTGAAAGAAGCGGAAGAGTTGGGTTACACCTTTTTTTGTAAAGATATAATAAAGAAAGTGATGGTGGCCCGACTCAGTAAGACCAGATAGTTGGTCTAGGATGCGATGAGGAGGCCGTGAGCGTGTCCAAATGTATAAAGCGGCCATTTCCCTTCTGAGCGATTCCGATGCCTGTAAAACCCATATTTAAGGCAATAACCAACAAATTGTAAGCATCACCCCTGGAGACAGCCAAATCAACCGCTTGCCCGGTAGTATGCGCTCCGGGGGTTTTCTTTTTAGCTTCTATCGGGTGTGTTGGGTCTCGATATCCAGAAGTTATTCTCAGCGGTTTACCATAGGTTTCACGTAAAACATTCAACTGATCAAGAAAAGGTTGTTGCATGGCAATATTGCCAGTATGGGAGCAAACAAATTCCGACTCTTTAAAGTATTTGCCGTAGTTCATTTTTTCTTTTGTTGTTTTTTCATCGTTTTTTCAATAAGATCAGCTTGACCTTTATGTAAGGCAGAAGCTTTTCTTAATTCTTTTACTAATTTTTTTTGTTGTGCAACTGTTAAATTTGCCATTTTTCATCCTTTCAGATTAGGTTCTTTCTTTTCCATAATTTCTTGTAACTCTCTGCTCTTTTCTTTTGAGCCTGTACTGGAACCAAAATAGTAGTTAATGCAACTCATTAATGCTCCTGAAAGCAAGCCTAAGATATAAAGAGCAATTTCATAACTTTTGCCCTCTGTAATATCTAAAAATAATATTGCTGTCATCATACCGAATGTAAGCAGCACAATAAGAATTGCAAGACACGGAACGATAATTTTGTTTATAAAAGGCGCAAACTCACTGGTCGCCACCTTAATTTCTCTTTCCCTTGCCGATGCGGTATTCGCGTGTTCCGCTGAAAGTCTGGCTAGTTCGCCAGTTTGTTCCATTTGTTTTAATTCTTTTAAGGCTTTTGCCTTGGCTTGGGGATCGGGAATAACCTTATCGATAAGCTTCTCGCCAATTGGCAATAATGAACCAATTAAATTTAACATTTATTTACTTGCCTCCGTGATTGCTGTATATGCAAAGTGTAATAACCAAATTAATATTAATACGAGGGTTCCAATTGCCACACCCATTTTTGTGTTATAAAAAAACCGTTTACGCGCTCGAATCTGATTGTATATTTGGGCTTTACGTTTGGCTCTAATGTCGCGTCTGATTTTAATGAAGGCCCTATATCCGTAAGGCCCATCCATGCCAAGATGGTGCAATTTTCCCCATGTAAATTCATGTTTGATTGCGTCTTCCATCTCTTTAATTTTCTTTTTTGCAATAAGTTCATCAAACGCTTCTGCTGTTTCGCTTTTATCCCACGTTAATTTTTGCCAAAGCGTAGGTTTTTTAAACTTTCGCTCTTGGCCCATCCATTCCTGCAAATCAGAAACATGGCCGCTCCAAGTGGATAATTGCCTGAATATATCCTCCATGTCCCGACCCACCTGAATTGCTTTTTTTACACCATTGAAAGCTAAACTTGCGGCGCTCAATGCCGTTATTGGGTCTATCATTTGTTATAACCATTATTGTAATTTTAAGATAATCGTGATTAAAATAATTATTATTGAGCCGAACGAACCTATTAATATCATTTCTAGCCGTCTAACCCTTGAAAGTATTTCTAGCCAACGCTCAGAGCAAACTGCTTCGTGCGTTGACAATCGTTTATCCAGTTCGCTTGTATTCATTTTCTAACCGCTTTATTTCTAATTCTAATAAAATTTTTTTAAACTCGTTTTGCGATAAATTTTCACTTTTATTATTTTTCAGCGAGTAAACATAAGGATTACCATTATTTATTTTAAGCACCTGCACTAGCACCCTCCAAACTCAGCGATGGCCAATCTGTCCACGTTCTTGGGTCAGCGTTATCGTTAACAATTTTTTGAGGAACATTTCTTAACTCTACTCGATAACTAGCGTATGCAGATTTGTTAGCTGTGCTATCCGTTACTTGACTCCAGTCTGTATCATTCAATAACTGATTACGTTGTGAACGTATTTGTGAAAGACTACTGGCTTTGTTTGCAGTTATTTCGTCCGCAGTTAAATTAACAACTTTTACTGTGGTAACAAAATTCCCATCTACGAAAGGGTTTGTGCCTTCTAATTTTTGTGTAAGGTTATTGTGCGGCAAAAACTTATTGACCTTTTTAAAACCTCTTCTAGCAAGTGTTTCATCACTAGGCACGTTCTTAAACCAATGTCTATAATGATCAATTTTTACAATCG
>CETF01031880.1_pt1 | contig 30727 bp, 25 predicted proteins | sample 326991 | NCBI WGS metagenome assembly CETF01 (sample SAMEA2622331, study PRJEB7988) | marine metagenome | biome: marine biome (ENVO:00000447); feature: surface water layer (ENVO:00002042); material: "saline water (ENVO:00002010), including plankton (ENVO:xxxxxxxx)" | depth 5 m | reverse complement strand
ACAACGCTTTTGTTCAGCATCCAATTCCAAGAAATGATTTGCAGTATGGTTGGGTCGCTGCTTCGGCAACGGAATCGAGAGAAAAGTTCGTGGGTCATCGTCATAACTTTTCAGAACCACGAGGAGTGGACTCTGTATACCAGAGGGACATAAGTCTGATAAGTTCTTCTGAGGAGTCTGCAAATACGACCGGCACCGCTTGGTCCGACTTCGTTGGATTAAACTTTTTACAAAAGGTGGGTCAGGGTATAGAGACCCCAGGTACAGACAACACTATTGATGCTACCAATAACATCTTGACACTAAAGAATGATGGAAGTTCTTGGACTTTGCGTACCCTTGTTCCAAAACTATCCCCATACGGGTGGAATAGTTGGAAGCAGATAAGGTCTGGCGATCACCCAATCGCAAGACACCACAAAAAAAATAACAATATCACTTTGCACTTGCGAGATGGAGAACCTAACACCTCTCCGTTGATGAACTACTCTAGACCTCACGGGACTGAAAATAACACTACCGAGCAACATGACCGTGTTATTGGGGTATACCAGGAACCTCCAGTAACGTCACAATATAAACCTATAGAACTTATGTTTGGTGTGATCTCTGACGATCAGTTTGGTGATCTAAGAGAGGATGTGGCAGGACATCAAGATACGGGCGCAACTTTTACATCGAAGAGAAATCGTGTTTTTGGTCAAGGTCGTGCAGAAATAAAGATGAAGATGACCTATGCAAATAACATTTGCAAGTTTGCAAATAGAGACCTAATGACGGTTTTGAAACTTGAAGATACAGATCGAACTAAATTTGACGCCATAATAGATAATATGAAAAAACCTGGGGGTGTTATGGTCCCAAGTGGTTTTAAGTATTCGGAAACGATCTACCCTGCCGAGGTCAACTTATACCAGAAAGAAACCAGGTTAAGAACTTCTTTTGTTAGCAGAGAGTGGAGGGAGACAAGACTGGAGAGAAATGAATTCTTAACAGCGACGCTAGGAGATAAGTACATGGAGGATGCAGCGAATCGCATGATTAGTCCGATCTCTTCTAGTACAAATTCTCAATATTCCGCTCTATACACCCACGGCAGCACTCAGTATGAATACTTCATAACACAAAGCATGTGGCCACTTGACGCAAGGTCGGACTTTGCTACTAGACCTGCCTTCTTGTTATCATCCTCCATTAATTGGGATAATCACAACGCATATGGCGACCGAAGGGCTCTTGCCCGGATCAATGACGACGCGGGCGAGTTACAAAATTCGTATTCAAATTTTCATAACGGTGGAAATGCCTACCAAGCTGGCGATGACTCGCCCTTTGGTGCACTTTATAATCGAAGAATCCAACAAGAGGTAGCAGGTTTTACTTATCTTGCTGGCGAGGCAAAGTGGGAGGCAGGAGATCAATCGGGCAAATATCCGTTTGAAAAGAATTATGAAACTTGGGCAAGCGAACTTAAGGTCGCACCAGACTTCGCTCTTGTACCAGAGTTTAAGATATCAGATCATATTGATAGAATTTTGTCATCTGGAAGTGTCACGACCCCACTGGAAGACTTTTTGTCTCTCACGGGATCAACGGACAGTGCTTCGGGGACATTCTTTAAGACGTATTCTAACACTGATTTTATGAAATATTTTGAAACAGTCAATGACAAGTTTTCGAGTTTAGACAAGGAACCCAGTTCTTTGTTTCTTGAGTGCAAGGCAATGTTAAAAATGTTGCCATACGAAGGTTTGTATCCAGCAACTAGAACTTTGGCGTTGTGCGAGTTATTCAGAAAAGAATACACTGATATTCGCTTTGATGCCTCACAGATTGACCCAAGCGCCCTTGCAAGCGAAAGTAACAGAGAGTTGGTTGAGACACTCGTGTTTATCCGTGCTAGGCATAATCTTAAGAATGCTTCAAAGATGCTATACGCCCCCGGCGTTCTATACAATAGTATTAAGAGTGGAATGGCAGTGGATTATCCAATATTTTATAATACGGGCACAGGTTCTATGGAACAAACTGGCATCAACGACCGCGCAGACACCGCTGCTGAACTGCGCCAACAGTGGTCTCCCCATCGCGGCGCAGAAGAAAACCCTCTTGCTGGTGCTTATGGTCTTGCCTTTACTGGCAGTTACCTAACAACTGCCAATCCTGATAGAACATTTGGACAACCTAGGATCAAATCGAACATATACAGAAGAATTTTATTTGAAGAGATTATAAATCCAGACGTTCTGGATGGTGTCGCAATGTATGACAATGAACCGCATCCGTCTGCTTCTGCAGGATCAGAGTATTTTGCCGCGACTCCACAGGTGAGTACATTCTTTGACATTCATCCTGTTTATGGGTCTATATTCAGCGGTTCCGAATTCGGCCGCTCAAGATACTGGAGCGATGTAAACCCTAGTCTTAAGATGGGTTCTGTAGAGAATTATTCTTTAGCGATGAATAACTTTGTCGCAGAGGTTCCTAATTTCTTCTTAAAGAACGAATCTGTAACAACCCTCGTGTCAGAACCTGGTCCGTTTAATTTTAACAATTCTGAAATTGGTCAGACCTTCGAGATGAAAGTTGAGATTAAGAACAAGGGCACCACAATGTATGAGAACCCATCTGCCTTTGGTCCTCCAGTAGATAATTCTCCAACGACTGATCAGAATGGCAATATTCGACACGGGTTTGCCCCGTATACACCAGGATTTTTAAAGAGAGATGGTACATCTTTTGTGACATTGCAGTTTACGCCAAGCAAGAGGACCTACACTTTGAATGAACTTTTTGGCGAAGTTACAACAAGTTTTTCAGACACTAGACTTGAGCATAGTTTGGCAGATCCTCTTTATACGGTCGACCCAGGTGTGGCACACTTTTTTAGTACAAATAAGACCAATATGATGAATATAGATGCATCTTTTAATTTGTTTTCCTCTGTAGAAGAACCAGAAGCAACCCAAGATGATAAGGGTGCTATTATAAGTTTGTCAAACCCCGCCACCAGTCGTTCTCGATGGGTCATACAAAGCAAATGGGAGACTCCTATTCTGGACTTTGGAAGAGTCGACGCGACTTATTACGATGCTACTGGATCGCAGGAGATGTTGCACTCTGTCGCTTTTGGAGACGTCGAGACCCCTGCTCATTGGTCATCGAATATTTCAAGTAAATCATGCCTCCTAACCGGTTCAAGAGGTATGTGGCATCAATACGGTGAATTGCCAAATGCGAACGGAGGATATGAGGTAAAGATAACCGATGTACAAAAGGCACCCTCTTTGGCATCTAAGGTTGGGTTCCCCGTTGGACAATCCAGAAAGATTGGTGAAGTTGCAGAGACAAAGGAGATTAGTGAGGCAATTGTTGCAATTCCATACTTTGTGGAGTTTGGGCAATTGACGTTCTGCGACCTTGATCCAGAAGATGTCAGGGAGGTCATGGGCGAACTAGACGCATTACGCGGTCAGATTGCCCTAACACCCGGAGTCCACCCAGCAGTCAGGCATCAGTTGGAGATGATGCAGAAGTACATTTTGCCTCCACAATTGGACTTCTTAAAGTATAGAGATAAGTCCCCAATGGCGATGTATATTTTTGAATTTAAGCACGAACTAGACCAGCAAGATCTCGTAGATTTGTGGCAAAACTTGCCACCAAAAATTGCAAGACATGCAGAAGGATTCAAGACTGCTGTTGTGGGTCACAATCTTGTAAAGAATGGACAGGTTCTTGATCCATTGAGCGGGGAAGTTGCAGAGAAGATGCAATGGATGGTGTTCAAGGTCAAGAAGCGCGCAGAAGTTTCCTATTTTAAGAAACTAAACGACTCAGTATTTCAGACTAAGGGCGCAAAGGTAGATGTGTTTAGAGAGGGTAGAAATCGATCTCTTGTCGCTTCATCTTTAGAAGATATTTCCTTGCGTACAGACGGGTATTCTTACAACTGGCCTTACGATTACTTTTCCCTAGTAGAACTAATTAAATTGGACGCAAGTGTTGTCTTTAGAGATAAGACCTAACACTCAGGAAGATTTATAGATGTCGTTTTTCAACAAAAGAGAAGAAGTAATAAACATTCAACTAACTCGCTTCGGCAGAGAATCGATTATGAAAGGAAAGTTTGAACCTGTTTTTTACAGATTTTTTGATGATGGCGTTATATACGATTCCGCATGGGCAGGGTTTGAAGAGGTTCAGAATGCCGCTGAAGACAGAATAAAAGAAGCACCTGTTTCGAAACCACAGTCGGCATTCGTCGGCGTAGAGACTGCGCTAGAAAGAGATTATAACACAAGAAACCAAGGCGACCATAGTATAGACAGATTCTATGAACCTCTAAACGAAGACGCTGACGAAGAAGAAAGGGTGTACTCTTTGAGGAATCCTCTTTTTTCTGGCAAGGTCGGGTCTGATAAGACACCCGGATTCAGAGTGGTTGCGATGACAGAACCCTTTAGTGGCAGTTTAACATATAGTACTGGGTCTGGAGAGAACATCCCTGAAGCAAAAATTAAATTCGAATCAGTGACAATAGTCTCTGAAAACCAAGGCGAAGATCCAGATTCTGTGTTTGAACCCATAATCGACGACGTCCAGACGTTTGAGGGAGGCGTGTCTTATGCAACAAATAACGAACCTCTTGTGTTTTCTGTGCAGGAGACGAATGTCGCTAGTCATTTTGATGGTTTTGAAATAGAGATTTTTGAAGATATTAGTGGTTCGCTGGTACAGATGTATTTTGACCATGAGGATGAAAATAGGTTGATATCCGAGTATTTCGAGATACTAATAGATGACGAGGCGCAGGAGTTGGGTCTTGACATGGGCATGGGGCAAGACTTTCTTCCGCCTATGTTTTCAAGGAGGCGATTTATCGACCCTATTACGCGTTTGACTAATCGATCAAGGTCATCTGCTGGCGGCACTTACACTTCATTGCCTTCCGATGAAGATGTTGAGGACTGCGAATCATGATAAGATCAAGTTCGGATCCAAACAGTTATGCCTCTATTTTGCCAGAGGTTTTAGTCAAGAAGGTTCACGTCAACAGAGAAAGACGCGGTGATCGCTTATCGTTGGATGTAGATCTTTTGGTCCGTGTAATGCCTTCATCCCCCTTGGAAAAAGAAAAAATGGACCTTATCAAGAGAAGTTCGACTGCCTATGTAGTCTTGTACGACCCAGAAAGTGTACAGGCAGGTGTGCATATATCAGGATTTCAGGATCCGACATCTGCGGGTCGAAATAGGTCTGATCTTAAGACTAGGTTAAACGGGTTGTTCCCACAACCGCCGCTCCCATTTCTTGGCGGTGTTCATCGAAGGTTTGACATAGGGTCTTTCTTAAAAGAAGAGGCGTGTCAGTCAGAGTTGTACTATTCTACAGGTGCACAGATCTATGATTACACTAAAAAAGTAAAGTTTAAGAACATACCTGCGGTCGCAGGGTTGAAAATAATGGTATTCGTCCACTTGGATACCGCAGCGCTTGTAGACGCAATGCAGGACTTTTCTGGAGTAAATTTAGATTTTGCCTCTGGATATTTCAACGGATGCTATTCTATAGGTACTCAGGCGAAGACTACAACAATTTTGGAAGATTCTAAAGTACCAGAGTTTTACACAGTGTATGTAGACTCAAATTCTATAGCGTGGACGGGACCAGTTCATGCCATGCGCAGCGAGACCGGAGAGTTGCTGTATTGGATGAAGGGTTCCACTCACGAGGAATCAGAACAATATAGCGCAGCGATGTTATCCGAAAGAGTTGTTAGGAACTCTAAGGTCATTGACACTAGAAAAGTTGAAAGTCAAGAACCAAGTTATTATGGCGGAAACTATCCTCAAGTGCAGGAAAGTCGAACCGAAAGATTGGAAAAAAAGATACGTGCTCATTCTGCGCAGGTCCGATCACACGCTGCAAGAGGGGTGAGTGTTACTCCTCCTAGGACGCAAATTATAGACTACCTTTCAGAAGTGGATCGTGGAAACTCTATAGGTGAGATATATTTGTCTGTTCTAAACAGCAGGGATTTAGATATCCTGTTTAATGTTAACTGGTTGGAGATTCTAAAAAGAAATTCACCATTTTTTAAGTTGATGCCTGTCTTGAGTCCAAGGGAGGTCGATCAGGTGTTATCTTTTTCTCAAGTTGTCTCGGTCTGTGTAAAGCGGAGACGAGTACATCCAGAAAACATTGGTATAAGCAAGTTTCTATCGAGGGCACCGAAACCAATAGAGAATGAACCTCCGGTTAAGGTCTCAAGTAATTATTCTATGCCATCATATGGTGTCACAGCACTTAGAGAGATAGATGTCGTCTATGAGGACATACCTGAAGCAGAGCATCGAGGTATAGTGACTTTTCGCGCACGAGATGAGCAAGTAAAGAACTTGAAAGGGGTGTACCAATATTATGTAGAATATGAGTTCACCGACGGATTCTTATTGTTTTTTGAAAATTTTATGCAAATAGTTGAAGAGATGGAAAGTGAGTTAAGTGCCTACATTACATCGGCAAGTATTCCAGTGAGTTTTATCACTGTGGATGGTATTAGTCAGATAAATCCTAATTCTAGAGGAAATTATAATCCCATAACTGGTGAATTTACTGCACAATTTAGAGCAAACATTAGAAACAATACAACAGCGGCCGCCATTGCTAGGGTCTTTGCGTCAATGACTAGGTTTGTAGACGGGTCAATTAACCGCTCACCAATAGACGCCAATGAAAGTTTTGAAGAAATGAACGTAACAGCAAGAAGGATGCTAGATCCAGCACAGGGTGCAACGTTGGAGACTTTGACCAGGTTTACAAAGTCTTTTCTTGCGTACAAGGCGAAGGTCCACGCTTTGATCTCCGGGTCGTCCAAGAAGCAATCAAGGAGAGGGCAAAACTCAGCAACCACCCCAAAGGGCAACATGCCTGGGTACATAAAGTACGTGGATTTCTTCGATCAAACTTTTAATACAGACAGTCTTTATCAACCACTGATCAACTACATGCCACCTGCCTCAGTGGACATTAGTGCCGCCGCCGATCTCTTTGCCGCAATGCAGGAAGAAGCGGACACTTTTGGGTTTGATGCTTTAACTGATTTCGCCAACGGTGCTTATCTGACAATGCATAGTTTTGAGTATACACCACCTATACCGATTGAGCATACAGTTGAAGAGCGGGCGTTTCTAGACAATAGTTTTGCACCGCCACCTGAACCCACTCTCTATCGTGCAGATGGTCTTGTAAAGGTGCCACCAGTTAGGTATCAGTTCAAGGGTGGTGACAGTATTCCAAACTTTGGAGGAACTTCGGAAAACATGCTAAGAAAGGCACTATCTTTTTCAGGCAAGACTTCGAATGAGGCAACGGGTCAGCGTAAACCAGAATTGTCTTATGCGCCCCCACCTTCCGTTAGGGACAAAACTCCAGATCCAGTAATCGAGTCATCTTATGGTGGGGACGTTTTCTCATTTGCCAGTGATTTGAATACGATAAACAATGTCTTGGGTGCCACTCTGGAGATAGACTTCGTATCTCCTTCGATTGCTTCTATAGTGAACAATATTCCAAATAATTTGTGGATGACGGAAGACCAAAGACTAAACCAGATCGACACGAAGTTTGACGTGTTGAAGAAGTTGACACAAAATCATATTGACCAATTGACCAATCAAAAAAAGAAGTCAAAATTAGCAGAGCATGTCGTGGATGATCTGACAAATATATCGTTGAATAGTTTTACACCTAATTCGTCAGGTCTCTTGGGCACGATCAACATGTTGTCATCGATGACTTTTGATCAAAATTTTGAATCAGAAGCAATCGAGGTACCAGAACTCCAAGGTTTGTTGACGGATATCCCGCCAGAAATAGTTGAAGATGTTCCACCTCACTTCAGACCTAGTGTTGTAACAAGTGATTCTGCTCAAGGGGTGTTGCCCGATGGGACTTTGTCCAAATATGTGCATGGATTTATGGTAGAGGTGAAGGAGTTGGGTTCTTTTTCGAAAGGAAAGAAAAGTGTACCTAATCAATCGAAGATAAATACCGACCTTGGCAAAAAAAATGATTCGACAAGGAGTAATTTCAACAAAATAAACCTGAATAGTTTTCCAAAAAAGGGGTCTTCTAATAATTCTCAATCACAGGGCAGAAAATATAAAATCTGTAAACTAATTCCTTATGAGAACAGAGAGGCAGGAATCAAAAAGAGCAAGGACTCTAGGGAAGTGACCATCATCGGTGAGCACTTTTTGGTGGAGGTGTAAATGGGTATTGGAATATACGGAAACGCACAGCAGGCTGCCCGCGCTGCTGTTGGTAGTGTTAGGACTGGAATTACTGCCACTGCCACTCAAGTGCAGACGCCCGCTGAACAAATGGCAAATGCCGTAAACAACGTTTCGAACAGTGTTCTGTTTGGGTGCCCACAGGGAGAACTTCTCCCAACTGAACCACCGCCCGATGTCGCAGAACCAGAAGAGCAGGGAAATCAAGTGATAGACGTGGTTCGAAATTTTGGACCCTCGCAGTTCTTTTTGGCACCGTCAAGTGTTATTGATAGTCCTGCGACTCAAATTTCAAGGATTAAAACTGTTATCAATCAATCATTGTTTTTTGCAAAAGGTCGCGACCTGTCGGCACAAGAAATATCTGACACGGCAGGCAGACTGGTTCGTCCAACTTTGGTTAGGTACGCTGAAGAGGCGGACAACTTTCTTTCAGTGGGCAGTCGGACTAGGATGGACGGGTTTAGGTATATCCTGGGATCTTTTTGGACTCTTGCGCATACTGATCAGGGTATGATATCTGCACCGAGAATGTATGAACCTGGCACCGATAATACGGTTGGAACCACATTTCCAGATAATCACATGTTTAGGAACATATACGCCAGAGAGTTAAATAATGATAATACAAAGTTCATAATTACAATGAGACCAAATTACGACTTCTTTAGACCAGGACTGCAGGGACTGAGTTATGATCGTGGTCACGCTGCTTCTTTAAGAGAGTATGTCTTCGGCGGCGATTCCGTGCAACAAACAGACTATCCAGAGAGATATGAGAGACCAATGATTGAAGCGCAGTCATTCTTTGATTACGTGCATGACGTAAAAATGCCTCTTTTCAGTGAGGAGATGGAAAATGCAAATACCGGAGGCAGGTTGCTGGACGCAAGTATTAAGTTAGAGTCCAATTACCGTCTTCCAGAAGGTGCATTTATAGGTGGCACTTTTGTAGCATCTCCGTACAGACTTCACAATTCTGATGAAGAAGACGTTGTTTTGCAAGATGGCATATTTTATAGTGAAAACAGAAGACCGAACGATTCAGTGTTGGCGTTTACGCCATCGCACATTAAGAAGTTTCCAGAAATATACAAGGAATACAAAGACTTATACCCATCAACTGTATGTCTAGACTTCGCAACAAGTCAGGGTGGCGAAATGCCCAGGATTTTAAAGACTCAGTCTAGTGTCGTTAAGGATTTGGCAATGCGCTTTGTCAATAGTGCTGCCACCGTGGGAACTTACGCAGAGGTAATATCAGAGACTATTGAGGAGGCGCGTAGTGATTCCGATGAAGATACGCCTGGAATCGACATGCAGAACGACAAGTTTGTTCAGGAACAAGACCTTGAGCACTATCATCCAATAGATATCTTGGATTTAAGAACTCCTGCCGTCTTAAATATGGAGAACTTCCCTCTCCACAAAACAGTGGAACAACCTGCTGATCCTGATAGTCCATCTAATGCACTGTCTAGGGTTTTCGAAAGATTAGAGAGGGCAGTAAGTATAGCAAAAGTAAGAGAGATTGAATCGACAAAGTACAGAAAATTTACAGATATACTAAAGGGCAGAAAAAGTTATTCAGAACCTATAGCGTATTTGGTCGAGAAGCATGACTCTGATCGAAACGGGCAGTCAAAGGGGGTTTTGCAAAGATTCCTTTTTATGGACAATGATGATGTTGACAGGATACAGTTTTTGGACCCACAGTTGATTAATAAGAAGACATATTCTTACAGGGTGTTTGTCTTAAATCTGGTGGTCGGCAGTGAGTACATGTATGAAAAAGTAACCTTGCCAAATACTGTAGATGCTTTTCAATCCGTAACTGTCCCATCCGCTTTTTATTATGCAAATTTTGGGGGAAACAGAGAGTCTGCTTATACCTTTTCACCGGATCAGGGAGAGTACACAAACGTCGCCACTCAAGAGGTTTTCGAAGGAGATGTTGAAGGGTTTAGGCAGTTTACTATGATCTTGAAAAGTGACACCTATAAGGGTATAGACCAGGTTTCGGCACAAATAAGATCAAATATAGAACCGGAACCAGCATATCCTGGTCGTGTAATTTGGATATCCACGCCATCGTCCTTGAACAACCCAACAGAAATTGACGTCAGAAGAGAGATTCAGGCAAGAAGGGAGCGATTAGTTCTGGTTGGTATGAGACACGCCGGCACAGGACGCGGCGCGGTCGGTAACGATTTGGGATCTGTAGGTGCCCGCCTGGAGCATATCCAAAACGAACCAAGTTCCGAGCACAGAAATGGGTTCAATGATCTGATAACGATTGCAGGCACTTGTGTCCCAAGGGCACTAGTTGTGAAAGTTCCGTACTTTAGAAAAGACATATTTGTTGACGATGATCCACCATTGTCTCCCGACATAGACATCGTTCCTTATAAGGGGATCACGAATCGTATTAAGATCATAATGACTTCTCGCACTGGTGAAGAGATGGCGACCCCTGTGGTATTTGCTGCCATGGACTTACAAAGGTTTGACGATGCCCGCAGAGCACAAGACGTCAAACAGGGGCATCCAATACGGTTCAGTTCGGACGACCCTCCCTCTTTGTATGAAGTGTATAGGACAACCACCCCTCCGGAGAGTTATGATGACTTTTCGCAAAATCTTCACACAAGGGTGACCACGATTGGCAGCGCAGCAAGTCTTATAGACACTGTGGAACCAAACGTCAAGTACTATTACACGTTTAGATCTATAGATGCGTCAAATCACGTTTCTAATCCTGGAAAGGTTTTTTGTGCACAACTTGTGTCTACTGACGACGGCATGTATCTTGATTGGAGTGTCTATAAGTTCCCAAGGATAGTGACGGAAGATTCTTTAAGTTTTAATCAATATGTGTCAATCCGTGCCGCACAGCAACAACTCTTGCCGGATCCAGAATCTCAACGTGGCGCAGACGGAGACACACAATTGGAACAACCTGAAGACCTATCCCCAGGTCCAAGAGACCGTCGTGTTTGGAATCGAAAGTTTGTGGTTAGGATAAAATCAAAAAACTCTGGAAATGTTCTTGATGTTAAGTTTACTTGTCAAAATCTTAAAATCGACGAGAGAGACCCAGTGCAACCACAGTCTTCTACGGATTCAAATACACCACCGACTAAGCAGAAAACAACGAAGACTTCATCCAAGGCCGGGGTCGTCTGGGAAGGTGAGGGCAAGGTGAAAAAGAAGATGGTTCCGAGTACCGGTGAATAAGACAAGCAGAGGCATAAAAAATAACTTTTTATGTAATATTAAACTAATTATTGTAGTTTTTTATAGTTATGGGAGTGAAGTATGGCGTTTTTAGATAATTCCGGCGATATAATTCTAGATGCAGTTTTGACTGATGCTGGCAGGCAGCGTATGTCAAAGGGTAATTTTAGTATTGTAAAATTTGCCTTGGGCGATGATGAGATTAATTATGAGTTGTTTAACAGCAGTCACCCAAGCGGTTCTGCGTTTAACGATCTGGAGATAATGCAAACTCCAATTTTGGAGGCATTTACCAACAATACTTCGACCATGAAGTCAAAACTTTTGTCAATTTCAAGAACAAACATTTTATACATGCCAGTCTTGAAATTGAATGAGAAAAACAAGACCCCAGGTTTTCAGAACATCAACCATGCTAGAGTCCAGAGCAACGCAAGTCAGAATATGTTCGTAGTCGCGGTTGACAGAACGACGGTCACAGAACTCACACAAGCAGGAGGCACCCTGTGTCAGGGCGCGATGATCGGACCCGCGGGACAACCAGGGGATCCAATTGAGACAATGATCTTGATCGATCAAGGAAAGGAGACGAACGGCGCAGAATCTATCGAAGATGCTTTAGACTCTGATCTGTTGGAAACGCAATATATTATTCAGATGGACCACCGCCTGGGCAGGTTGGCATCTCCATCAGGGCAGATTCAGAATTTTTCCTTTGTAGATGACGATGACATTGCGACGTATTACTTTGGCGTAAATGAGCAGGGTATTGTGCAAAACATCAATTACTTTGCTTTTTCTGACGAATCCAATAGGACCACTCTCCTTAACGACAAGGCAAACATTACGCCGTTTAATGGACCTCTGGGTACAAACGTTAGGTTTAGAATCAAATCTTCAAACTTGTTGCAGCAAAGCGACTTGTTATTCACGGAGATTGGAGGCGGGGCAACCACAACAACAGTTCGAAAAGAATTAGATAGTGCAAATTCTTCCGCCTTAAAGTTTATCGACTCTATTGTTAGAGTCACTGGTGTTACGACAGGGTATAGTATTGACCTCCCTGTCCGATATGTGAAGAAGTAATTTTTTTAAGGAGTTTAGGAGAGTACAATGGCATCAACATTTAAGCATTTTTTGAGTTCAGACGCAACAAGCACGAGGACGCTTTTGCATGAGGCAATCCCCCTGACCGGATCTATCGTATCTGGAACATACGGTCACGCAACTATTGCCGCAGGAGGCGAGAGCAACATCAAGTCTTTCTCCCACGGCATGTTTCAGTCTGTTTATGATTATCCACACCTAAGTTCCTCTGCCAACCACATCTTTGACATCTCGGTTGGTGTCACTGGGTCGTCAAGAGCAAAGTTGACCACTCAGGCATCAAAAAAGGTTAACATGTACTCTCAGATGGCGCAAATGTTGGTAGGTCATGATGTTAATGGCAATATTCGCGCTTTTGACGCAGACGGAGATCTCTCCGCGGGCACTAAGCATGGTGACGTAGTTTTTCTTAGTTTGTCCAGACTTCTAGTGAAAGACGAGGTCAAGAAGGGGTCTTTCAGTATGAGCATTGCTACTGGTAGTGCGTATCACCGAGCAGCGATGGGTGCCGCAGTGAGAACCGTTGCAGACACCGGCGCAGCAACCTCTTATAAAACTAATTCACCAGCAGGTGAGTATGGGATCTTGTACGCGCAGAGTACAAAGGTTGGGTTAATTTATTACCAAGCAGGAGTGGTTGTTTTGACTGGTTCGGTTTTTGGGAACGGCATCATTAAACCAGATTCAGTTGCTGCATCTGCAAAGTTCACTGGAGCAGTTACGGGTTCAACGATCAATGATATCGCAACTGGTGTTAGAAACAGAATTAAGAACATCTCATTTAATAACACCACGGAACTTAATTCAACAGTTTACTTTTGTAGGGCAAACCATAACGAGTTTAATTACAGTTCAAATCCGTCTTACTTGACTGGATCTCAGATCCGCGTAAAGAACAAAGCAATCGACGCACCTAGGAGTTATATTACAACTGTTGGGATGTACTCTGCAGACAATGAGTTACTTGCTGTTGCTAAACTCTCAGAACCACTTAGGAAAGATCCAACAAATGAAGTTACACTTCGTGTAAGACTTGACTACTAAAACTGCTTTTATGGTCCTATATAAGATAGGAGAAGTATAGAAAATGTCTTACAAAAGATTTAATTCCGCTGAAATATTTCATAATACCGTAAAGACTCACCCTAAGTATATGTTCTTCATACATCAGAACAAGACTTATCTGAACAACGAACCACTGCTGGATGGTGAGTATTCGAACAAAATAAAGCATATTTCAAACCCCGGTCACGTAAGTCTGTACGAGATGAATGTAAACAGACCATCTGACTCGCTGGTATATCCTTTTATAACGAAGGATGGTGCACGTACTGCATTTTCAACCATCTCCACCTCAAATTTCAATTCTAGTTTTCAATTTGGCGATCAGATTTCAGGTAAATACCCCCACTCTGCAAGTGTGACAAGGATCTACATACCTCAAGGTGAAGACTACCAGGCATCAACTTTTGAGCAACCAGCAACAACAGACACAGATAATAAAAAATACATCAGATCCTTGAAGGGTCCGCTTAGAGAGTACACTCGCATGTCTTCGTATTTTGAGTACTCGTCCTCTTTTGGCAACAAGGGATTTGACATAATGAACATTGTTGGTGTGCCATCTATTTTTTACGGATCTCAAATCAAAAAGGGGACGGTAAAATTAAGAACGTATGTAACCGGAACATTAGTTGCTGAAGCACATGACAAGAAGAGCAACGGAGAACTCATCGAGACTACTGGGTCTCAGGTTGGTTTAGTTGCGGGAGTAGTGATGTACAACCACGGACTGCTTCTACTCACTGGGTCTTGGAACATGGATACAACAAACCAGGAACCGTATATCAACGCAGAGGGCAACTCACGTCCCAAGTGGATTACTTTTGGTGCCGGTATGACCGTTGCAAACAACGCAATAGATCGACCACCAGGGGCAACACCAAACACTTCATACGAAATAATTTTTGAGGGTACCAACGAGATACCCACATTGACCATGCTTGCACACGCCGAAAAGGCAGAGATGAATTTGTCTTCAAATCCCACGTTCATAGAGAAGAGCACGATCAGTCCTGTAACTCTAGCGTCTTCAAGTTACGAACAACCGGCATCAACAATAAGAAACATTGCAAAGTCTCCTTACACTAACCACTCTGCGTCTTTTGAGAAACTAACCTATATCACAAAGGTCGGCATTTACGATAAAGACAAGAACCTTATTGGGTACGCTACATTGGCAAATCCAGTCAAAAAGCGAGAAAACAGAGATTACACCTTCAAACTCAAGGTCGATTTCTGAGGTGCAGATATGAGTATCAAAAAAAAGTATCGTCTTGTTTCCGCAAAACTTGATATATTAAAAACAGATCTTAAGATAACCAAGGAATTGTTTCAAGACGCCAAAAGAGAATTCTCAGAAGAATTTATGAAACATGTTGTAGACGACGACAATGACCCAGTTGTCCCGCCAAAAAAGGAAGAACCAGAGTCGCCAGGACATGTGTCGAAAGATCGTCGCAAGGCAAAGGAAGACATCTCTGACGAAGAGATAGAGAAGCACGTAAAAGAAGATCGCGATGACGAATTAAAAAAGATTTTTAAGCAAATTGCAAGAAAAACTCATCCAGATTTGTTGTATAATAAATCACAGTTCGAAAGGCAGAGAAAAGAAGAACTTTTTAGAGACGCCAAGAGGGCAATGGAGGAGGATGACTATTTTGAATTATCTAGAGTGGCAAATGATCTGGATATCTCAACACCAGAACCAACTGAGAAACATATTCGTATGCTAGAAGCAACTGCTGACCGTATCTCTAAGGAGATAAAAACGATAAAGAACTCTGTTGCTTGGCATTGGTATAATATCAACGACATCAACGACCGTATAAGGTATATGAATAGGTACATAGATGCGCTCAAGCAATAACGTTATAGGTTTGGACATTTCAACTAGTATAACGGGAATATCAGTCTTTAATGATGAAGGTAAGTGTGTCTATAACGAGTTTGTAGACACTAGAAACAAAAACAAATATCCCGATCTCTATAAGAAGGCAAGGCACTTAAGGACTAGGTTGATAGCAATAGAGGGAGAATATTCGATTTCTTCTATCTATATCGAGCAATCTCTGCATTCTTTTAGGAGCGGATTTTCTTCCGCGCAGGTTTTGTCAAAACTGTCAAGATTTAATGGGATGATGTCCTGGATATGCTATCAACTTTTCGGCAAAATGCCCGAAATGATCTCTGCCTCCACCGCTCGCAAGACTGCTGGAATAACTGTTAGGCGAGGCGAAAATGCAAAGCAAAAATGTTTTGATTTTGTAGTTGACGAATACCCTGACTTTGTGGTAGAGTACACAAGGAATGGCAATCTAAAACCTGGCATTCTTGATAAGTCTGACAGTTACATCATAGCAAAAGCAGGTTGGGAAATTTGGAAGAAAGAAAATTTAAACTGCTAAGTGATACCTTGGGGCGCTCATATAGAAATGGGGAAGAGAGGTTGTATCACTGTCCAAAGTGTAAGCATCACAAAAAGAAGTTATCCGTCAATATCGCTAGAAATGTTTTTAAGTGCTGGGTTTGCGAATATTCTGGCGCTGATATTTTCAAACTAATCAAGAGGTACGCTTCCCGTTCGGTCGTCGCGGAATGGAGGCAGTTTTCAGATACCATAGAGATCTCTAACTTCGACAAAATATTCGAGGTTTCCCATGAGGAACCCGAGGAAGTGAGGTTGGATTTGCCAAAGGAGTTTGTCAGTCTTACTGGCGAGGTGACCACTTCTCTGCTTCGTCCTTACAAGTATTTGACGTCCAGAGGTTTGACCAAAGAGGACATAATTAGGTGGAAGATAGGATGCTGTCTTAGTGGTCCATATGCAAACAGGATTGTCGTACCATCTTTCGATCTCGACGGTCGTTTGAATTATTTTATTGCAAGAACATATGGAGACTCGTATGTCAGGTACAAAAACCCACCAACCAGCAAGGATATGGTGTTTAACGAGATTCAGATTGACTGGGGTAAACCGACGATTTTAGTCGAGGGCGTCTTTGACGCTATGAACGCAGAAAATTCCATACCAATATTGGGGTCTTCGTTAAACCCAAAATCAAAATTGTTTCAAAAAATAGTAGGCAACAGTCGTGATGTCTACGTTGCTCTTGATTCAGATGCCTCTGAAAAGTGCTACTCGATAGCAAGAAACTTGATGCTGTATGACGTCAATGTTCACATAGTGGATACTTCTGGGTATGAAGATGTCGGGACAATGAGTAAAGAAGAATTTATGGAACTTAAAAATGCTGCTTCTTTTGTTTCTTTAGACGACTATTTACTTTACAAAACTAACGCTATATGGAGTTAAGGTATGAAAATTACAAAAAATAAACTACAAACAATTATAAAAGAAGAGGTCGCTAAGTTTTCTGGCAAATCAGAGGGCACTACAACAGAGGAGTTGCTAGAGGCAGTAAGGTCGATCTCCAAATCCACATCCAATACTCTCAGGGAAAATAAGGATGTTTTGGAAATTATGATTGCCCACCTAAAAAAACACTTGACAGATTAAAAGCAATATACTATAATAAAAGTGATCATATATAGATGGAGGATCAATGCGAATCGGTCATATTGCTGACACACATATACGGAACCTAAAATATCACTATGAATACAATGAAGTATTTGAACAATTATACAAATCCCTAAGAAAGGAAAAGGTGGACTGCATTGTTCACTGCGGTGACATTGCACATACAAAGACACAAATCTCACCAGAGTTTGTCGACATGGCAAGAGATTTTTTTGCCAATCTTGCTGCAATTGCGCCAACATATATTATCCTAGGTAACCATGACGGTAACCTGAAGAACGCCAGTCGTCAAGACGCAATCACCCCAATCATAAAGGCAATGGACAACGATAACATTCATCTGCTCAAGGACTCAGGCGAGACAAAGATTAATGATAAGTTTTGCCTAAACGTCTTGTCTGTTTTTGATGAGGACAACTGGGTTAAACCCTCTGATAAAGAGGTGGTGAATATCGCACTATACCATGGAGCAATTGACAGATCCAAGACGGATTTAAACTGGACACTTGGCGGGGATCATGATATTGGAATCTTTGAACCCTTTGATTTTGCGTTCCTTGGAGACATTCACAAGACTCAGAAGTTGGACAAAGAGGGTCGAATCTGGTATGCGGGTTCCACCGTGCAACAAAACTTTGGAGAATCTTTGGACAAAGGGTATTTGCTGTGGGACATCAAGAGTAAGGACGAGTTTAAAAATAAACTCATTACTTTTAAAAACCCTAAACCATTTGTAACAGTGACTTTGAATAAGGACGGATCCCTCCCCGACATTGAAGTGCCACCTGGCGCGAGACTTCGCCTTGTGGCAGATTCTAACATTTCTTTGGATGTGATGAGGAAGAGTGTTGACGTTGCAAAATTTAAGTTTAAACCTGAAAACATTACTTACTTAAATCGCGCCTCGAATTCATTGGTTGATGTGGACGCCCCTGCACTAGAACAAGAGGACTTGAGGTCTTTAAAGGTACAAAATAAGTTAATCGGAAATTATCTGAGTGAATATGAGGTCAGCGACGAGATCATGGACAAGGTCTTGTCACTGAATTCTAGAGTGAATAGACTGATCGAAGAGTCAGAAGAAGTCTATAGGAACGTCAATTGGAGCATTCAGTCTTTAGAGTGGGATGGTTTGTTTAATTATGGACAAGGAAACAAGATTGACTTTACCAAGTTGAATGGCATCGTCGGCATTTTCGGTAAGAATTTTTCAGGTAAGTCTTCGATTGTTGACAGTTTGCTGTATGCAATTTATAACTCTACTTCAAAGTCAGTAAGAAAGAATCTTAACATAATTAATCAAAACTTGGATGTAGGTCGTGCAACAGCGACAATTCGAGTTGGAGATAAAGAGTTTGAGATTAACCGCGTTTCCGAAAAATATGTTAAAAAACTCAAAGGCATATCGACCGAAGAGGCAAAGACTGATGTTGATTTTGTTTCGACAGACGCTATCGGAAATCAAGAGAGTTTGAATGGAACATCCCGACAGGATACTGACAAGAATATTAGAAAGTATTTTGGAACACTAGACGATTTCCTGATGACATCAATGGCATCTCAGTTGGATTCTTTAACTTTTATTAACGAAGGTTCAACAAACCGCAAAAGTATCTTAGCAAAATTTCTTGATCTTGAAATATTTGACAGAAAATTCAAGATGGCAAAAGAGGAATCCGCGGATATCCGAGGTGCCCTTAGAAGGTTGGAGGGCACTGACTTTGAAGATCAGATCCAACAAGCGACTCAAGTTTTAAACGAAAAGTATTTAAGATTGGCAAAAAATCAAAAAAGATGCTCAAAATTAGAGTCAGAGATTTCGAATCTTCAAGAAGAGGTTTCTTTGATATCGGCGAAGGTTGAGTCCGCACCAACTGAATTTATAGACCCAGTAAAACTGCGACGGGAAATAGAAAATACATCGAACACGCTAAACAAGATTCAAGTCGCCACCAACGCCTTGAATGTGGAGATAGAGCAGTCTAGGGATAAGCATGAGAAGATTGTAAAATTTATTTCTGAATTCGACATTGGAGAGTTGGAGGAAAAAAAGAAAAGAATTTTTGAGAATAAAGACCGCCTAGAATCATTGCTGTTGGAACTCAAGACAACCTCTGAGCAGAAAGATTTTCTGATCTCCAAGAATGATCTTTTGTGTCCGAAGTGCAAACCACTCATTGAGGAGTGCATACATCAGGCACAGACCGACATGAGTAATTTAAGTGTCGAGATAAACTCAATGGGAGAATCTTTTAACGACATAGAGCAAAAAAGGGTTATTGATCACATTCAAAAGTTTGACCTATTAAAAGAAAAGCGAGTTCAACTTTCGGAGTCCATAACCACCTTGCAACTGTCTATTGATAAGAGTAAGAGTGACGCCTTCAGGGAAGAGACTATTCTAGAAAAATTGACTGGCAAATTGAAACAGTATGACGACAATCGCGAGGCAATAGAAAATCTCGAACAACTTCTCTTGGAAAAGAGCAGAATCAGTAAATCCATAACTTCTCTGCGGGCAGAGTGTGATTCCTGCATTTCTTCTACTAATGACTTGTTTAAGGAGGTTGGGTCCGCTGAACAGCGCATTAAGAACTTAGAAGAGAAGCGAAAAGAGTTGGAAGATCTCAGATCAGAATTTGCTGCATACGAGTTGTTCATGAGGTGTTGTCACCCAAATGGCATATCGTACAACATCATCAAGAATAGACTTCCAGTGATTAATGAAGAAATCGCAAAGATTTTAACAGGTGTTGTGGATTTTGAAGTTTTTATTTTGAATGAGGACAAAAAATTGGATATTCTGATCAAGCATCCAAAGTTTGAACCTCGTCCTCTTGAAATGGGTTCGGGTGCGGAAAAAACTATTGCATCAATGGCAATTAGATTGGCATTTTTAACAGTGTCGAATTTACCAAAACCGGACCTATTTATTATGGACGAACCTGGAACCGCTCTTGATGAAGACAATATGGAAGGGTTTGTCAGAATAATGGATATGGTGAAAAACTATTTTAAGACGGTTGTGCTGATTTCTCACTTAGATGCCCTTAAGGACGCTGTGGACATGCAAGTAATGATTGATCGAAAAGATGGTTTTGCTCATATAGAAATCTAGGAGGATCTTATGATGGCAAGATTTAAAGCGATAGCAGATAAGTTTGTAGAAAGGTTTATTTCAAGAAAGTTTTTGGCATGGATTACAGCAACAGTGCTGTGTTGGTATGGCATGGTGACCAGTGATAATTGGACCGCAGTTACGTTAGCATATATTGGCACTCAGGCGTTGGTTGACATGGCAGTTCAGTGGAAGCATGGACCAAAAGGGTAGTCTATGTTTTGGATAAAATTTCAAACTATTGTTTCAAGAGCGCTTGTTTGGTTGAAAAATAACTGGAAAGTTCCTTTATTGGTTTTTTGGACCTTGTTGGTTTGGGTAATCGCCCGCCGCGATTCTGAGTCTATTAAGAAGGTTTTAGAGGCAAAAAAAGAGTCTCATAGAAAAGAGATCGACACCATAAACAGGATACACGTTGAGAAGATGCTCAAGATCAAAAAAATAAATGAAAAGTATCAGGAAACAATATCTGAACTCGAAAAAAAGTTTAGAGAGCAAGACAAGGAACTTTCTGAAAAACACATTGAAGATGTTAAGTCTGTTGTGGTAGAATCTAAGGGAAACCCAGATGAGATTAAAAGAAAAATTGAAGAAGAGTTTGGAATTGTGTTTAAGAACTAAGATTATTACTGTCTTGATTGTCGCTTGTCTGCCGTCGCCTTCTCTGGCAGATCCGGTTGTTGCGGGAGAACTGCTGCCACCTGCAACAGCGGTTTATATCACTGATCCGCAGGTAATTTCGATGCTAGGTCTTGATTCGATTCATGACCCTGTTTGGTGTTACACAAACCAAGCAAACGCAATGTTGATTACCGCAAAAGAAAGGGAGAAGGAAAAGTGTCAATTAAGGTTGCAACAGGAAATAGAAAAACAAAAAGCAATTTTTGATTTAAGACTTGAAACTCTGACAGCAGAATTGAACGCAAGTGAGTTGAAATTTGCGCAGATCGTTAAAATAAAAAACGAAGAAATCAAGAAATTAGAGGAGATTGCAACAAATAAACCGAATGAATATTCGGCATGGTGGGCGACAGGCGGATTTGTTGCCGGCATGGCGACAACTATCGCCGTGGTTTATGCATTAAGGTGATTTTATGAGCAAGGACGATCCAAATTACATAATAAAGGTAGAAAAAGCAATCAGTGAGAAGTATGGGGACGAAACCGTACAGCATCCAAAAAGGCATTGGACTCAGGAAAAGGAACAAAAGTACTTAGAGCAACTGAAGGAATATCACGCCAGAAAGGATTCCCGATCCCAGGATAGAGAAAAAACCCTTTATAAAGGGATTTTAGTGTCTAAAAACCTAATTAATAGGAAATCCAGGAAGAAGTGCGATTGGTGTGGCAAATACTCCTTAGAAGAAAAGGATGATGTCTACTTCGTTAAGTACGATGCCTGTTTTCAGTGTTACGTGAAATATGTAGAAGACAGAGAGGAAAGGTGGGGTCAAGGTTGGCGACCCACCCAAGGAGAATAAATAATGGCAACTATGTTAGAAATTGCTAATGGTATTTCGCAGGTATTGGCATCTGCTTATGACGGAGGTCAGGATTCTGAAGGCAATCCGATTACGATTGGTCTGAAGAGAGAAGAAGGACATCCCATTCATGATAGCAGGGTGATGGATGGTTTTTCTGCCTGCATCAAAGGGGATTCCCTAAAGATAAGGTACCATACTGAGGTAAAATTGAAGGAGGTCCATAACTCTAATTTTGAGAGTGATATAGACTCCATGATAGAGAAGGTTAAAAACTTCTTAGTCAAAGAGTACAAGAAGGTAACCGGAAAGTCTCTTTCTTTGGGAAAACCTTCAGAAGTTGAAGTCATGGTGGAATATGTCTCTAAGATCAGGACCGTTGTTCGTGCCTGCAAGTACTTTAAGATCTCTGGTGCTTCAGACGCCGAAACCGACGTTTCATACTCCAAGGATCTGGTCAGTGAGAACTGGGTACGACTGAGTGGGATCAAATAATCTTGCTTCATGGCATTCAAACTAACAAAAAAAGAAATGATGAGGGAGATTGTCAAATGTGGCAAAGATCCCTCTTATTTCATAGATAATTACGCAAAAATTTCCCATCCACAAAAGGGACTGATACCCTTTCGACTTTTCCCATATCAAAGGGACTGCTTACATGATTTTGAACAATTTCGATTTAGCGTAATCCTCAAGGCAAGGCAGTTAGGCATATCTACTATTACCGCTGCTTATATAGCGTGGTTGATGATGTTCCATAAGGAAAAGACTGTAGTTGTTGTCGCGACCAAACTAAGCACAGCAACTAATTTAGTCAAAAAAGTCAAGACTATAATGAAAAATCTTCCGTCTTGGGTGCAGATCTCTAAAGTGTCAGTGGACAACAGAACCTCTTTTGAATTGTCTAACGGTTCTTTGATCAAGGCGTCTTCTACTTCTGGTGACGCTGGTCGTTCAGAGGCGCTAAGTTTGCTGGTCATAGACGAAGCAGCGTACGTGGAAGGTTTATCGGAACTGTGGTCCGGTTTGTATCCAACGCTTTCTACTGGTGGTCGTTGCATCGCCCTATCAACACCAAATGGTGTTGGTAATTGGTTCCACAAGACATATACAGACGCTGTTCAGAAGTCTAATGATTTCTATGCCATCAAATTGCCGTGGGATTGTCATCCTGATCGAGATCTTGCTTGGTTTGAAAAAGAAACAAAAAACATGTCGCGACGTGAGATTGCACAAGAATTGGAGTGCAACTTCAACATGTCAGGTGAAACTGTTTTCCATGGCGAAGATATCGACAGAATGTTGTCAGACACAGGAGATCCAGAGTATCGCACCGGGCATGATAGAAATTTTTGGATTTGGAAAAGGACCGATCCCGCAGGCACATACATGATATCTGCAGATGTTGCCCGAGGCGATGGCAAAGATTATTCTGTTTTTCATGTCTTTGATCTTGCAAGTATGGAAATCGTCGCAGAATATCAGGGCAAAGTGACACCAGATGTTTTCTCTCAGGTGCTTTTTGATGCTGGTCGTGAATACAACGATTGTATGTTGGTAGTGGAAAACAACACTGTTGGTTATGCTGTTCTAGAAAAATTAAGAGAGAAGGATTATCCTAACATCTATTATTCAATAAAGTCGACTCACGAGTATATAGATCAATATCGCGGTGAGCACATGTCAAACGCTATAGCGGGTTTTTCCATGACCCAAAAGACTAGACCCCTAATCATAGCAAAACTAGAGGAATTCGTGAGAAACAAACTAATTAAAGTAAATTCTGTTCGATTACTGAATGAAATGAAAACGTTTATATGGAACAATGGTCGCGCCGAAGCAATGAGGTCCTATAATGATGACCTCGTGATGTCATGTGCGATTGGTTGCTGGGTTAGAGACACAGCACTGGTTGAGAATCGAAGAGAGATTGAATATAAAAAGGTTTTCTTAAATTCTATGTCTAAATCGTCTACAATATTAAATACAACAATTCCAGGAATGCAGGGGTACAAAGAAGTGAAGAAAACCAAGGCACTCGACAAACACAAGAAGAACATTGAAGAATATTCCTGGTTGTACAAAGGGTAAAAGATGGCAGATCAAACAAAAAACGCAAAAAATTCAGAAAACATACTTTTTCGCCGACTTACAAAGTTACTATCGGGTCCAATTGTCGCGAGAAGAACTCAGACAGGACGCAGACTTAGAAGAATTGATCTAGATAAATACGCCAGTCGGTTTAGGTCTGCCAGTGGAAAGCAATTCAAGAAGACAGCATATGACCCATTTTCAAATATCCAAGCAAACGTCATGGCAAATCAGCACCGCGCCGAACGCTATGTTGATTTTGATCAAATGGAGTACACCCCGGAAATTGCATCCGCATTAGACATATACGCAGACGAGATGACAACTAGTTCCCAGTTAAGACCACTGATCAATATAGATTGCGCAAACGAAGAGATAAAGTCTGTCTTAAATGCCCTGTATTATAATATACTAAACATTGAATACAATCTTTTTGGTTGGTGTCGGACCATGTGTAAGTACGGAGACTTCTTTCTATACTTAGATATCGATGAGCAACGTGGCATACAGTCCGCCATCGGTCTCCCAACTCCAGAAATAGAGAGACTAGAGGGCGAAGACAAGACAAATCCAAACTATACACAATTCCAGTGGAACACTGCCGGTTTAACTTTCGAGAACTGGCAAATGGGGCACTTTAGGATTTTAGGAAACGACAAGTACGCCCCTTACGGCAGTTCAGTTCTAGAACCAGCACGCCGCATTTGGAGACAAATGACCTTGCTTGAGGATGCTATGATGGCATATCGTATCGTTAGGTCCCCAGAACGCCGAGTATTTTATGTAGATGTTGGCAGTATTCCACCCGATGACGTTGAGCAATACATGCAAAAGATAATGACTCAAATGAAAAGACACCAGGTTGTCGACCCGGATACTGGTCGCGTAGATCTACGATACAATCCGCTTTCAATCGATGAGGATTACTTTATTCCAACCCGTGCAGGACAGAATTCAAGAGTAGAAAGTCTACCAGGTGGGTCTTATACGGGCGATATTGACGACGTCAAGTATTTGAGAGACAAGTTGTTCTCAGCGCTCAAGGTACCAAGATCTTATCTCGCCCAGTCAGACGACGCTGCAGAGGATAAGACCACCTTGGCACAGAAGGATATTAGGTTTGCCCGCACAGTTCAAAGGTTGCAACGCTCAGTTATAACTGAATTGGAAAAGATCGGCATTGTGCACCTATATGTCTTAGGTTTTCGCCAGGATGACTTGGTGTCCTTTAAGATCTCTTTGAACAACCCTTCAAAGATCGCAGAGATGCAGGAACTGGAACACTGGAAGACTAAGTTTGACGTCGCTGGCGCTGCAACAGAGGGATTCTTCAGTAGAAGATGGATTACCAAGAAGTTGTTTGGTATGACTGACGAAGAGTTCGTCAGGAATCAGCGCGAGATGTTCTATGACCGTAATTTTGATGCACAATTGGAGGCGGTAGGAGAACTTGTACAGGCAGAGGCATCGAAGGACCTTCCTGCTGACTCGTTTGAGGATACTGGAGATTTGGACACCGGTGAAGAAGGTGGGGATTTTGGAGATATCGAAGGCATGGAAGATCCGGGTGGAGAAGCACCAGAGGATGACGTGCTTCCAATTCAACCTCCTGGCAGTCGCTGGACTCAACGAGAGAAGGATAAAATGAGGGGCAAGACGACTTTTGAAGATGGTTCGACAACAACTGCTCGATCAAAAGGCAAAAAGTATAAACCCGTTAAAAGTAGTTCAAATTCCTTTGGAGCGCAACAAAGATCTACAAAGGGGTCTTGGAACAACGAGATAACTAAAAATACTACAAGGAACATCAGCAAAGGTGCATCTGATCTCTCAAGACTTGCAAAAGGCAGTATTACTGAGAAAAAGCAGACTAATTATAAAGAGGAAGAGAAGAGGATAATGGAAACAAATAGAGAGGTTTCCATGCTCATTGAGACATTGAATCTAAGGAGTGAAAAGCATGAGACTAAAGCACAATAAAAAGAGAAACACCGCGTTCTTGTATGAGTCGTTAGTTAGAGAGTTAACCAAGTCGATTCTCAAGGAAGATAAGAATCGAAAAGAAAAGGCAGTTCGAATCCTTAAGCAATATTTTTCTGGTGATTCTGCCCTGAAAAAAGAGTTGGATCTGTATCGCTCTCTGTACGAGACTAAAGGTTTAGACCGACGCATTGCAGAAAAGATTGTTATGGAAACAAAGATAGCACACAAAGAGTTAAACAAGAGAGAGATTTACAAAGATCAGACAAGTCTTATCAAGAACATGAACATCGCATTCACTCCAAAGATTTTCAACACATTTGTTCCAAACTACAGAAACATTGCTTCTGTATATTCAATTTTTAATGATTCGGTCCCTGCTTCTGAGAGGGTGCTGTTGGAAGAAAAGGTGCTAGAAACCATGTCAGGTTCTTCTGGAGATGGAAAGAGTGCCATGGCACCCGTAGACAACTTGGTTTATCAGACGTTTGTTAACAAGTTTAACGAAGAATATAGCGAGGGGTTGTTGGACGAACAGAAGGAATTGCTTACAAAGTACATAACCTCGTTTTCCGATAACGGACTAGAAATTAAGACCTACCTTAATGAGGAGATCCAAAGGGTGTCTTCTAAGATCGAAGACGCAAAGACAAGCGAGTCCCTCAAGACAGACGCGGATTTACTGCGCAAATCAGAAGACATACTGCATGTGCTGGAAGGATTTTCAGACCAAAAGATCTCTCCTGAAATAATTGAAACAGTTTTAAAAACCCAACAGTTGGTTGGCGAACTAGAGAAGATGGACAATGATTGCAATTAAGATTGAAAAAGACCCATCGACTGGCGAAGATTTGCCAAAAGAGGTAATCCACCTTAATGCATCCAGAAGTCTAAGTGGCGACATCATGATATTTGATCATGAGGATGTGGACATTGTTGTGATTCCCACTAAGAATAAGTGTGTTGCTTTTCCAAAGGAAGAGATCGACGACAAAGCATACGGCGCTCAGGATAGATTATTTAATGTTCTTGCATCCAGAGGTGTGATCGACCCATCAAGTATCCGTGGTGGATCATTTTACGGTGCAATGGAGGCATCTATACTGAAATCTTCTTTTGAGGGCATCGACGAAGTCCAAGCAGCACTTTATGTGATACACAAATTCTTGGAAGAAGAGAAACCATACTTTCAGGCAACAAAGTCAATCAGTGACCGCGACCTCGATCATGTCCTGGATCCAGAAGATGAGTATAGTACTGAACTTGGTGACGTGCCCCACTCTGATAAGAAGGGTTCTATGGATCCACAAGTACGACCATATGGGTATATGTATAACTACAGTTTGATCCGTGAAGACACCGACGAGTAAATGAACCTGCTAACCTTTGTTCTTATTTCCTGGGGCATGACCCAAATCCTAGTATATGGAAAGATTTTTGATAAAGTCCGTCCTACCGAGGGGTGGTTTGGAGAACTTCTGTCTTGTCCAATGTGCACCGGATTTTGGGTCGGTGTTATTTTATGGGGACTATCTTTTTTCAGCGCACTAATTAGTTTTGATTATAGTCCTGTGACAGGTTTTATGCTAGGGTGCCTATCGTCTGCGACGAGTTATGCACTCTGTTCCGTGTTCACTGACTATGGGATATCGCTCATAAGGAGTAAAGATGAGACCACTAACTAAAATTCGATGGATGATGCGCCCCGTTGCAAGGTGTTGCAGAGGGAAGATACCGATGCGGCGGGACGCCGCAAAGAGAGAGTTATAATGAAGATTTTAAGAGAGTATTATGAACTTTGTGAGGGCGGAATCTGCTCCGACCTATTAACTGAAGACGAAAAGATCCGCGTTGCAAACGGTGCACTGATCTTATCTGGGGTTATGCAGATGTCAGAAACCCTAAATGGTAATGGCAGAGTTTATCCCCACAAGGTACTCATGAGAGAAATAGAAAACTATCACAAACTCGTAAAAGAAAGAAGAGCAGTGGGCGAGTTGGACCACCCCGACGATTCAGTTATAAATTTGAAAAACGCCTCTCATGTTGTCACAGACATTTGGATGGAAGATAACAAAGTTATTGGAAAAATCGAAGTCCTACCAACCCCCTCGGGTCAGATCTTACGCAGTCTCGTGGAGTCTGGAATTAAGATGGGTATTTCATCTAGGGGGATGGGGTCCGTACAGGAGTCAAATGGCAAAGTGGTTGTACAAGACGACTTTCAACTGATTTGTTTTGATATGGTTTCTGAACCATCGACTCCCGGCGCTTTCATGATGAAAGAGGCGAAGCAAATCCCAAACATCTATACAAAGGCAGACAAGATCAATAGATTGATGAACGATATCTTGTCAACAAGGGGAGAGAAATGAAAATCTTAGTTGAAAATGAGAGATTAGAAGAAATTATTGATGACATCTTGATTGAAGAGATCTTGCAAGAACTGATTGGCAATCCATTTTCTTCGTCTTCCGCACCCACTTCTGGAAGAATGGGTTCTGGTCGCCGCAAGAAGGCAGGACTTTCTCCTTTGCCTGGTGAAGAACCTGCGGCAAAACCTGGGTTTCTTGCACGCTTGGGTCAAAAGTTGGGAATTGGAAAGGACTGGGAAAAAGAGGTTGAAAAACTATCAGACGTTGAAAAGGAGCAAGACTTTGCTAAACCTTTCGACGAAGAACCACCCCCTGTTCAAGGACTTGAGACAGGTCAGTGGATACCTGAACCTGGATCTGTGTATGCTTACATTACAAAAACTGGTAAGAGGGCGATCCTAAAGGTGCTGGGCGGCACGTTTGGAAATGACGCTCGTGGCAAAGCGAGTCTATCAGTTCAAAGGATTGGTCCTGGGTATGCAAACCGTGGAGTTTTAGGTGTCAAGCAACTTACAGATCGATTGCGCGGCAAGTTTGATGACGAAGAAACCGCTCGCAAGGCGCTGGCACTATCCGTGGCAGCAACCATGCAGGAAGTTAGACAAAGAATTAAAGAAAACTTGAGGAACAAATGAATTCTGAGAATTTAAAAAAGATATTAAAACCGTTAGTTAAGCAGTGTGTTAAAGAAGTTATATTTGAAGAAGGTGCGCTCTCCAAAATAATACAGGAAGTTGTATCAGGACTATCCGGTGCTCAAAGTCTTGTTGAGTCAAAGAACAACGAGGATATTCTCGCAAGAAGGCGAGAAGAGCAGGACAAAAAACTAAAAGAAGCAAAGAAAAGAATGCTTGATTCAATAGGTCGTGACTCTTACGGTGATGTCTTTGAAGGTACAAAACCTTTGCCTTCCGGTGGATCTCCAGGGTCTAGTTCCTCACACTCCCCGATGGCAAATATTGACCCTAACGACCCCGGTGTGGATATCAGTACTATATTTGGCAATTTAAGCGAAAATTGGAAGAAAATGGTGTAAAAATGGGTAGAAGAACTCCAGTAAACGTACAGGTAAAGATAAACCATCCAGATCAAACTATGAGGATGATCAAGAGGTTTGCAAAGAAAGTTAAGAAAAGCGGAATACTAGATGAAGTCCGTGCAAAGGAATATTATGAGAAACCTTCCGCACGCAGGAGGCGCGAAAAAAAGAAGAGAGAGCGCGTTCTAAAGAAACTTCAACAAGAAAGAGACAACAAGTACAAACAGTAGTCTATTAAAATTCAAAATACCGTTCTTTTTGCAAAAAAAATAACTATTTATTAAGAATACAAGTATTCTCATAATTTTTTGATATTATTTTAGGAGAAAGAAAATGTCATCAATGCTAGAACAGGCGATTATCGATGCAAGAGCATTAAAGGAAGCCGCAATTAAAAACGCAGAAAACATGGTTGTTGAAAAGTACTCTGCCGAAGTTAAGAAGGCAGTAGAACAACTATTAGAAGCAGAAGAGATGGAAGACGAAGTTCCAGAACCTCATGACTCCACTCAGGACTTACCTGATTCTTTTCGAGATATCGCTGATGGCGAAGAGGTAGTGGAGATTGACCTAGATCAGTTGTCCGCCGCTGTCGAAAAGGCACTTGGTGGAGAAATGGAATCTCACGAAGACGCAGTCGAAGACGTCGCGGATCTTGCCCTTGAGGAACCCCCATCAGGGATGCCCAATGCAGACGAACCCGGTCCAAGCGCTATGTCTGAGTCTATTGAAGTTGAAATTGATGAAGAATTACTTGAAACAGTCGCAAATGACCTTATTGAAGAATTAGATCTAGAAAATTTTGATGAAAACTCTATTGATGACATTGTAGAGAAGGTTGTTGTTGACATTGAACCTGTAAAGCGCGGATGGGCAGGAACCTCCGAGGCAGAAATGAAAGAACTCGAAAATCAAGCATTGGCAAAAGAGACCGACACAGAGCACGCAGAAGAAATGAAGGCGCTCCGTGATCGCGTTGCCGAATTGCAAGAGCAGAATGACCTATTGGCGTCAGCAGGAAACAAATTACAAAATAAGACTGCCGAACTTGAAGAGGCAGTTGTTACACTACAGGCAAAGATTAACGAAACAAATGTTATGAATGCCAAATTACTTTATATTAATCAGACGTTAGGAAATGCCTCCCTGAATGAGCGACAAAAGAAGAAAATTGTCGAAGCCATTTCTAAAGTTAAGTCTGTTGAAAACGCGAAGGTACTCTTTGAGACTCTTCAGGGCACAGTGGGAAGCACGGACAAGGATCCTCTTCCAGAATCACTTAGCGAAGCAGTCAGTAGGAAACCTTCATTGATGGTTGCTACACGCAACCAGACAGCAAAGCAAGAAAACAATCCTTTCTTTGATAGGATGAAGATTCTTGCAGGACTAAAGAATAACT
>CETF01016117.1_pt1 | contig 31137 bp, 23 predicted proteins | sample 326991 | NCBI WGS metagenome assembly CETF01 (sample SAMEA2622331, study PRJEB7988) | marine metagenome | biome: marine biome (ENVO:00000447); feature: surface water layer (ENVO:00002042); material: "saline water (ENVO:00002010), including plankton (ENVO:xxxxxxxx)" | depth 5 m | reverse complement strand
GGTAACAAAAAGATTGATATAGATGATATTCATCTACAACAATTTGGTGCTGCAGAAGGAGATGTAAACTTTGGAACAAATAAATTATTAAATGTAAAGACAGGTACAGCATCTTCTGATGGTGTAAACTTAGGACAAGTACAATCACTTGTTGCTGGAGTTGGTGTATTCCAAGGTGGATATAACGCAAGTACAAACTCTCCTGCATTAACTGGAGGAAGTAACGTAGCCCTAACACAAGGTGACTTCTTTGCAGTAACAGTTGCAGGTTCGTTCTTTACAGACAATGTAGAGCCTGGTGATTTAATATTTGCAAACTCAAATATATCAGCGAGTTCTTCACCGTCTCTATCAGACTATACAGTTGTAATAGCAGACGAAAACATTGCGGGAGCAGGAGCGACAGACGGAGCAACAGAAAAAGGTGTTGCTGGTTTTGATAGTGCAAACTTTGGAGTAACTGCTAACGGATTCGTAACATTAGATAATACAGGAGTTTCTGCAGGTTCTTATGGTGGAGCAAGTAAATCACTTTCTGCTACGGTAACTGCAAAAGGTTTATTATCTTCGCTTAGTGAACAAGCTATTGCGATTACAGCTTCTCAGGTAACTGATTTCTGTAATGCAGTAAGCACATGTATAGCAGCAAATGAGCAATACAGTGTAAGTATAGGAGATGGGAATGCAACTTCTTACGCAGTAACACATAACTTAGGAACAAGAGATGTAATGGTGCAGCTCTATGACAATAGTTCGTATGATACAGTGTATGCAGAAGTGGCGAGAAATTCAACATCTCAAGTAACAATTAGTTTTACAACCGCACCTTCAACGAATGATATAAGAGTATTGATTACGAAGGTGTCTTAAATATAATTTAAAATGCCGATTCGATTTTTATCAGACCAGTCGATTGACAATCAATTAACGATTCAAGGTGGAGCAGGTTCTGACCCTTTATTAAGACTTTTCAATACAAGTAATGGAAGTGGGGCTCAGATACAATTTTCTGACCAAACCTCTCAATTACAGTTTGGTGAACTCACCTTTTTCCATAGTGATGGTATGTCTTATGGAAGTGGAGCTGCTTTTGTGTTATCTTCAGCTCAAGGACTTTCTGTTCTTGCAGATGGTAAATTACTTTTTAAAGATGGGTTACTTCTAAAACCATCATCTGGAACTGGTGCGGGTACTCAATTAATTTCATCCGCTGGTGCATATAATATCCCTTCGATAGTAAATGCTGGCACTGATACTGACCAATTCTTGGTTAGAGATTCATCAGGTAATGTAGATTTTAGAACTGGTACACAAGTTAGAAGTGATATTGGTGCAGGAACAGGCACAATGTCTTCTTGGACTATAACTGCTGATAATGGTATTACTCATGGTGTTACGAACAGTGCAGTTGTAGATATTGCAGGAGGAACGAACATATCAACATCACAATCGAGTGGTACAGTAACAATTACTAACGGTATCACTAATAATAATCAACTTACAAACGGAGCAGGATATATAACATCCGCTTCATTACCAACAGTAAATAATGGCACGCTTACCATGAGCACAAGTACAGGGCTTGATGGAAGTGCATCATTTACAGCTAATCAATCAGGTAACTCAACATTTGCGGTTTCATTAGATTTAACTGAAATAAGTTTAGGAGCTGGTTTAGATTCTACTGCAACTGGTTTAAGTTTAGATTTTTCTGAATTTACTGCTTCTTCAACTATGGTAGCCAGTGATGAGTTTATAATATTAGATGCAGCTCTTGAAAGAAAGATTGAAGCTTCGGATATTGGGCTTAGTATATTTAATAATGATGCTGGTTTTATTACATCAGGTTCTTTACCAACAGTAAATAACAGTACGATTACAGTTAGCCCTGGAACAGGAATAAGTGGAGGAGGCTCATTTACTTTAAATCAAGGAAGTAATGCGACTATAACAATTACTAATAGTTCACCAGATACTGGAACACCTGCTATTTTATCAAACGGTTCAACACCAAGTTTAAACAGCGGCATAACTGCAGCTGAAGTAAGAAGTTTAATTGGTGCTGGTACGGGCTCAGGCTCTATGTCAAGTTGGATTTTAACAGCAGATAGTGGAGGAAGTGAAACAATTACGAACGGAGAAACTGTAGACATAGCAGGAGGAACTAATATTACAACAGCACGTAGTGGTTCAACCGTTACTATAACTAATGGTATTACAAACAATAATCAGCTTACTAACGGTGCTGGATATATTACCTCAGCTTCATTACCAAGTGTAGGTAATGGAACGCTTACTGTCCAAGGAGGTACAGGTTTAGGCGGTTCAGGAACATTTACTGCAAATCAATCAGGTAATACAACAATTACACTTACAAATTCGGATAAAGGTTCGAGTCAAAATATATATAAAAACTTTACTGCTGATAGTGGTGGTACTGCAACAGCTAATAGTAATAATGATACTATAGATATAGCAGGGGGAACTAATATTTCTACAGCACGTTCGGGAGATACTATTACAATAACGAATGGTATAACAAATAATAACCAGTTAACAAATGGTGCAGGATACATAACATCTTCGTCTATACCGAGTGTTGGTAATGGAACGATTACCTTGGTAGCTGGAACTGGATTAACAGGAGGTGGCACATTTACCACCAATCAAAGTGGTAATACTTCAATAACATTTAACGCTTCAGGTAGTGGAACAATGAGTAACTGGAAGCTTACAGCTGATTCTGGAGGCACAGCTACAATAGATAATGGTGAAACAGTTGATATAATTGGAGGCACAAACATAACCACAGCTCGTTCTGGAAACAACGTAACTATAACTAATGGTCTTGTAAATAACAGTCAGCTTTCTAATACTGCAGGATATATTACAGGTTCAACTGTATTTTCAGCTGGCGGTGGAGATGTTACGGGTAGTGCACAGTTAAACCAATCAGTAGTTTTAACTTTAGGTACTTCTGGAGTAACGGCTGGCTCATACACAAATGCAAACATAACAGTAGATGCAAAAGGTAGAGTGACAGCAGCTGCGAATGGTTCCTCTGGTTCAAGCGGTACTGTTACAAGTGTTGCTACAGGTAATGGATTAACTGGTGGAACAATTACTACTTCTGGAACCTTGAGCATGTCAGGTTCTTATACAGGAAACTTTACTTTAAGTTCAAGCACTCTTACTGTAACAAATAGTGGAGTTGCTGCAATAGAAGTTGGTGGTACAACAGGAGCATTGCTTGATTTAAAAAGACCGTCTTCTGATGATTATGATTTAAGAGTTTTTACTAACGGTACAGGAACAAACGAAATAACAACAGCTTCAGGTAATTTACAGATAAACACAAGTAACTCTGCAGCATTATCAATAAATACTTCTCAGATAAATGTTTCTGGTGGTAAAGTTGCCCTTGAAGGAGTTTCAAGTTTAGATAATGATGGTGGTACACATTTAAAAATAGGTGATTTAGATGAGTCAGATGAATATCAAGAAATCTCATTAATGACAATGGCAGCCACTAATATTAAATTAGAGGACCAAACCATAAGATTACAATCCAATGATGTTACATTTAATTCGACTTCAGTACAAGATATTAATTACGGAAGAAACGTAAGAAATTTTTTACCTGGGGATATGTCGGGTTCAGGGTACCAAGGTGACGTCATAAATTTTCCTTCTCAGAGCACAACAGCGGGCTCATTATATTATAAAACTACTACAGGCTGGGCTTTAGCTGATGCTGATTCTTCTACAACTACATATTTATTAGCTATAGCATCGGGAACTAATGCTACAAGCGGTATGTTATTAAGAGGATTCTTTTATAAAGCCTCTCATGGTTTTACGGTAGGTAGACCTTTATACGTTAGCACATCAGCTGGTAATTTATCGTCATCCGCACCCACTGGGACAAGTGATTATGCAAGAGTTGTTGGTTATGCAACAAGTAGTGATACAATATATTTTAATCCTGACAACACATGGGTGAGAGTTTCATAGATAAAGAATTAATATTTGAAGAAGATAAAATTTATTTTTTAGATTCATCAGGAAAGCAAAAGCATGTAATGATGTCTTGGGAAGATTCGTTAATGAAAAAGCATGCGGATTACATTTGTCAAAATGGTGGAGATATATTAGAGTTAGGTTTTGGCATGGGTATCGCAGCTGATTATATACAAGCAAATAATCCAGCAAGTCATACCATAGTTGAAAATCATCCACAGGTAATTGAAAAAGCAAAGGCTTGGGCAGTAGGAAAACCAAATGTAACTATTGTAGAGGGGGATTGGTTTAATAAATTATCTGAACTATCTACATACGATGGTATTTTTGCAGATACTTACGGTGATGAACATGTAAATGATTTTGCAGAACATTTGCCAAGTTTAGTTAAGGAAAATGGCTTAGCAACATGGTGGAATAATTCTTATACAGAAAGTACAATTATAGATATAGAGGGTGTAGAGTTTGACACTATAGATGTTACACCTACAGAAAACTCTTACTTTAATAACGACAAATATTATTTACCTAAAAAACAATTTTAATGGCAACTACTAATGTTACAGCTGGATTACAAGGAACTGTAGGTATTTTCGGATTCAATATAGCAAACTTTTCTGCAATTAGAAATGCTTCTTCAGGTTCTTTTGCTCAAACATTTAGCAGTCAATCTGACCAAGGTTCTGCTATTACAGTTTCTTTTGAGTCTGCACGTTTTGGAAACTCTGGAGAGATAAGTAGAGCGTTTGTGTTTTTTGATTTAGATTCAATTTCAACCACTATTACGGCTTTAAGTTTGCAAGTTACAGGTGTAAGTAATAGTTCAAGTTCTGTAATACCTGTAAAAGCTTCAGCTTGGGGTGGAAATGGTAGTACAACTTCTTTAAACAATGCTTCTTTTAATGATTTATCTTTTTCGAATACATACGCGAGTTCTATTTCCAACTGGAACTCAAGTGGGCAAAACAGCTTTACTTTAAATAATAGTGCGATAAGTGACGCCAACAATAATGGTTATTTAAATGTAGCATTAATTAATAGCACAGCTGACCAACCAGGAACAACTCCTTCGTTTCCTAACAACCCAGCTACCGCTGGTATAGTATTTAAGAAAACCTCAGCACCCATAAGACTGGTAGTAACTCATGCGGATGCGGGATATGGTAATGAAGTAAATGGTGTTGCAGGGAGTGACATAAATACTGTAATTGGTGTATCTTCAGCAAACATAGCCAGAGTTATAGGTGTACCATAGACAAAATTTTTTTACGTATATTTGCGTATGTATAATAATTAAATAGAATATAATGGCAAAAAATTTAACTGAAGAAGAATTAAAAAAAGTACAGGAATTAAATCAAAAGTTTTTACAAACTAAGATTGAAATAGCTGATGCGTTTGTAGCGTTAGTAAAGAAAGTCCCAAATTTAGATGGTATACAAACACAATTTGGTGAGCTTGAAAAAGAATTAATTTCAGTTTATGGTGAAAACGCAGTCATAGATTTAAGAACTGGAGAAGTAAAAGAACCAGAAAAAGAAACATCAGATGGCAAAGATAAGTAACACAGCGGCATATCCCTCAATATCTAATTTAGATTCAGCAGATTATTTAGTATTGACAGATGCAGAAAATGAATTAAAAACAAAAACTGCAACTATTGAACAAATACAAACTCTGTTTGGGATTGATACGCTTGTTGCTAAAGTAACTGTAAATACTGGGTCTTTATTAACTTTAGGAAACACTCCGATTACATTGATAGCTGCTCCTGGAGCAAATAAGGTTATAGATTTAATAAGTGTTTCTCAGTATTTAGATGCAGGTACGACACAATTTAATTTTGGTAATAATTTAGAAGTAAAGATTGGAGCTACAACTTTTGGAACCTTGTTTGCACAATCCGCTAATTTTGCTACAGACTTAGTTAGTAAAATAGGAGTAGGCGGTTCGACATACGTTATAGAACAAAATACTGCTGTTACTTTAGAGACAGCTGCAAACCCATCACAAGGAAATGGTACAATGTTTTTTAACATATTTTACCGTGTCTTAAATGTGGGTACATCATTTTAATTAAATGGACATACGAAAGATTTCAATAGGTGCAGACTATAAGTCTGGAGCAATGCACTACATAGTGGGGCAAGATGTTTTGGGCGGCAACTATCAGATTCATTTAATACAGCACGACCACGAATTAGATTCCTATAAAATTTGGATTATTCAAAAAAAAGAAATATTACTTTGGAAAGAGTTTAAAAACACACTTCCTATTTCTTTAGAATATAATATTAACTTTTAATGCAATCACCTTTTTGTTTTATTGTAAAACCCTACAACGATAGGCGTTATGATAATATAAAATATTATGGTGATAATAAATTTTTTATCAGCACTTCAGAAGAAGACCACACTGTATCTACTCGCTTTGCTACTGTAGTAAATACTCCTATAAATTATAAAGGCAATATTAAAAAAGGTGATACACTGGTTGTTCACCATAATGTTTTTAAATATTATAACGATATTTATGGTAGACAAAAAAGTGGTAGAAGTTGGATTATTGATGATTTATTTTTAGTTGATGACTATCAGTTTTACATGTATAAACAAGATGGAGAGTGGTATAGTCATGATAAATATTGTTTTATAAAACCAATACCTATAGAAAAAAAATACATAGATGTGGCTGAAAGTGAAGAACCATTATGGGGTATAGTAAAATATGGTAATAAACAATTAGAGCGTTTAAACATTCTGCCTGGTGATAAAGTTTCATTTCAACCTAACAGTGAATATGAGTTTAAAATAGATGAAGAAAAATTGTATAGAATGTATACTAATAATATAACTTTAAAAGATGGACACGAAAGCAATTAAATTAGAAATCATACACGCAGGAGAAAAAGCTGTTAAAGAATTAATTGATGTAGCGAAAGAAAAAATAATAAAACCAGACCCTGATGATGAGCTTGCAGCTGATAGACTTAAAAATGCAGCAGCCACAAAAAAACTCGCCATCTTTGATGCTTTCGAAATACTTAAAAGAATAGACGAAGAAAGAGATAAATTGGAAGGAAAAGAAATTAAAACTAATAATTTACCAAAAGGCTTTGCAGAACGTAAATCAAAATAATATCGCAAATGTATGTAAAGGCTTAGTTCCTTCTAACATATTATCTCGTAAAAATAAAGCGAGAACATGGAGATATGGTTACGATGAAAAATATGATATAGTTATTATATCTAAAGACGGAACTATTGGTGAAATTTTACATGTGTCTGGATTACGAATTGCTTTACCAGCTATTCCTAAGAAAGTGTTTAAACGGTCTGACAAAAAAACTGAACAGTATTGGGAAGTAACAGAAATACCTCCTGTTTTAAAAAGAATATCATCTATATTTCAGTGGCATGAAGCTCCTTCTACATTTAAAAATCAATGGGTTGATTACATTGAAGAAGAATTTAATAGAAGAGAAGAAGGTTTTTGGTTTATGAATAATGGTAAGCCTACATATATAACTGGCACACACTATATGTATTTACAGTGGACTAAAATAGATGTTGGTCATCCAGATTATAGAGAGGCTAATAGAATATTTTATTTATTCTGGGAAGCTTGTAAGGCTGATAAGAGAAGTTTTGGAATGTGTTACTTGAAAATAAGACGTTCTGGTTTTTCGTTTATGAGCTCTTGTGAAGGCGTTAATACAGGTACAATAACAAAGAATGCACGTATAGGAATATTATCTAAAACAGGAGCAGACGCAAAAAAAATGTTTACAGATAAAATAGTTCCTATATCTAACAACTATCCTTTCTTTTTCAAACCTATACAGGATGGTATGGATAAACCAAAAACAGAATTAGCATATCGAGTACCTGCTTCAAAGATTACAAAAAAGAATATGTTTAATGTTGAAGAAGAAGTGTTAGAAGGTTTGGATACAACTATAGACTGGAAGAATACATCTGACAATAGTTATGATGGTGAAAAATTACAGCTGTTAATACATGATGAAAGTGGTAAGTGGGAAAAACCTGAAAACATTTTAAATAACTGGAGAGTTACAAAGACCTGTTTACGATTAGGTAGTAAAATAATAGGCAAATGTATGATGGGTTCTACTTCAAACGCCTTAGATAAGGGAGGTAGAAACTTTAAAAGTTTATACAACGATTCGGATTGCAACAAAAGAAATGCAAACGGACAAACCAAAAGTGGTTTATATTCTTTGTTTGTTCCTATGGAATGGAACATGGAAGGTTTTATAGATAGGTATGGTATGCCTGTATTAGATAATCCAAAACAAGAAGTGGTAGGAATAGATGATGAATACATATATCAAGGTGCTGTTAATTATTGGGAAAACGAAGTTGTGTCTTTGAAAAACGACCCTGATGCACTTAATGAATATTACAGACAATTTCCTCGTTCAGAATCACATGCTTTTAGAGATGAAAGTAAACAGTCAATATTTAATTTAACAAAAATATATCAACAGATTGATTATAATGATAGTATAATAAAAGAACATTTTATTACACAAGGTTCTTTCAGTTGGGAAAATGGAATTAAGGACAGTAAGGTTGTATGGACTCCAAACAAAAGAGGAAGATTTTTTGTAACTTACATACCTAAACGCTCTCTTCAAAATAATATTATAAGAAAGAATAATAGATTCTTTCCAGGTAATGAACATTTGGGTTCATTTGGTTGCGACTCTTATGATATATCAGGTGTTGTAGTTGGTAAAGGTTCTAATGGTTCTTTACATGGTTTAACCAAGTTTAGTATGGAAGAAATTCCAAGTAATCATTTCTTTTTGGAATATATTGCCAGACCACAAACAGCTGAAATATTTTTTGAGGAAGTATTGATGGCATGTGTGTTTTATGGCATGCCAATATTATGTGAAAATAATAAACCTCGTTTGCTATATCATTTTAAAAATAGAGGATATCGAGGGTTTTGTTTAAACAGACCTGACAAAACATTTAATAAACTTTCCAAAAGCGAAAGAGAATTAGGTGGTATACCAAATACGTCAGAGGATGTAAAACAATCACACGCATCTGCTATTGAGTCCTATATAGAAAAATATATAGGAGTTGATATGGATGGCGTGCATAGGATAGAGGGTGATATGGGTGACATGTATTTTCAAAGAACTCTTGAGGATTGGGCTAAGTTTGATATAAGTAATAGAACTAAGTTTGATGCTTCTATAAGCTCTGGATTAGCCATTATGGCAAACCAAAAACACTTATATACACCGACTAAAGAAAAGACAAAAATTAGCATTAACTTTGCAAGATATAATAACAGCGAAAAAGTTAGTCGAATTATTAATAAATGAAACAAGTAGAAATTAACTTAAAAGCAGCTGCATTTCCAGATGAATTTGCCTCCGATGCACAAAAAGATACAGCGGAGTACGGCCTGCAAGTTGGACAGGCTATTCAATATGAATGGTTTAGAAAAGATAACGGCTCGTGTAGGTATTTAAATCAATGGGGTGAGTTCAATAGGTTGCGTCTATACGCACGTGGTGAGCAGTCTGTACAAAAGTATAAAAATGAAATTGCTATTGATGGCGATTTATCCTACCTTAATTTAGATTGGACACCAGTTCCAATAATTCCAAAGTTTGTAGACATTGTAGTAAATGGTTTAAATGATAGACTATTTAAAGTAAATGCTTTTGCAGAAGACGCAATGTCAGCAGAAAAAAGAGATGAGTTTCAAAAGAAGATAGAAGGAGAAATGATTGCTCGTCCTTTATTTCAACAAATAGAAGAAGACTTCGAGCTGAATGTATTTCAAACTGCAGAAGATGAATTACCAGAAAACGATGAAGAGCTGGAATTATTTATGCAAATGAAATACAAACCAGCTGTAGAGATTGCAGCTGAAGAAGCTATAGATACTGTATTAAATCAAAATCATTATCAAGATATTAGAAAAAGAGTTGACTATGACATCATGACTATTGGTGTTGGTATGACTAAACATCAGTTTTTACCAGGTCAAGGTATTGAAATTAATTATGTAGACCCAGCGAATGTAGTATATAGTTATACTGAAGACCCTTATTTCAAAGATTGTTTTTATTGGGGTGAATTAAAAACTATACCAATGGCTGAGCTTGTAAAAATAAATCCTGACATAACTAATGAGGAAATGGAAGAGATAGCAAAGTATAGTCAGTCATGGTATAATTATTATAATAATGCACAATACTATGAAAACTCTTTGTTCTACAGAGATACATGTACATTACTATATTTTAATTATAAAACTACTCACACATTTGTATATAAGAAAAAAGAAATGCCAGATGGTACTTTCAAAGTTGTACAAAAAGATGAGAACTTCAATCCGCCAGAAGAAATGATGGCTGAAGGAAAGTTTGAAAGAGTTGAAAAAAAGATAGAAGTATGGTATGATGGTATTATGGTTATGGGAACAAACATTCTTTTGAAATGGGAGCTTGCAGAAAATATGGTTAGACCTAAAGCTGCAAGTCAAAACGCTTTACCTAATTATGTTGCTTGTGCTCCAAGATTATATAAAGGAATGTATGAATCTTTAGTTAGAAGGATGATTCCTTTTGCTGATTTAATTCAGGTAACACATTTAAAGTTACAGCAAGTAATATCAAGAATGGTCCCAGATGGTGTTTTTATAGACGCTGATGGACTTAATGAGGTTGACTTAGGCACAGGTAATGCTTACAATCCTGAAGACGCTCTACGACTTTATTTTCAAACTGGTAGTGTAGTAGGTAGAAGTTTTACACAAGATGGTGAGTTTAATAACGCTAAGGTTCCAATAACACAACTAACATCAAATAGTGGTGGAGCTAAAATGCAAATGTTAATTGCTAATTACAATCATTATCTTGATATGATTAGAACTGTAACTGGTTTAAACGAAGCTCGTGATGGTTCTACTCCAAATCCTGACGCATTGGTAGGTGTACAAAAATTAGCAGCACTTAATTCTAACACTGCTACAAGACATATATTAAATGCAAGTCTGTACATTACAAGAAGATTAGCTGAAGGTATAGTTTTAAGAACAGCTGATGTTTTAGAATATTCAGAGTTTAAAGACCAGTTTGCTATGCAAATAGGTAAATATAATTTAAACTTACTCGAGGATATTAGAAACCTATATCTATATAGTTTCGGTATATTCTTAGAATTAGCACCAGATGAAGAAGAAAGAGCAATGCTTGAAGCTAATATACAAATGGCTTTATCTAAAAATGACATTAATTTAGAAGATGCGTTAGATATTAGAGAGATACATAATTTGAAAATGGCTAACCAACTTCTTAAAACAAAAAGAAAAAAGAAAGCACAAATGGAACAGCAGCAAGCTCAGATGCAACAGGCTGCTCAAGCAGAAATGCAACAACAAGCAGCTATGATGGCGGCACAACAAGAGCAGCAAAGAATCGCAGCAGAGACTCAATCCAAAATGCAAATCAAACAAGCTGAGATAGCTATGGAAATAGAGAAGATGAAGAATGAAGCTATGTTAAAATCACAATTAATGGAAACTGAGTTTGCTTATAACATGCAGTTAAAAGGTATAGAACAGTCTCAAATTGATGCAAGAGAGAAGGCAAGAGAAAAAGGTAAGTCAGATAGAATTAGTCAAGCTAATACACAACAGTCTAAACTTATTGAACAAAGAAAAAGAAATTTACCAGCAGTAAAGTTTGAATCAAATGAGGATACTTTGGATGGTTTTGATTTAGCAGAGTTTGGACCTAAATAATCTTTTATGGGCAGTCTTCCTCCTATGTTTAGTGATTTCAATATCAAGAAATATAAGTTAATTAAATATCCCTCCGATATAAGTTTACAAACTCTTAACGAAATTAAATCTTTGCAAACTCAACGTATGGATGTAGTTTACGCAGACAAGTATGATGATATCAATGAGTCGTTTAAACGGCTTTTCAATAACCGAACAAGAGAGTATCCTGAAGAATTAGTAAATGATTTAATTGAGAATGCTTCAAAGGTTATTTTAAAAATAAAAAATTATCACGATAGACCAAGACCTGATAAGCTTGCAAAAAAATTTGGCATAAGTTTATTATATCATAAAATGAAAAGCGCACAGACACCTGCTTTTCCTTCAGGACATTCAGCTCAAGGTAGAATGATAGCATTAATTTTAGGAGATATGTTTCCTGAAATGAAAAAAGAATTTATGGATGTCTCAAACCACATATCTAAAAGCAGAATAGTTGCACGAGTGCACTACAAATCTGACAAAGAGGTAGGTGAAAAGTTAGGCGAAGACATGTATAACTATTTGAAAAACGCCTAAAAATGGTAAATAATTATTGTTTAATTTTGTTAAAAATTTAATCTAATGGAAATAAAAGTAAAAGCAGTGGATGGCAACACTCAAAAATCAAAAGCCGAAATTGAAGAGCAGTTGTTAAAAAAGCATGAAGCTCAACAACAGGAAAATCAAGCTGAGGAAAAGCCTGAAAAGGTTGAACCTCAAGCAGAAGTAAAGGAAAACCCAGCTGAGGAAACTCCAGCTGTAGAAGAAAAAACTCCCTCGTCAGAGTTAAATGACGAACATGTTCTTAATTTTATTAAAGAGAGATACAACAAAGACATTAATTCAGTTGAGGAATTATTTGAAACAAAAGAATCAAATGTTGAATTACCTGAAGATGTTAAATTGTATTTTGATTATAAGAAAGAAACAGGCCGTGGAATCGAAGACTTTTATAAATTACAAAAGAACTACGATGACATGGATGAGGATTCAGTTTTAGCTGACTATCTTAGTGTTCAAGAGGAAGGTCTTGATGCTATAGATATTCAAGATATAATGGACGACAGATTTGGATACGACAGTGAAGAAGATGACGAAAAGGATATTAAGAAGAAAAAGTTAGCTAAAAAGAGAGAGCTTGCAAAAGCAAGAAAGTTTTTTAAAGAACAGAAAGATAAGTATAAAGTCCCTCTTGAGTCAAGTGGGGGTGGATTATCTGATGAACAAGAAAACAATCTTAATGCTTACAAGACAATGATAGAGGAATCTAATTCTCAGAAGGAGGCCGTTCAGCTTATGAGAAGAAATTTTGAGGAACGTACAAACAAAGTGTTTGGCGATGAGTTCAAAGGTTTTGAGTTCAGCGTTAGTGACGATAAATCAATTCTCTATAAACCTGGGACTGCTGAGGAATTAAAGAACAAGCAAATGGATTTCAATAATTTTGTTTCAAAATTTAATGATGAAAACGGATTAATGAAAGACGCAGCAGGATACCATAGAGCTATGTCAATAGCTATGAATCCTGAAAAATTTGCAAAGTTTTTTTATGAGCAGGGTGTTGCTGCAACAGTAGATGATGTAGCAAGAAAATCTAAGAATATCAATATGGATGTTCGTAGAGCCCCGCAACTTAGCACGAAAAATAGTTTGAAAATAAAAGCTGTAGGTGATACTTCGAGTGGTAGAGGACTCAAAATTAGAAGTATTAAAAAAGTTTAACAAATTAAAATTTTAAAGTTATGGCAGTAAATATTAGCCCTGGCTTCGATTTACAACCTTCGGCTCAACAGGTTCCTGTTGAAACGAATTATATCAAAGATTTTGATTTCTTGAATCAGTATCTACCAGATACTTACGAGAAAGAATTTGAAAGATATGGTAATAGAAGCATTAGTTCATTCCTACGTATGGTAGGAGCAGAAATGCCTTCTAACTCTGACCTTATTAAATGGGCAGAGCAAGGAAGATTGCATATTAAATACAAAGGATGTACTTCAGCAGCAGCTGCAGGTACAGACTCTGGAGCAGTTTGGACAATTCCAAATAACCTTACTAACTTCAATCCTGCGTTAGCTAACCCTAACACAGCGAGAGATGCGAAGAACGTATTGAGAGTAGGTCAAACTGTAATGATTTCAGACAACACTCCAGGTTCATCGCTAACAAACAAAGCGATTATTACAGCTGGACCAACTAACGCAAACCCTAATACATTTACAGTAGCTTATTATGAAGCAGCTGGACAATCAGTAGCAGCGGGTGTAGCATGTGATGTCTTCATTTACGGTTCTGAATTTGCAAAAGGAACTGAAGGAATGGTCGGTTCGTTAGAAGCTGATGATTTCATTTTTGACAATAAGCCAATTATCTTAAAAGATAAATACTCTGTATCAGGTTCTGATATGGCACAAATTGGCTGGGTTGAAGTAAGTGGAGAAGACGGAGTAAGTGGATACTTATGGTATCTAAAGTCTGAGCACGATACAAGACTAAGATTTGAAGACTACATGGAAACAGCTTTAGTAGAAGCAGTACCAGCTGAAGCAGCTTCAGGTGCTGGTGACTATTTACAAGGTACAGGTGCAGCTGCGTCTGTTGCTGGATTAAGTGGTTCTAAAGGTGTATTCTTTGAAGTAGGTGCAAGAGGTAACGTTTATGGTGGTGGTAACCCAACAACATTAGCAGACTTCGACAGCATTATTCAAAGATTAGATAAGCAAGGTGCAATCGAAGAAAATGTAATCTTCGTAAACAGAAACTTCTCATTTGATATTGACGATATGTTATCAACACAAAACTCTTACGGAGGTGGTGGTACATCTTATGGTCTATTTGACAATGATGAAGAAATGGCACTTAACCTTGGTTTCTCTGGATTTAGAAGAGGTTATGACTTTTATAAGTCTGACTGGAAATACCTAAATGACCCAACTATGAGAGGTGGATTAGTAGCAGGTGGTATCAATGGACTATTAGTTCCAGCTGGTTCTACTTCAGTTTATGACCAAATACTTGGTAAAAACGCTAAGAGACCATTCTTACATGTAAGATATAGAGCTTCTGAAGCAGAAGATAGAAGATATAAAACTTGGATTACTGGCTCAGCTGGTGGAGCAAGAACATCTTCTTTAGATGCGATGGAAGTTAACTTCTTATCTGAAAGAGCAGTTTGTGTTTTAGGTGCAAACAACTTCTTCTTATTCCAAAACTAATAAGAAGTAAACACTAATATTAGGGGAGGTATACTCCTCCCCTGATATTTTTTATTAATCAAATTAAATTTAAATAAAATGAAAAAAGTAAATAAAGATAAATACGCAGATAAAGCCTATAGATTACTACTTAGGCAAATACCGCTAACTTACATGTTAGCTTCAAGACACACCAACAGGTCCCCACTATTATGGTTCGATGAAGAAAAAGGAGTCAATAGACCTCTTAGATATGCACGAAATCAAAAGTCTCCATTCGAGGATGAGCAAGATGGAAATGCAGTATTAGAACCTGTAATGTTTGAGGATGGTATGTTGTCAGTTCCAAGAACTAATCAATCACTACAAGAGTTTTTATACTATCATCCAGCTAATGGAAAAGTGTTTGAAGAAATCAACAATGAAAAAGATGCAGCTGCAGAATTAGCTTTTGTCGAAATGGGATTAGAAGCCCAAATTATGGCAAAGAATTTAAAAGGTGATGAGCTTGTTACAGTATGTAGAGTTCTAATGGGAGGTGCAGCTGATAGGCTTACAACCTCTGAATTAAAAAGAGATGTATTGTTATATGCGAAAAATAATCCACAAGATTTTATAGAAACAGTTAATGACCCTATGTTAAATCTATATGGAGACGTTGTTCAGTTTTTTAATAACACGTGGTTGATTTTGAAAAACAATGGTAAAGATGTATTTTTTAATCTTCCAAAAAACAAAAACAAATTATTATCAGTACCGTTTGGTGAAGACCATTACTATATAGTAGCATCTTATTTTCAAGGTGATGACGGAGTTGAAACATATAAGTTACTAAAAAAGAAGCTTAAAAAAGATTAATAAGGAATCGTATCTTTGTATCGAGAATATTCTCACATAACCCTTAAATTTTTTTACTATGCAAAAGTATTTAAGCATTCCAGTCAAGAACGAGGCTAATCAATTAGTCCTTGTTAACGATGTAGCTATTGTTGAACAAGCATCTACATCTGAAGTGGATATTATTTACACTTCGGGTAAAAAATGTACTGTTGCACACGATGTAATGGCTGCAAACAACGAAGATGTAAGAAATAAATTCCAAGACTCTATCTTACAAGTATTGACACAAGCTTGGACAAAGCCGTCATTACAAGTAAGTTTAGGTGGGATTGAAGATGCAGGTGGAGGAGTTCCTGAAATAACAGGAATTACTTTCTCATAATAGCATTTATTCCTAAGAAAGACAAGAGGCTGCTAAAAAAAAGTAGCCTCTTTTTTTTTGCTTATATTTGTAAAAAGAATCTCGCATGATAAATTCAGTAAGAAATACAGTATTGGCAATCGCCAATAAAAATAATTATGGGTACATATCCCCACAAGATTTTAATTTGTACTGTTTACAAGCTCAAATGGATTTGTTTGAGGATTATTTTTATCAATATAATAATTGGATAAATAGAGAAAATGCAAGAACATCAGGTACAGGATACGCTGATGTAATCAAAAACTTAGAAGAGGTAATAGATACGTTTTCAGCTACAGCTTATTTAGCACAACCAGTAGCTAACGTAAACAATCAATATAATTTACCTGCAGACTATTATTTGATAAATAAAATATTTTATTATCCAACAATAAAAGTTAGCGGAACAACAACAGGAGTAAATGGTTATGAGTTAATTGATGCGAATCAAACCTTTACAACTTCAGTAGCGGTAGGTGACATAATAACAAATACCACTGACAATACTTCTGCATACATTACAGCCATAACAAATAACACTACTTTAGTTATTAGCGAAAACATTATGGCTAACGCAGAAGCGTATAATATATATGACCAGTATAATATTACAGAAGTAGAAAGAGTAAATCAAAACAAATTGTTTTATTTAACAAGCTCTAATCTTACTTATCCTACCACGCAATATCCTGCTTATGTTTTGGGTGGTGCAAGTTCTAATGTTACACCAGGTGTATTAGGTAATACCATTTCCGTATATCCTACTACTATAACACAAGGTGGAGCGATACAAGCACAATACATTAGATATCCATTAGCACCTAACTGGACTTTTTTAACTACGTCTGGTCAAGACCCTATATTTAATCCAGGTGCAGCTGACTATCAAAACTTTGAACTACCAGCTTCTGATGAGCCTAATTTAGTTGCAAAGATTTGTCAATACATAGGTATTGAAATTAGAGAAGAACAAGTATATAAATTTGGAGTAGCAGAAGAATTAACAGATACACAAGAAACAAGCTAAGATGACATATATAAATCAATATCAATATTATACAAACAACGGTAACGCTCCTGAAGATGCAAACTGGGGCTCATATCAATACGTGTCTTTACAAGACATTGTAAATAATTTTATGTTGATGTATCAAGGTAATCATGAGTTAGTAAATAACATAAACAGGTTTCAAATATTATTTCATGCAAAGCGTGGTATTCAAGAATTGAATTACGATGCTATGAAAGAGATAAAGGTTTTACAATTAGATGTAGGTAATAATTCAAGATTTATTCTACCAGCTGACTATGTTAATTGGGTTAGAATATCACAATTTAGAAACGGAGTTTTATATCCAATGAGTGAAAACATACAAACTAATTGGAGTTCCGCTTACTTACAAGACAATAATGACAGAATATTATTTGACCAAGACGGTAACGCTTTAAGCCCACAGGATTCACAAGTAGATTTGAGCAGAGGAAGAGTAGGAATATATCTTAACAGCAATAGTATGTTTCATAATTGTGAAGGAACATGTGTTGATGGTTGTTGGTATTTTGATTATTCTGTAGGTGCAAGATTTGGTTTAAACACAGAGACAGCAAATGTAAATCCTACATTTACTATTGATAAAAAAGCAGGAGTAATTAATTTTAGTTCTTTAGGAGGAAGTGCTTCTGTGGTATTAGAATATGTTTCAGATGGAATGGAGGGTGGTGACGATTCTAAAATTAGTGTAAATAAATTATTTGAAGAATATATATACGCATATATTAAATATTCTATTTTGAATAGCAGATTAGGAGTGCAAGAATATATAGTAAGAAGAGCACAAAAAGATAAATCTTCTTTACTACGTAATGCAAAAATAAGATTAAGTAATATACATCCTGGTCGACTCTTAATGAATTTAAGAGGTCAGGATAAATGGATAAAGTAGTATGCCAATAGTAACCACAAATTTTATCAGAGGACGTATGAATAAGTCTGTGGATGAAAGACTTCTTCCACCAGGCGAATACGTAGACGCTATGAATCTACGATTGGGTTCTACTGAAACAACAGAGGTTGGAGCAGTAGAAAATAGTAGGGGTAATACGCAGTTAACAACTTTAGCTTTTGATGGTCAAAATTTATCTTCATCAGCTACCTGTATCGGAGCATATCAAGACAGTGCTAATGAAACATTATATTGGTTTGTACATGACCCTGCTTTTCCTTGTGGTGGTAAAGTAAACAAACTTGATTTAATTTTATCATACAATACCAATGCAAATACTTTAAGATACCATGTAGTATCTTTTACTGTTTTAAATTTTAATCCTTTACATTTAATGACAGCTGTCGAAAAGATAGAAAATTTACTTTTCTTTTCTGACAATTTTAATCCACCAAGAAAAATTAACATTACACAGAGTTATGATTTTCCTGTAGCATGTATTGACCAAATAGTAGATGAGGATTTAAATGTTATTGTAAAACCACCAGGATACGAGTTTGAACCTGGGGTTACACCTACAGCTGATATACCATTACCAGCTCCAACCTTTGTTGGTTTACAATTACCTGGTTCTGAAAATTATATAGAGGATAGGTTTTTATCTTTTGCTTACAGGTATAGATATGAAAACAACGAATACAGTGCAACATCATTATTTTCTAATCCTGCTTTTGCTACAAATCCTTTTAAGTTTAGTGTAAAAAATTACAATAACGAAGGAATGCAAAACAGATTTAATGCTGTTGATATTTCTTTTAACACAGGAAGTGAAAGAGTTTTAGAAGTAGATTTATTATTTAAAGACTCAAGTAATAATAATATATATGTAATAGAAAGGTTTAATAAATTAGAACAAGGCTGGGCAGATAATTCTGTACACACTTTTCAGTTTAACAACAGTAAAATATATTCTGTTTTAGGAAGTGATGAGTTGTTAAGGCTGTATGATAATGTACCTAAAAAAGCTCAAGCATTAACTATTATGGGTAACCGTTTAATTTACGGTAACTATGTGGATGGATACAATATTACAAATGAAAATGACCAGGAGATTGCAATAGATTATAGCACTGAGCTGGTATCTAAAAATGTAGGTTTCGAACAGTTGCCTGAACCTTCAATAGCAAATGGTGACAACTATACAATCGACCCTAACAATACAGTGACTGCAACCAATGCTAAAGCTCAAATAGATTTAACAGACGTGGCTACTAAGTTAAAGAAAAACTCTGTACTTAGTATTAGTTTATTATTAGAGTCTTCTGAAATAGGAGGAACAACAGGCGAGCCTTGTTTTCAAGACAATATAAATTTTGGTCAGGGCACAATTAATTTTGATATAAGTATAACCTTACAACAAGATTATGCAAGTGTTTATGATTTTTCTCAAAGCTCTGATTTTAGAAACGCAATAGGTACGCAACAAGGAGTTAACTTTCAACCAATGGCAACAGCAAGTCAAGGTGGTTCTCTTACTGATAAGTTCAATAATGATTTAGCTTTACCTTCTATTACTTGTACGTTTACAAAAGTAATTAGTAGTATTGATAGCTCAACAGCTCAGCAAGGATTTAGAATTACAGCTTCACCAGGTAGTAATATTATTGGATTGCAAACATTAGCAATGAAATTCAATAGTGCAGCTGGTGCACCAAACACACCTGCAACAGATTTGTATGAATATTTTAGAGTGGTTTCTGCTGATGTAGTTTTTAGCACAGCTTCATTTACAGGTTCATTACATAGTAATAGAGACTTTGCAACTGGTATTGTTTACTTAGATGAATACGGAAGAGCATCGACAGTGTTGACTTCAAACTTTAATACCATAAGTATACCTACAGCAAACAGTATAACCCTTAACAGTATAAAAGCAACAGTAGAAAACTATGCACCATCATGGGCACAGAGGTATAAGTTTGTAGTTAAACCAAGTAAAGGTAATTACGAAACAATATTTTCTAATTTTTATTATTCTGTACAAACATCACAAGTAACTTATTTTAAGTTAGAAGGTGATAATCAAAATAAAGTAAAAACGGGAGATACATTAATTGTAAAAACAGACGTAGGTGGTCCTATATCAGAAGTTGTTAAAGCAAAAGTTTTAAATGTAGAAGGACAAGCAAGAGACTTTTTAAATGATGACCAAGGTATGGGTAATAATACAAATCAATTACCTGGGTTATACATGGAAATAAAACCTTCAGGTTTTAATGTCAACATACCTGATGATGCAGTGGTTGACAATGGTGAAAAGAAAACAACAGGTACTGGTAATGATGGTACTTGTAAACATGGTGTGGTTTATCCTTTATTTACAACTGATGCTGGAGTAACAACAAATTATGATATACCAGCTGGTTCAGCTATTGATATCAACATTAGAGTAAGTAGACCAGGAAGAGGAAGTAAGTGTGAAGAATATAATTGGAAATGGAACCAAACTTTATTTTCATCAGCTGATTATCCAGACTTTAGAAGATGGTGGATTGGAGACCAAGTAAATGCTTCGAATGCTTCACCTGGTGAAGTGGCAGCACAAGGAAGTATAGATGTTGTTTTTAAAACAGCTGTAGGTAGTTTCTCAGCAGGCGTGCCTGGTGTTACTTGTACAGATAACAGTGGTGCAACTATGGGTAATAATACTATCTTTTTTCAATTTGTTCAAGACACTCCTAACGACCCAACATCACCACTTGGTTTAGTTGTGAAAACTAAAAAGCAAGGATGTTCAGGTTTCCAACCATTTTCCAGAAGAAGAAATGTTTCAGTTAGATGTGAGATTGTTGTTACAAGAGCTAACACTATGATAGTGTTTGAAACAGAACCTGTAGATGCAAGTGCAGGTATATTCTTTGACGCATCAGATTCTTATCCTGTTATAAGAGACGCAACAACTGGTAATTATTTTCATCAAGCTCCAACAGCTGATGGAGACCAAAACCAGACTGCTACTCAACCAGCGATTGTAACACTACCATTTATAGATTGTTTTACTTTTGGTAATGGTGTAGAAAGTTTTAAGATTAAAGATGATTTAGCGGGCAGAGCTTTAAAGATGGGGCAAAGAAGTTTAGCGGTATCAGAGCAAGACTTTAAAGAAGCACATCGTTTCGCTGATTTGACATACAGTGGTGTGTTTAGCACCAATGCAGGAGTAAATAATCTTAATGAATTTAATTTAGGATTAGCAAACTTTAAAGAATTAGAAACAAGTTTTGGTCCAATACAAAAACTTTATGCAAGAGAAACTGATATACTCACATTACAAGAAGATAAAATAAGTTATGTATTGGCTTCGAAAAATTTAATTAGCGATGCCACAGGTGGCGGTGCTATTGTTTCTTCACCAACAATTTTAGGAACTCAAATTGCAAGAACAGAAGAATATGGAATTAGTTTTAATCCAGAAAGTTTTGCAGTATATGGAGATAGTTATTATTTCACTGACACAAAAAGAGTAGGAGTAATTAGATTAGTTGGTAATTCTCAGAACGACCAGCTTGAAGTTATATCAGATAAAGGAATGCGTTCGTGGTTTAGAGATAATTTTCAATTAGCTTTAGGTACACAAAAATTAGGTGGCTATGACCCTTACATGGATGAATATGTTTTATCTACTAATGATAAATTAGTTCCTATACCACCAGTCATATATGAATGTGGTTCAGAGTTTCAAGCTTCATCAACCTCACCTCAAACTTATACTATTGAGTTTGGAACTATAATAGGCGACATAGTTGTTGACTTTACAGTAACTGGTTCAGCGACTTTCCAAATAACTTGGAGTGGTAATACAGTTAGTTCAGGTGTTCAAACAAACACAACCAGTAGTATTACAATAAGTAAAACTACTAACACACCAACCACAGCTGTGGTTACTGTAACTCCAAGCAGTGGTAGTGCAAGCTGGACAGTGCAACCAAAATGTGTACCACCTTTAAATATAACTGTATTTAAATGTGTTATAAATTCTAACATAGATAGTGGTGAGTTGATTCATGTAGAGTATGGCTGGAGCGATAGTCAAACTATAAGCCCAATAGATACAGACCAAATAACTATGGGCTCTAATCCACAAGTGTTTAGTTATTTCCAAAGTCAAACAGGTGTGCGTTCTGTGGGGGTTTATCCATACAACGGAGCCAGTTTAAACATGAGGATTAACAAGATGGCTACTGATACTTATGACTATAAGTTTCCAAATGATAATTTTAAATTTTTATCAACGAACACTTTGTATGCAAATACAGTTTCAGATGTAAGTACACTGTTAGGTTTAGCTTCTACAATACCAAATGGTTTTGTTACAAATCCAAGTGGTACAAATATTAGAGAAGCTACGGTAACACCTGCAACAAACCCTGCATTTACATTACCTACCAATCAACAGTACTTATATTTAATTTATGATTTTAGATTTACAGCTGCACAAAATTTATGTTACTCTGACACATCAGCTTCTGAAGCATGTTGTGATTGTACAATACCTTGTAATTCATTTCAAGCAAGTACTGTACAAGTAACACAAACCGTAGCTTGTAATCAACCATTAAGTCAAACTTATTATTATGCAGGCTCAGGTGGATTAGCGTTGTATGATTTAGTGTATTCAGACGCAGCCTGCGCTGGTAATGCACCAGGACAAGGTATAAACAATCTACCAGCTGGTTATTATAAGATAACAGGAAATGAGTATATTAGGGTAAATAATTTAGGAATGGTAATAGAAAAAGCAAGTTGTTAATATGGCAGTAAATTACGGTATATTTTATTTTGATGGTTTGAATTTTTCAAGCGCAATCTCTGTGTACTCAGACGCAGCCCTAACTTCATTAGCGGCAGACGGTTACTATGCACAAAACGGAATTGTAAGACAACAGCTCAATGGTATATTGCTTAATGCTCAACCATGTACATCCTGTGGTGTGGATTGTGGTTCTGGTATTAGTGCTTCGTTTGGAGGTAGTGGTTATTTCAACGCTGATATTAATGTAGCAAACAGTGTGGGAGCGGTAGTAATATATGGCTATCTAACATCTTCAATACCAGATGGTATGCAAGCAACCTTTAACAATGTTACATATAACAAGCTTACATGTTTTAATAATCATAATGGTGTTACGTTAATTGATTGTAATAGAAATACAAACCTTGATTATTCTGGTGTAAACAATCAACCCGCAACTGGTACAAACTTTACTTTAGTTGGTAATGATGGAGGTTCGTCAGTGTGTGGAACATACAATAATGTTACTGAATATAATTTAGTTGGAACAAGTTACGTTGCGACTGGAGGTACAAGAAGTATGACTATAGTAAACAATATGGTTGGTTGTGCAACAGATAACTCAACACCATTCTCACCTGTATTTACATTAGTAGTTCCTAAAACAGATGTTAGTTTAACAAATGTAAACGTAGAAATCTTTGCTCCGTTAAGCAATACAGTATTTTCTTGGGAAATATTATGTCCTACTGCTTTACCAAGCTTTACAGGTTCAGCTTTACAAGACAATACTAATTGTACTTCACCAACTACAACTTATTACTTTGCACGAAATGCACAAGGTACAAGCGCGCCATTTACAAAAGATACAAACACCACACCTAACATTGGTAATTTTGTTTATACTGATGATAGTGGAGCAACTGCTTTGAATAATACTTCAGCCTTGAGATATGTAATAATAAACAGTACCACAGCTCTTGGTATAAGAAACGGAGTGGTGGTTAGTTCAGCTGCGTGTGCTAATACTGGAGGATTTACAGCATTCCAATCATCATCAAGTACATCTGTAGGTGCAGTTTGTGACGGAGGAACAACACCACCAGTAACTCAAACATTCTACCATGATGGTACAGGAGTTGGACCTGGAGGAGTTTATCCTACCAATGGTGATACAGTTTACAGTGACTCAGCTGGTGCAAGCACTTTATCATCAGGCACATACTTCCTATATTCTTCTGGTGGTAATTCAAACTATATGACAATAGGAGTGGGTGGTTCATGTACGGCAGTAAATTGTACACCACCGAGCACTGTATTCTTTATGAGTGTAGATGCTAATTCTTGTAATGCCTTCTGTAATTCTAATTATCAAATTAATATTCAAAGGGGTACTACAAATAATGATGCTTATGCAGATGTTGAAGTGGGAGATACAATAGCAGGTTCATCATTGACACCTGGCTGGTATGCTTACGCAGCTTCAAATACAAACACAAACACGGGAACGTTTAAACTAATGCAAGTAGATAGTAATAATCAAATAACAACAATAGCAGTTTGCCAGTCAGGCGCATGTGCTATACCATAATTATGAGTTTACAAAATTATACATTAACATATAAACCAGAGAATGACGGATGGCCTTCGTTTTATTCATTCATACCCGAATATATAATAGGTATGAATGCCTACTTATATACTTTTAAAAACGGCAATCTATATAGGCACAACACAAATGTAAACCGTAATGAATATTACAATGTATCAGGTACGTTAGCTCCATCCACTTTGACAAGTGTATTTAATCCAGAGCCAACCTTATCTATAAAATTATTTAAAACATTATCTTTTGAGAGTAATGCTGCTTGGGATTGCACCAATCTATTAACTGATTTGAGTCAAGGTGATGTCGATGAAATACATTTTGAACAGAAAGAAGGAGAATGGTATGCTTATGTAAGACACCTTGAAGGTGTAACTGATTTCACTTTGCGTTATGCAAATGGTTTAGGTACAGTAAGTATCGCTCCAACTGGACCAGCAACAGCAAGAGTTGTAACTTTAGGTCAACCTATTGGTAACATAGTAAGCATAGGAGCTGTGATATATACGTTAGTTCAAGGACAAACACCAGCTGTAGCAGGAACAATAATAGGTATAGATAGAAATGCAAACACTATTACAGTAAATGAAACAATACCTACAGGACCTCCAGCTCCAGTGGGACCAGTCAATGGAGATTTTATTTTATTTACAAACAACACGGTAGCTGAATCATACGGAATGAGAGGTTATTTTATGGAATTTACTTTGTCCAACAACGACACTACACCTGTAGAGCTATTCTCAGTGGGTAGTAGTGTGATGAAAAGTTTTCCATAGAAATTTATTATCTTTGTCTGAAATAGTATACAACATGCAAGAATCTTTGGTAACTAAGGAATATAAACCAGAAGATATATTACATGCTGTCCACTATAACAAAGGTATTTTATGGGATAAGATAACTGCATTTCGTAAACAAATATCTGTTTTAGAAGGAGCAGCTACTCATGAGGTAGGAAAACCACAGGAAGAATTAATGCAGAAACATTATCCGTTGAAGCATCACATGAAAGGTGGTTTATATACCAGAGAAATATTTATGCCGAAGGGACATTTGATTGTTTCGTTTATACATAAACAACATCATCCGTCTTTTTTACTTCAGGGTAAGGTTTCTTTTTTGAATGATGAAGGTAAAGTAATTACTATTGAGGCACCACGTACGGTGTTTACACAGGTGGGAACACAAAGAATATTTTACGTTCATGAAGACACAAAATGGGTGTGTGTATATAAGACAGATGCAAAAACAGTAGAGGAAGCAGAAAAAGAAATATATGCGGTAAGCTATAAAGAGCTACCGAAAAAAGTAATTAATAAATTTTTAAAACTATGTCAGGAGTAATAGCAGCAATAGGACTTGGTTTATCTGCAGTAGGTTCAGGAGTTAGTTTCGCTCAAGCTGCTAAGGCAAGGCGTGAACAAAGAAAAGCTCAGAACGAACAAAAAAAATTAATGCAGAAAGCTAAGCAGCGAGCTGAGAAAAACTTTTACGATACATTAAACGTGCCTATAGATGCGTTTGAGAATCAGTTTAAACAGAACCAACAAGTAGCAGCACAAGCATTATCAGCCTTACAAGAAGGTGATGCAAGAAACTTAGCGGCTGGTGTTGGTGGTTTACAAGCTGCCGCATCACAAGCGAATGAAGCTGTTCGTACAGGTATGCAAGACGCCTTATATCAAAATCAAAAGATGAAGGTTGAAGCTAAGGATAGAATCAACCAACAACTTATTGATATGGAGGTAGGCGCAGCTGCCGACCAAGCTCAATTAGCAAGAGACTATGGAAGAGATGAAGCTGCTGGTATACAAGGTGGTATCACAGCTGCAGCACAAGCTGCTCAATCAGCATCACAGTTAGTTCCTTTATTTAGTGCAAGTAAAGCTGACAGAGCTGCGTCATCATTAGATGAAGCATTTGGTACAGGAGATGAATTAGGTAAAACTACTGGTGAGGGTGGAACTGGAATGACAAGTCAACAAAGATTAAATAAATTATCTGGTTATAATTTTACACCGAGAGAAATTAGACAATTAACTCGAGGTGGTAGGCTTGATGTAGACGCATTCAAAACTTTTGTTACTGGAACAGACGATAGGTTTAAAGACCTACAACAGGGTATTGGTGCTGTTACTGATTTAGCTTCACTACAAAAATTACTTTACGGATATTAAAATTAGGCTATGGCTGAGAACGTAACAAACAAGAATAAACCTACTGCCTCTAATAAATATTCTCTTTACGCTGGTAGAGAGGAAGCTGTAAATTGGGGACAAGTTGCTGTAAACCTTACTAAAGGTTTAGAAACAATTAGAGACCAACGAGCTGCAGCTAAACAAAAAATTATAGATGACACTAACGCAGCAATGAATGAGCTTAGTGAAATCGCTGACGTTCAGTCAGGCTCAATGAACACTCTGCTTATAGATGGTTCAGACTTTTCAAAAAATACTTTACAAGCAAACATGGATTTAGTTAGACGTGGTCTTTTAGACCCGAAGGATTACATGTTAATTATGCAACAGCAAAAAGATGGTTACAAAACTTTAAGTAACTATGCAAAAAATTATGATGCCAAATATCAAGAGGGCATGGCAAGGATACAGGACGGTTCTGCTTCAAACTTAGAAGAATATTTTAGAAGCACAGGCTTTAGTTTTGGTAATGTAAAAAATAAAAAGCTTTGGACAGACCCTGCAACAGGTGAATTGTTTTTAGTTGAAATGCAGGATGATGGTAATGGAAACTTTACTTTACCTGATAGAGCTACAAATCCTGGTGCTTTTCAATCTCCATCTTCTATGGTGAACATGATTGCCTTCCAAGAAAACTCAAGAAATTTAAGTGAGGATGTAAAAAATATGGTAACCGCTAATTTAGCAGAGGTGGTTACTTCTACTATAAGTTCGTATACTGTTTTATCAGGAGGTAAAGATGTTAAAAGTATTGAAGACTTTAGACAGTTGTTTGATGATGTTGAAGGTGAAGGCTTTACTGATGCCCAGGGAAATAAAATGACATTCGATGATTGGATGGGTCAACAAGCTAAAGCAGTTGTAGGAAATGCAAATGGTGCTGCAGAATATTTGATGAACGCAAATATGGGTTATTATTTTACTGATGATGAAAACGTAGCAAAAAAAGATAAGCTTGCAATTTTAACTAAAACTGATGGTGGACCACCACAAGTTACTATATCTGATGAGCAAATGAATGTAGCAGAAAATTTAGCTAAGAATGCAATAAACTCTCAGTTAGATATGGTTGTTAAAAATAACGCTGGTCTTGGTGGTCAGCAAGAGTCGGGAACTGGTGCAGGAGAAAGAAAAGAAAATGAAACTACTGCTGGATATATTTCAGACTTGAATACTGTATTAACAGGTGATGTAGCTACAGCTAAACAAACCTTACAAGGTTTAATTGAAACCAGAAACGTACAGAATAAAGCTAATAACCAACCTACGATTGATGGATTTGATATGACGGAAGATTTCATTATATTCTACATGAGTGACGGCAATAACATTAGAAGAGAAAGAGGAACGTTTGATGACCCAGATACTACAGATGATGAAACAAGTAAGACTTCAATATCGCAAGACATTGCAGGTATCTATGATGTATTAGTACCTGGTGGACAAGGAGTTAAAACTGGATTGTCCGACCAACAAATATTTGATTTCATCAAAGAGCAGAAAATAAATATTGGTACAGAAGCTGGCGAAGGATTTGGTATTGGTGAGTCAATAACTGAGGTAGATAATATTGGAACTACAACTCAAAAGAAATTTGCTGATAATACTACTGGTACTATATTAAGTATAGTTGATGATGATATAGGTGACACAGTTAATAGAGTTAGTGATACTGACGAGCAGGTTAAGAACGTATTACAAAAATCATTTACTAATTTCCAAACTAAATCATCAAGACTAAACCAACAAAGAGCTGGTATAACTGACCTTAAATTCAACAATCTTGAGGATGATGAAGTTTCAATTACATTCATGATGAATGGTAAGGAGCAAACTATAAAAGTAGGAGATAAAATTTCTGCAAATGGAACTACAAAAGAAACAATAGCACAGGCTATTGCAGATGCTATAAATAAATTTAACAAGATAGCATACGATGAAGCAACTAAAAAAGGTGGTTCAAGAGGTGCAAGAAAGACGTTTAAAGATTGGCAAGTAGATAATCCAAAAGAAGAAGGTGAGTCGTTCCAAGATTATGTTAAGAGATATTATAATAGCTATACCTTAAATTAATGGAGAAAGAAGAATTATACGAATCATTATTTACCTTGATACCTGAAGGTATGTTTGCCGATGCTGATGAGCTCGGTGAGCTTATTGAAGATGAAGGGTTAGAAGCAATATACCCACTGATACCAGAGGGTATGTTTGAAGATGAAGAAGAATTTCTTGCAACCTTTGGAGGTGAAAAAAAAAAAGACTCTCCTTCAGCTGGTCCTACCCCTTCTACGGAATCTCCTATCGAACAACCTACCGAAACTGGCGAAGAAAACATATTCGCTGTGGACTATGGTGTAGATACCCAGGTCGATAATCAAGTTGACTTTGGTGCACCTGCACAACAACCTCCCCCAATCACAGACCCTGTGGGTACAAAGTTTGGAGCTAACGTAGATGCTGCAGAGAAAAACACCTGGCTTGAAGAGATGCTTGGTAAGAACGAAGTCACAGATTTTTTTGGAGATATATATAGAGCAGCGGCTCAAGGTATAGGCCAAGGTGCTACGATTGATGATGCACGAAGACTATTTATGTCAGGTAGCGATACCTCTGAAGAGGATGTGCAAAAATATATAGCTGCTGTACAGAGGATGGATAACTACGCTATGTCTGATGAAATGAAATCTTTCAATAGAATTTATGAAGCGAATGGTGGAGGATTGATGGGATTTATTTTAGGTGTGGGTGAAAACCCTACAGTGCTTGGACAGTTATTTGTTTCCTCGGTTCTATCAATGGTAAATCCTGATGTAATCGCAGGAGCAGGTGTAATAGGACTTGCGGGAGCAGGAGTTGGTAGCTTAGCTGCAGGAGGAGCCGCAAGTATTGGTGGTCCTATAGGCACAGCATTAGGTGCCGTAGGTGGAGCTGCAGGTGGTGGTGTGTCTGGAGCTATATTAGGAGCCAGTGCTACACTTGAAACTGGTTTAGCTTTCACTGAATTTATGAAAGAAGAAGTAGAGAAAGCTGGATTAAAGTTTGATGCAGAAGGAGTAAAAACTATTTTAAATAATCCTGATGCCTTACAACGTATTAGAAATAAAGCTATGGCAAGAGGTATTGTTATAGGTGGTATAGATGCGTTTACAAGAGGAGCTGCAAGTAAATTAGCAGGAGCTCCAATAAAAGCAGCTAAAGCTGCAGATAAAACTATATCAAAAGGAATGAAAGCAAGAGCTGCTTTGACAGCGGCTGGTATAGAAGCTGTAGGAGGTTCAACGGGTGAAGCTACCGCAAGAGCTGTTACTGGACAAGAACAAGATACAGCTGAGATTTTATTTGAAGGTGTGACTGGACAAGCTTCTTCAGTGTTGTCAGTTCCTCAAGCTGTCAGTGGTATGAGCTTAACAGATATAGGAAGGAACATGGTAGGTAAAGGTAAAAACTTTTTTAAACCACCAAGCTATGGATATCTAACAAAGAAGGGTACTAAAATGTTAATGAGTAAGCAAGACGTTGAAGCTGCTATAGATACCATGACTGACCAAGAAATAATAGACTCACAGTTTGTTATTGAAAATGATACAGCTCTCGAACAAAAATATGAGAACAGAAGACAGGAGGCTAACCTGAATCAGCAGACTCCTGATAATTTAAAAGGAGAAAGAAGAAAAAGATATATAGAATTACTTCAGGAAAAATCTAACATGGAAAACCCAGACACTCCTGAAAATAAAGAAAGATTAAAAGCTATAGATGAAGAGCTTGATGCTATTGTCAAAGAAGCAGAGACTGATATAGGTGAGACTATAGACTTAGATGGTATAGAAAGATACTTCTCAGTAACACAATTAGAAGCAATACAAGCTTTAAAACAAGAGGGTATTGATAACCCTACTGATACGCAGGTTAAAAACAAACAAAAAGAATTGCTTAAATTAGCAATAGAAGCTGCCAAAAGAGCAGCTAAAGAAACAGTTGGTTTTAAAAACACGAAAGAGTTAGAGGATGAAGCAAAAGACCAATTAATATCAGAAGGTATATTAGAACCTACTGACCAACAAATAAAAGAAAGAGCTAATGCCATTCAAGAGTCAAGCGCAACGCAGGTGGATGTACAAGAATCTACCCCAGATAGCCCAGAAGTGGGAGAAGGAGACGCCCCAGGGGTCGTTACCCCAGAGAGTCAGACCCAAGAGCAGGTTGCTGACCAGCCTATTGAGACGCAAACGCAAGAGGAAATAAGTGTAAACATTGCACCGTTCTATGAGACCAGTATAGAATCTACAAATGAAGCAGCTGGTCTAAGAAAATCT
>CETF01020834.1_pt1 | contig 33445 bp, 68 predicted proteins | sample 326991 | NCBI WGS metagenome assembly CETF01 (sample SAMEA2622331, study PRJEB7988) | marine metagenome | biome: marine biome (ENVO:00000447); feature: surface water layer (ENVO:00002042); material: "saline water (ENVO:00002010), including plankton (ENVO:xxxxxxxx)" | depth 5 m | reverse complement strand
ATAGAACTTAACAAACTAGGTCGAGAACTTGAAGAAGAGTGGGAAAATCAATGGAATAAAATGGATAATGGTGGGTTAATCGAAGCCACATCAGAATATACTTTCAATGAGTTAAGAAAAATGCCTTATGAAAAATTGGAAAAGTATTTTATGAAATTTTATGGATATGATGGGAGGGAAGAATTTGAAGAAATGTATGAAAATCAATTTGAAGGTAAAAACGAAAAACAAAAAAAAGAAATACTCATAGATAATTTCAAAGATTACAATTATTCAGGAAAATTCGATTCAGGTAGAGAAATAAATAATTAAAATTAAAAATTATGTCAGCAGAAATTTATAGCGCACCAAGTACTTTAGAAGTCCCAAATTGTTTTGATAATTGGGGAGAGGGATATGAAGAATTAGAAACTAAATATATCAATGATTTAAAAAGGTATATTAAAGACATGGGTTATAAGGGCAAAAATGTAGGAGAGATAATTAAATTTCAAGTGGCCGATGGTTATGCTGAATATATGGTACTATCAATGAGACCACTAAAATTAATTCATATGCCACTAATGGATTCATATCACTTCCCACAAGTTCATTTAATGACTGCAAAAGAAGTTAATATAATGCTAGATAATGAAAAAAAATTAAAAGAATTATTTGGATAAGTAAATATTATATTATATATTTGTACTGTTAAACAATTAATAATAAATAATACTATGACAAAAGAAGAATTTTTAAAAGCATTTGACTCTAAAGACAGAGATTTTGAAATGTTCAGTAAGGCTGGAAATAAGAAAGCACAAACAATTACAAGACAACTTATCAAAAAGGTGTTTGGTAGTAAAAGAATTACTAAAGAAGAATTACTAGACCTTGCTGGTCAGAAGTTAGCCAAAGCATATAAAGACGAAAGATATTCTGAAATACTAGATACAGAACCGCCATACCACATTAAACATTATGTAAAAAAGGCATTAGGGTTTGTCGGTTATGATTTTGGAGATATAGACATTGAGAGTAGAGTTTGGGACTATACCAAATAATACTAAAGATACGTGCCTTTTAATCAAAGGCTAGTTCAGTCCATAGAATGATGAGAAATGGTGTGATAGCCATATGGAAATACCCTGACAGTAATTAAATTTACAAAAGGTGTATGAGGATAAACGTGAGACTTTGAGGCTGTGTCGCTAGGTGCAGATTAGTCGTCCTTGAGATAGCGTTCTCCTTGTCGGGATTAATATTTAATAAGGGAAAATGTAAAAGTTTTCCCTTTTTTTTTGCTCAATAATTTGGAAATGTAAATATAATACTGTATATTTGTACTGTTAAACAATTAAAACAAATTACTATGCCAAGAAAAATCACACAAGAATCAGTCGAAGCTTTTATGAGTGCCAAAGTATTTAATAAAAGCAATACTAAAGTAACTGTAGAACCAAATGTAACTATATTGAGTTTATTCGGAAATGAAATAGCATATAGATACAATGACCCAAAAAATACATTATCCATAACAAATTGTGGTTGGAAAACTAATACTACTAAAGAAAGGTTGGGGGGTATACCAAATGTTAACATTTGTCAGAAAAATGGTGATTGGTTTTTAAATGGTAAAATTTGGGATGGAAAATTAATCGATATAAATTAGGAAATCTAAATAATATATTGTATATTCGCACAAGTTAAACTAAATAAAAAATAAAATTATGGGACAATATTACAAACCAATATTCTTGAATGAAAATAATAAACCAATTAGTTATGCTTATAGCCATGACTTTGGAAGTGGACTTAAACTAATGGAGCACTCTTGGATGTTAAACCCTTTTGTTAGGTTCATTGAAAATCAATTAATGCTACAAGCACAAAAATTAGTTTGGGCTGGGGATTATGCAGATAATGAAAACCCTAAAACAATAACTAGTAAAGAAATAAAGGCTTTAAGTCGTGAAAATAGCGAATATTGGAACGCTGAAATATTAAAAAAAGAGGGTATTAATTTATATAGTCTTTCTGAATTAGTTGGTAAAATTAGCCACGATGAAACAATACCAAAAAATAAAAATAAATACGATTATAAGTATAAAAAGATAGCACCAACAAGCGCTAAGTATTTAATAAACTATGATAAAAAAGAGTTTGTTAATAAAACTAAAGTGCCAAAAGATAATGATGGTTGGAAAATACATCCTTTACCATTATTAACTTGTGAGGGTAACGGCAGAGGTGGTGGAGATTTCAGAGGGGATAAGGTTAAATTAGTTGGGCGTTGGTCTAGAGATAAAATAGGGGTTGTAACTAAAAAAACAGAAATACCAAAGGACTTTAAAGAAATAATATTTGATTTAACAGAATAAGTATGTTTGAATTATACGAGATAAGTTGGGCGATTGCATTAGTTGTAATCGCCTATGTTATTACAAAAAAAATAAGTGTAAATAAAAGAAAATAAATTTGGATAATTAAATATAATATTGTATATTTGTACTGTTAAACAATTAAGCAATATTACTATGAAAATCGGAACTTATACTAGAGAGCAACAAAGAATTAATGATAGAAAAATATCTAGAGAGTTGGAATTAGAAAACAAAACGGGTTGGACTGCGGTACATAAAACCCACAAATCTAAAAAGAATTATTCTAGAAAAAAGAAGCATAAAAGTTTTGAATATTAAAAAATTATTTGTACATTTACACTAACATTAAAACAATCACTTAAAACATCAAACATGAGAAGAAACTTAGACATCAAATTCGCGTTAACATCAGTAACATTATTTATGGGGTTTATTATTTATAATATTATAATACACGGAATCCCAAATATTTAACAACAACAAAGAAACGGGTACCTTAATTGCTAATGTAAGCCATTAGAGGGATTGAGGAGGGGGTTAACTCTATACAGTTGCAAATGTTATAGAGGGGTTGGAGCCTAATTAACTCCAACCTTTCTGCCCGTACGATTACATAAACTTAAAATATCTAAATCATAGTAAGTTTAGGTTTAACAACAACAACGAAACACTCTAATTATTTAGGGTGTTTTTTTTTATCTAAAAATTTGGAAATGTAAATATAATACTGTATATTTGTACTGTTAAATTATTAAAACAAATTATTATGGCTAGAACAAAATATTATTACATTTGGATTGAGGGTTTTTCACCTAGAAATGGTGAACTACTAAAAAAACTAACCGATTATGGTTATGACGTTACAAATAAAATAACCGAAGCATTAAGGGTTAAAGAAGATGACTTAAATTATATTAAAGATTATCTATCTCGACATGGTGTTGCTGATTGGGTATTGGAAAATCCAGAAAGTTATGTTAGAACTAATTATGCACCTAGTGGAACTATTCTAAATACAAGGGGTAATTTTCTTAAATCTTATTAAAAATTATTTGCATAATTAAATTATTTTATTTATCTTTATGCTATGGTTAAACAAAACAACAATACTATGTTACAAATTTCAGAAGAACAATTAAAACAAGCAATTAAGAACGCAAAAGTTTCTATCTCATTTGAAGATGAGGAATTTCAGAAACAGTATTTTAGAGGCGTTAGGGATACACTAGAACAGTTGTTTTATAAAACTTCAACAAACGAAAAAGAAAAAGAAAAAATTAATAAAATCTAGATATGAAGAATTTTAACTACATTGAGGTAACCTATATACACGAAGACAAAAGATTTAAAAAAAGGGTGCAAAACCTTGTAGTTGCAGAAACTAGATTAATATCTCAAATATTAGACTTTCACGATGTAGATTTCGTTGAGGTTAGGAAAAAAGAATTTAGGGGTAGTAGAGAAGAATTTGAAAACATTTTAAATTAAATATTATGCCATACAAAGATAAAGAAAAACGTAAGGAAAAACAAAAAGAATATAGTCGTAAAAATTATTTAAATAATAGAGAAGAAGTAATTAAACGTACTGCCGAATGGAAAAAAAATAATCCCGAAGCAAATAGGGAACATTCAAAAAATGCTTATTATAAAAATAAAAATAAATTAGGTTAATTAAAATATTATCTTTATCTTTACACTATCGTTAAACAAAAAATAAATTAATATGAAAATATTTGAAGACTTAGAATTCAAAAAACACTCTGCATTCCCACATTTTAAATCACAAGCATTAATGGAGTTTGACAACAAGTATGGCATATCAGTTGTTAATGGTCAAGGTGCATATTGTAGTGAGGGGACTTATGAAGTTGCTGTCCTATTTGAAGGCAATTTAACTTATGATACTCATATAACAGATGATGTATTAGGTCATTTATCACCTAAAGAAATTACAGATATAATGAAAGATATTCAAGAACTAACGTCATAGTAAGTTAGTAGTTTAACAACAACAAGGAAAGGCACTCATCTAATGGGTGCTTTTTTTTTTATCTAAAAATTTGGAAAAGTAAATATAATACTATATATTTGTATTGTTAAATTATTAAACTATATACTATGAGAACTTTCGAGAATAAAATAACAGAAGAAAAATTTACTAATGAGTTTGGGGAAACCATGTATATGGTTTTAAATATAGATTATAAAGTATATATTCATCATACTGATTGTACAGAAGATTTTGTTGAATTATCCAAATTCAATTTTTATCTAAATAAATCAGAAACAGAAGCATTAAATAATTTTTTAATGAATTATTTATCTTTAACTGAAATGAAATATTAATCAAATTAATTTGGAAAAGTAAATATAATATTATGGAAAAGCAAGAAGTAATATCGTTTTTAGAGGGATTGGTTGGCCAAAGGTTTAATATGCAATCACTTAATGATAAATTAGAAAAAGTATTTAACCAAAAAGTTGAATTACAAAATACATCGTTATTAAGAGAACAAGAAAATGATGATGATGACCTGTCGGACTATAACCTAATGTTTAATATAGAAGATGGTAGCGAACAATCTGGGTTTTTTGATATCTATATGTTACCGATGAGAAGAAAGGGTTTTGATGGTGCAGACATGTACATCACAGAAGTTGGTTATGAATTTGGATAATTAAAATATTATTCTTATCTTTATACTATCGTTAAACAAAACAATATTTACTATGCAATTAATGGAATTTTTAAGACAAGAGCAAATCGCTTATGAGATAGCAAAAGAATTAAACAAACCTCAAATTAAACACATTATATCTGAAGCAAATAGATTCTTAGAATTTGCAACACACATTAAAAATAATTTTCTTTATTATGATTATGATGTAACACCCGAAACAATCGATAAAGATATTAAATGTTTGAATTGGAATATAAAGGAATTTAAAAAAGCACTAATCTCAAAAAGTGATGAGCCAATCCAATACATCACATTAAATAAAGTTGCTACCAAAATTTATTTAAACTAAAATTAGGAAAAGTAAATAATATATTGTATATTTACACTATCGTTAAACAATTAAAATAAATTACTATGTCAAAATATATGGTCTTCAATTACACAGACAATCTTTACGCTACACAAAGTCAGTTTAAAACTAAAAAAGATGCAAATGAATTTATAAAAAAGTTCAGAAAAAGTTTTGAAAAACAAGGGTATTATAGAGATAACCGAAGAAATAAAATATCCCCAAAACATATTGACTTGGAAGTAATATCAAAAAACTTTACACCTTATAGATAATGGAAAAAACTAAAGAAGAAAAAAAGGGATTTAAAATGGGTGTGTTTACCACTGCTATAATATCAATAGGGTATAGTCTTTTTGGTATGGGTGTTATACTATCCGCAATAGGAGTAATTCTAATGATATTTGGACTTGTAAATATTATAGAATATAGTAGAGTTACAAATGAAGAACTTTATAATGAAGCAAAAGATAGAGTTGAGAAAAAATACTCAGGAGTAAAACCTTTACCAACTTGGAAAGAATTAAATAAATAAATAAATCAAATAACATGAAAACGACAAATGCAATAGAAAATGCTTTAAAAAATAAAGCATCAAACGAAATAAGTGATATAGTAGACAATTTCATCAATGACATAAAGAATAAGGTTGTAGATAAATACAAATCAAACGCATACTCTTATGACTTGGGAAACGATACAAAAGATATACATATACAATCTAATCATTTGAAAGGAGTGCTAGTACGAATGTTAAGTGAAAAACACCTTAATAGAATGGTAGAATGTAAGTCTGCTGAGTTAATAAAGAAATTAGATTTAGAGTTATAATATAAAAACAAAACAAAGATAACTAATATGGAAAAGGATAGGTATAAATATTTTAGTTTAATATTGAGTTATATGATTAAAAACCAAAACGAAGATGAGTAAAGAAAATACAAAAACATTTGAATGTATAGAGCATGGAGAAAAGTTTCTTATTAATGCTAAAGATATTAATGAAGCACAAGAAGTCGCCCAAATGTATGGTGGTAGTGTAATAAAAGAAGTTAAGAGTTCATAGTAAGTTGGTGGTTTAACAACAACGAAAGGTATTCCAGATTATTGGAATACCTTTTTTAGTATATACACTTTTGTGTATATTTGGTTATATAGTAAATAAAAAAAAGGACACCAATGTTGATGTCCTTCTTAATTTAATTTGAGGCATAAATTTTACCAATTATTGATGCAAAATCTAATTTAAGTTTTGGCTTCCTACTTAACTAGTATTTTATAGGGTTTATTATACACCTTTCAGCACCTCAAAAATATAAAAAAGGAAGTGTGATTGGTATCTCTCATACGCTATTTAGGTATTTCTTTCAATACCCACCGTGATACCTGATAGTTTGTAGTGCGTATCCCTTAAAGTTTACACACTTCCTTATTTAACCTTAAACTCCGTAAGTTATTATATTATAAGCTATAAAGCCAATAAAAGCCAAAACACTTAATAATAAACTAACTACTCTAAAGTTAATGTGGTATTTTAAAATAAATCTCATAGTATATAATTTTAATAATTTAACAATACAAATATACAATATAATATTTAATTATCCAAACATTTATATATAAATATTTTTATAAAAAAAAATTAAAAAAAAACTAAAAAAAATTTGGTAGTTTAAATTATTATCCGTAATATTGTACCAAGTTAAACAATTAAAAAAATATATAACTATGAAAAGAGCGACAAAAAGAAGATTAGAAAACACAGTTTGTGGAATTTTTAAATCAGTAATGGTATTACAAGCAACTATGTTAATTTGGGCAGTTGGTTTTATGTTAGTGAAATTATTTGAAACAACTTTCTAAAATCAATTAAATTAAATTTAAGGGGTGCAGAAATGTATCCCTTTTTTTTTGCCTAAAAATTTGGTAGTTTAAATATTATATTGTATATTTGTATCGTTGTTAAATTAAATATTATTACTATGACAAGAGAAGAAAATGTTACTGCGGTTCAAATGGCAATGATTAAACAAAATAATCAGGCTGTAGGGTTAACCATGTATGGGAGTCAAATAATAACCTTTACTGAAAGGGAAATAGACTATGTGAGGGAATGGTCTAATGATAAGTTAATAGAATGGCTATCCAAGTGGTAGAATAGATTATCTAAACGAATAAAGGGGTGCAGAAATGTATCCCTTTTTTTATTTATAATATTTGGTAGATTAAATATTATATTGTATATTTGTATCGTTGTTAAATTAAATATTATTACTATGTACTTTATTACTTACGTTTCGGATTTAGATTATGCTTATAACCCACAAACTAAAGAGTTTGATTTGCCATCAGTTGAATGGTCAGATTGCTATGGTAAACATTGGCAAACTTTTGAGTCTGAGGAGGCTAGAACTAAAGCCTTAGATGAGAATGAGAGGATTAATAACCAACCTCACATTAAGGCACAAATTGAGGCTGAGAGAAAAGAGGATGATGTCTTTTTCTATATGTCTGAAGTTGATTATTATTTAAATTGGAAAATGGAAAATTCCAAAAGAGTTGAATTCTCAGAGGCGATGTCTATTCGTTCACATTTTAATATTGTTGATGAAAAACAAATCCGTATGAGTAATTCGCAGAATGAGGCTTATTTATTAGAGAATTTGCCTCACGTTCATAAGGCTATCAAAGAGGCTGTTTTAAGCCATAATAAAGCACTTATGGGTGCTTCACATGTCAAACCCACAACCTATGCCTTAGGAGAGTTATTCTAAGGCTTATATACTATATTATTCGTTAATCATTTAAACTACTAATTATGAAAATTTCAGAATCTATTAAAAATGCTATTCATCATTTCTTATTTAACGTGGATACAAATCCATGTAATGAATCAGAGCCATATCCTATTAAGGAGATTTTAACTATTCGTATTGATGAACCTATAGAGTATGGGGAAAAGTTTATTACTAATGCTTTTGTAGTTGATTACATTTGCCCAAAAGGTAAAAATGAAACTACATTGGTTTATGGGGGTCACATAGAAAAGTATCTTAATTGATACTTTTTTTATTTCACGTTAAAAAAAAAGTTAAGACGTGTCGGAGTCTACTCTTTAGGTGACTATCGCAACACCAACCCTTAATGATGATACAAATATCAGAATAATATTTTACATATCCAAACAATTCAAACATTTTTTTATAACACTTATTAACATTAAATTGTTAATAACTATACAAAGTTTTTTACCTCAAAATTTGGTGGATTAAATATAATACCCTATATTTGTACCGTTGTTAATCATTAAAAAAAACTTATTATGACAAATTTAAAAGGACAAATCGAAGTAACTGCAAACGAATTAGAAACTATCTTATTGTCAATGCCTAAAGGTAGCACGTTCGCAAAAGTATTACAATATACTACGCCTAAGACCACTAAAAAAGATAGAGATACCAAAGAAGCATTTGTAGGTAAAATTCAGAAATTGACTGCCTTAACCGTACTATTGAATAGTAAGTACGCTAATGGAGTTAAAAACCAATTAGATAGAGAGAATAAAGAGCATAGCGAATATAAGCAAGGTGCTAATACAATGGAGATTGATTTTACTCAAAGTGAAAATAACTTTTGTGGACACTTTAGAGGTAACGCAGTTATCCAATACAGACCATTTGATAATTCTTATCCTACTACTAAATTCATTATGGATAACAAATTGACTGACAAGGATAAATTGCCTAACGTATTACCTACTAAAAGCAAGGCAACAAATCAAGGTACGGACAAAGAAATATTTTGGAGAAAGTTATATGTTAAGAATATCCGTAAAATTAAGATAGACGGAATACTTTACAAAAATATCGAGTGTGTGTAACACTTGATACTTCACTAACAAAATTAAAAGGGGATTGTTAATAACTTTCCCCTTTTTTATTTGTATATATAATTTATTTTACATGTATGAAAATAAGACGTTTTAAGCGACTTTAAGTCCATGGGGTATATAGATATCAGTATAAGGCTAAACGGGGGGGAGGGGGCATATATACCCCCCATAGACCCCCCCCTGTAACCCCTCTTACATACCCCCCGTATCGACCTCATATAGGGCGGTTAGAGTTGTTCACAAAAATTTTTTGGGGAATTTTTTGGATTTAGTTTAAGGGTAACCCCTTTTTAAAAAAAATTTTTTGGGAAAATTTCGACCATATTTTTAAGACTATTACAAGATGAGTAATATTTATAGACATATGAGGAGTTTTATAAGACAAAGATTATTAGAAGGATTAAGTGAGGGAATTATCAAGGTGCCAGACAAGGTTCTTGCTAAAGCAGATGATTTATACAGGGCGTTATATGATGACTGGGACTTAATGCTTGAAAAGACTGAAGGTAGAAGTCATGATAACCCTTATATGGATTCAAGGTTAAGGGGTTATTTCAAGTTAAAGGATTTAAAGGGCGATGACTTAACGGTAGATGTTGGTCTTTATAATGATGAGAATGACGCTGGTGCTGGAAGAATGGATACTATAGATGATATATTATTAGTTAACCTACCCTTTATTACAAATGATAGTGATTTCAAAAACTTAATAGAGCATGAGCTAATACATGCTATGGACCCATTGGTTAGAGATGAAAAGGTATTTGGTAAGTATTATTTAAAAAAGGGTGCTGAGCCATCTGGTTCACAGTTCAACTTATCAAAGAGGGTTGGTAGTAAGAGTGAGTTTGGTAGAAATATGGATAAGTACTTTAAGAGTCAGCATGAATTCAATGCATTTCTAGGTCCAATAGTTACAGAGTTAAAAAAGATGGATGTAACTGGTAATGCTATTGTAAATATATTCAATGAAATTAAGAAATCATCAGATTTAGAAGATGTGTATCATGAAACACCAGATAACATTAGAGCTATGTTTACTAAATCAAAGGAAAAAGATGATATTGACCAAGCCTATTGGGACTTTTTAAACTATGATGTTTTGTATGATTTTGTTAAGGCTGTGGCTAGTAAACCGACACTATATAAAAAGTTAATAAACAAGGTTTACGTAGAGTTGAATAAGTAGCTCTAAAAAAACATTTCAATATATTAGTTAGGCTTTTTAAAAAAAAATTTTTTGGGAAATTTTCACCATATTTTTAGGGGTAGTGTTGTTAGTAAAAAACATTTAACATAAATTTAATGTCGTAATGGATATTTGTTGTTATTTATATTAGGAATAATAAAAAAATAAACAATTAGAAATGGATTTAAGTGGCATAGTATTTTATACAATTTTTCTTTTACCTACAGTATATTTAATGTGTAATAGTTTAATTAGATATATAGTAAAAAACAAATTTTCACATAGGGCTAAATAGGTTTAGTACTGTGATTGGGTGTATTTAATTACGCACATAAAAATGTCTTTTTTGGCCTTCGGCCTTTTCCTAACACCCCCAGCCCCCTCTAAGGTTTTTCAAAGTAATTATATATAAAAAGGGTCTCAAATTGAGACCCTTATTTTTTAGGTTATATTATGTATATTATAGATTAATTTTTTTCTTAAGTCTTTCTTGTAAATCTTGTTTACTTTCAAGTTCATCGAAATCTTTACCAAATCCTGTAAGGTCAGCAATTTTTTCTGCACTAATGTGTTTACCTTTTGCATTGCCAGCTTCATTAAGTGATTTGATTTGTTTATTAACTTCATCGACTAGGTGGTTAACTACTTTTGATACAGTATTAAATACTTGTAGCATATTTTCTTTATTACCTCCCCACATAACGGTATAGTTAAGTGATGTTGTTTTCACATCGAATCCGAATGCATACATAAACATCCATGCTGATAGTTCAGCTTGTTGTTCAACGGTTTCAGTAGTTAATTCAAATTTACCACCGATATGATATTTACCAGCTGATTTTCCTTTTTGTTTTAAGTAAGATTGGTGTAATAATTCGTGAGTAATTTCATGGGCTAATGTTTTAGTAAGTCCCACATCGTTACCTTCATTTTTTAGTATTTTAATTCTACCAGACATACTAACACCTCTAGCGCCTCCTAGGTCGTCAACTATTTCAATTTTTAGGTCATTAGCTTCAGCATATTTAATTAATCCAGTATATACTGGTCTTACTTTATCTGAAATCATATTATCTTCGAACCATTTAACATTTTTTCTAGCGTCTTCGGCTTTTTTGATAAAGTCTTCGGTACCTTCTTTTTGTATTGTATCAGATACTGAATAAACTGGAACTAATTTAAATCTAGTAGCATAAACGGTATCTCTTGTTAATTCTTTAAGTTTGATACCTTCACCTGGTGTTAATTTATCTCCTGGTTTTTTATTTATTTTTTTATAGAACATTGATTTTAGTTCACTTTTCTTTTTATCTGATTGTTTAAACTTAGAACCTTGTGGTGCCCACACTAATAGTGTTTTTGCGGTTGGTTTAACTTCTCTATTATAAAATTTAAACCAGTTTGTTTTAGAGTTAACCATTCCAGCGTTTTTATTTTGTATGAATATTAGAATTGCATTACCGAATGAGAATTTTTGTCCTTGTGCGGCTTTAATGTCTATAACTTTTTTCATTACATCTTTAAACTCTTCGTCTTCGCCTATATTAAGGAGCATTTCTTTAAAGCTTTGTAATTTTTTCTTTATATCGGTTTCTTCTGATTTGGATATTCCGACTTCTTCTTTATCAGATGGTGATTCTGCGGATATCGCAGATATGATTTCATCTATTTCTTGAATGAAGTCTTTATGTTTTTCTCTAACTTCAGCGATTGCTGGTTTTATCTTATTGTCTATTATGGTTTTTTCGTCTTCTCTATTTGCCCACCAGTACCAGTACTTTCCGAATTTATTCCAGAACGCACCATGTTTTTTGAATATGTCTTTGTATGGGAATGAGTCACCGTCTATTTTGATAATTTTGGTATTATTTTTACCTACGGTTGCTCTTTTAAGTTGTATTTTTCCTTCTAATAAATTCATAACACTAAATGTTTTTATTAATAAATATTAATAATGTGATATAAGTCATTAAAAAGGGTTAAAAAAATCATTTCTTCGGCCTTCGGCCTTTTCCTAACACCCCCAGCCCCCTCTCAGGTTTTTCTTTATTCTATTATGGGTTGTATTCTGTCTTCTGGGTTTATTGACATTTCGTCTAGCATTGATAGATTTGTTATTTCCCAGAACCCACTTACTTCGTGACCCATGCTTACGTATAGAGATTCATTTGAAACTAATTTACCTTCAGGGTTTATCTCTAGAGTTTGATTTTTTTGGCTCATTTTACATAAGTTTTAACAAAAATAGTAAAAATTATGTTTTTGGTGCGGTTTTTTTTAATTTTATGGGTCATTTTACCATATATATTATAAAGGGCTTTTATTTCCATGAGTTTTAATGTTTCCATAAGAGTTGGCGCTATTGTTTTAGCGATGCTACAACCGATAATAATTTTATTAGTTTGTGGTGAGATAATTTCTTTTTCTGCGTCTTGGAATACTGTTTTACAACCATTATTTATTTTCACTAATGCGATTACCAGTTATTTTTTGTTTAGTGTAAATAAATGGAAGATACCAGCATTATTTTTAATATTATTAACATCATTTTCTGTGGAATTTAGCTCATTATTACATGATATAATAGCGATGTGTTTTTTCATTTCTTGTATTAGAGGATTATATGCTATTAACAGGCTTAGACATTATTTATACATTTATTTATGTAGTATACCCATGTTATTTATTTCTGGTTTATTTTGTTTTGAGACTATTGCTGTTTGGGTATTATGTTTTTACCACTTAAATCTTATGTTTGAAACTATTAAAATAAAGTATTAGAGTTTTAAGATTTTATCTGGATATTTATTTTAAGGTGTATAAACTAATTAACTATGAAAGATTATTTAAAGGATAACATGGTTCATATAATTGCTTTAATTTTTTTGGCGGGCATGGCTTATGCGGAGTTTAAGATAATGCAGTTGGAGATTGAGACAATCGAGCAGCGTCTAGACAAAAAAATTAAAATGATTAATGAATTGGAGGATAGAATTATTCAGATAGAAAAAGAGTTATAAATTATGTTGAGTATATTATTTTTGGCTATTGCTGGTATGTGTAACGCCATCATGGATAAGATTAATTTCCATTGGGACAGTTGCGTATTTAAAGGGAGTAAGTTAGATTGGTGGGCAAACCCAGCTATTAGTTATAGAAATAAATGGAAAAACAATAGTGATAGTTCTGATGGTGAGAGATTTCCAGGTTCTTCCACTATTTTTGTTTGGGTGACTGACTTATGGCATTTTGCTCAGTCATTTATGATTACATTTTTTATTTTAGGTATATTATTTTACGGTGATGGTATTATAAATTATTTTGATAATAATTGGTATAATATTATATTTGATTTTTTAATACTTAAGGCCGTATTTTCGTTTACCTTTGAATTGTTTTGGTCGGTTATATTGAAGAAATAATTGCTTGTAAAATTATTCGCTCGGCCTTCGGCCTGATTGTTTTCTTAAAACCCCCAGCCCCCTTTAATGTTTTTAGTTATATTGAGCTATAACTTAATAGTTAAGATTCCGTTATTTATTGGAGATATTTCTGGTGTTAATCCGTAATCTATTAGAACGTCTTTAACGACTTTTTTCATATTATCACTGTTTCCTGTTATGACTACAACTTCATTGGTCCCTCTCATCATGTGTTTGCCCAGAAATTCGTCTAATTTTGTTTGGACATCTTTGTGTCTAGTGTAATGTAAGTCTAATTCTAGATTCATATATTAATCGTTAATACTCATTATGGATGTTACAAGCATACATATTATTATGAATATAAATGATATTATTTTTACCACCTTACATTTAGTTTTTACTTTCCATAGATAAAATAAGAAGTACAAATAGCGCTGTAAATGCAAGTCCGTATATCATTAGGTCTGGCACCTCTATAATGTCACCAGAACTAGTTTCACCTAACTTTATCATAAAGTCTTGCTGGTAATAGTCCATAATTTATTTATTATTTTCTTTTATGTTTTCATCATCTGTTTCATATGCAGATGGTGATGGCAACCCGCTATAGTGACAGTAATCCTCTTTTGGGTAGCTTTCTAGAGTTTTAAAACTATACTTTAGTTTTTCCTCTTTTTTCTTTTTTTGTTGGGGGGAATCTACCCCAGTTTCCGTGTCCGTCATAATCTATTATATCATCTTTTAAAATTATATTATTTTGTATTTCTTTTTTGGTACTAAATGTAAAAAACAACACATAGGTACAAAATATCACAAAGCCTACTATGAATATTAAGAATCCCATTTTTGGTATTCCTTTATTTTTTCAAATTTATTTTTCTTTGACTTTTTGTATGGTTTATAGTTATACTTACCCTGTTCTTTTTCTTGTTGTTTGTGTGCCCTGTTAATCATTCTAACTAGGAAGAACATATATGTAACGAAAATAACTAAACCAATGGCAAATATTAAAATATCCATCTTATTATTTTTTTAATGTGTTAAAAAAGCAACCTAATCCCAATATGGAAGGTACCCATATTCCAACAAACATACCTTCATCTTTATAGCCCATAAACCATAATGTAACTGAGAACAAAAAGCTTATAAAAGCCAGTAATATTGGATAATATTTATCTAAATTTTTCATAAAATAATTTTAATTTTTGGCTAATATAGCACTTATTTTCTTTAAAAACAAGAATTCTTTACTTTTTTTTAAATAAAGTTGATTTTAAATAGTCTCTATTCATTCTAGCGATATTATCTAAAGATATTCCTTTTGGGCATTCTGCTTCGCAAGCCCCAGTATTACTACAATTTCCGAATCCCTCTTTATCCATTTGATTAACCATGCTTAAAACTCTTTCTTTAGCTTCAACTTGTCCTTGCGGTAAAAGTGAGAATTGAGATACTTTTGCTCCAACAAATAACATTGCCGAGCTATTTTTACATGCTGCAACACAAGCACCACAACCTATACAGGTTGCTGCGTTAAAAGAATCGTCAGCGGCTTCTTTTTTAATTGGTATTGTGTTTGCATCTATTGCGCTACCAGTGTTTATAGATATGTATCCACCAGATTGTTGTATTCTATCGAAAGCACTTCTATCCACGACAAGGTCTTTAATTATTGGAAACGCCTTAGCTCTAAATGGTTCGATATATATTGTATCACCATTTTTAAATTTTCTCATGTGTAATTGGCAAGTTGTTACACCTTTGTCTGGCCCATGTGGTTCACCGTTAATATACATTGAGCACATTCCGCATATACCTTCTCTACAGTCATGGTCAAATGCAACTGGCTCTTCACCTTTTTCGATTAATTCTGAGTTCAAAACATCCATCATTTCCAGGAAGGACATATCCCCAGATATGTTTTCTATATGATAGTCTACAATCTTACCTTTAGATTTTGAATTTTTTTGTCTCCAAATTTTTAAGTTAAGTTTCATTTTTTGAAATATTTAACTTAACTTTTGGTTTTTTTCAATGATTTCTTTTATAATTTCAACCAACCAATCATAATCTATATGTTTATTTGTTGCTAGTAATCTGAAAGATATCAAATCTGCATATTTTTTTATTAATTCTTCGTCCATTTTTTAATAGTATTAACTAATTGTTATAAATAAATATAATATTATATTTTATATTATCAAGTGTGATGTGAGTTTTTGGAATTTCTTTTTATAATATTAACAATCTTATAGTATTTTAAATAAACTTCATCTTTAAAGAAATTTAACATATGTTCCACACATTCTTTTTTATCTAACCCGTATAGTTCTGAAATATCATTCACAGATTTTTTAGTTATTTTGTTTAATTCTCCAGATATTGGGAAATCGGAATTAATATAATTCTTTATATTTGAGCACATATTTATGAAGGTTGTGTAGTTTGTTAACTTACGCATATTTTCATAAAGTGACTCGCATAAACTATAATATATTAATTCTTTGTAATCCTTCTCCATTAATAAAAAAAACGTATAAATTCCTACAAATTTAGGCATAAAAATGGTAAAAGTCAAATATTTATATATAAAACAGTTTTATGGCGAAAATAGAAGATATAGTTTACAGAGCAATCGATTTAAATTTACATGAAGAGTTATTTAAGGAAGTAAGTAGGTTACGATTTAAAAATGATAAAAAAAAGCAACTATCTGAGATATATGAAGACGCTTTTGATAATATAAAACCAACATATGAAAGTTTGGTTCAAATAAATGATGTTTATGAGGAAGAAGAAGAGGAAAACTACGGATTTGGCGACCATAGCATCACGCAATTTTAGTAATGATGATGTTATTTATGGTTTAATGTTTTCTTTTATTAAAAATAATTACCCGATTGTAAAAATAAAAGAAAAAAACAGATTTAAACGTGGGATAATTATTGATGGTAAAAAATATTTATTACCTAGAGATAATAATACGGCATTTTTTACTTTATTTTCTATACTTGATATGCTTTATGGTGTTCATGAGGATATAACGACCTTGGTTATAAAGAATTACTATAATTTATCCTAATTTTTACCACTCAGTAATTTTAATCATAGTTAATTCAGTAAAATACTTACAATTCCACCCATCAATATTTTCATATGACGTTTGTATGTAAAAATTAACAATATTTTCTTCATAATCTAGAATTACTGCCTCTAATGGTCTAGATGAACCACCTATTTGTGGCCCTCCGTTGTTATAAGATAGTGGATGTTCAACAATTGACCAATTTGAGTTGGTTACATAGAACCCATATGGTTGTATTGTATCGTAATTTAGTATAAAATCGCCATGTCCTGGTACGAAATTAGGTTGTTTTATACCCCAAACAGTAACATTTTGCTCAATATCCTCTATTTCATAGAGTGAACCTGAATATCTAAGGCTGGATGTTGTTTTTATTGAATCAAAATGGTTATAAACCGTTCTTTCATGCGTTTCTAAATTTTCAATATACATTTTAGCATCCAAAAGAAGCCATTCACCGTATAATCTAATCTCATCTGTAGATTCAACAGTTTCTTGAGTGTCTATTGGCTCAATGGTCTCTTTTTTACAAGAAACAAAGAATAATAGTAGTAATAACGGTATGTAATAAAACTTTTTCATGTCATTTTTTTTGTTAATATTAGTCAAATATACAAAAAAGTTTTAAATAAACAAAATTATGGTAATATAATTTCGATTTTATCTTGAATTTCTCTAATATTAAGAATATAATTACTTAAATCGTCTTCTATTTTTTTATTTGGTAGGTAATACCCTATAGTGTCTGAATTACCTTCATTAAATATATATAACACCTTAAAGTAAAAATTAGGTACACCAACTTTATTATCACCAATAACATTTAATGAGTCACTTAAATCACCACCAGTAACTACTTTAACACTATCATTGATTAATACTAGGTTTCTTACATATGATTCTAGTTTTTTCCAAGCGCCTCTATTTAATTTTGGGGATTGTGGTGACATGTTAGACATTAGAAATGTTTCATCCATTTGTTCTTGGTCGCAAGATTCATCTGCTGATGCTTTTAGGTGGCCTCTATCATAACCGCTACCTTTATAATCTTTAAGACTTGCTGATTTGGTAGATATTAAGCCATCTTCTTTAAAGTTATTTTTTCTTTTAGCTTTAACTTCACATGTTAAATCTTTTGGGGTTATTGTATATTGGACCCAATTTGGTTGTTCGTATTTTTCATTGTATGATAATGAATAACCATTTCTGTGATATATTGTTGTATCATCTTTATTAATACTTGTTGTATCATCTTTATTAATGCCAGCTTCTGGTGTTGGCATTGCTTCACAACTATTAACTACTGTAGTTAATAAAATCGCTAATGTCATTTCTTTAATCATGATTTATTTTTTTTATAATTTCATTATAGGCCATTTGATATGCCTCAACAATGTTAATACCTAAATTATTATTAATTATTTTAATGGCTAAATCATTAACCTCTAATTTTAAATTATATGCCGAAGCTTCATTTAAAATTAAATCAACGTGTTCATATTCTATGTTTGTTGCTTTGTTAATGGTCATTTAAGTCTCTTTTTTTGTGCTTCTGTTATTAGTTTTTTTGGTATTTTAAACTTTTCGTTGAGTATGTTTAAGTCTAGGCTCCACTTGTACTTAGACCTTTCCATCCAAATCATCATTGAGTCTCCAGCGTGTTTAACACAGTCTTTATGGCTCCAGTTGTTAACCTTCTCCATGTGTTCGAACGCTTCAGCCTGTTTACCTATCGCTGATGTTCTACCAAAGTGTTTTACTTGGTGACATTTGGGGCATAGGGATATTAGACCTAGTAATTTTTGTGTTCTGCTATTTTCATCGTAATCCCATATCTCATGGCATTCAACATTATGATTATAACCTTGGTTTTTACCAGTATCCCCACATATCTGACATTTATTTTTGGCTATTTCGTATGATTCTTTTCTTAGTTGGTCCCAGTACTTATTCGGTAGTAGGGTTCTAACGTTTGAATAAAAGCAAGTTTTGGGTACTAACTCAATGTGTAGTTCCGTTTTTTTATTTTTACCAGTCATAATCTATTTTAAAAACTTTAAATTCTTTTTTATGTTCTTCTCTAGGTATTAAATATCCTCTAGTATCAGAATCTGTGTCTCCAGAATCTTTTGTTTCTCTAAAACTATTTTCTTTTATTAGTCTCTTTAATTTATTGACGTTTATAGACCAGTACTCCTTGAAAAATGGGAAGTAATATATGAATGTTTCGGCTTTTGTGACTGAAATGCCAGATGGTTTGTTTCTTGACTCAAACTCTATAAATAAGTTTCCGCTGTCTTTTGCTTCGGTCCATATTCTACCAAATGGTAAATCTAAATACCTACCTGGTGCGCACCAAACATCGGTTTTTATTTCTAGTGTTGTTTCCCTACCGCTTGGTAGTTTAAATTTTATGTCGTACTCATTATTTTTGTTATCATTTATGAATACTAACCCTTTTTTTTCAAATTCATTTATTAGTGCTAGTTCACCTCTTTCACCAACATCTACGTCCTGATTAAAATTATATTCTGCCATATTATTATCATTTATTTCATACTATCAATTAAATTTCTTATAACCCCATCAAAATACGATATGTGTTTATAGTCACCACCAGAAATTGCATTATGTGACCTTAAGTCATTAAGTAGTATCATTGGGTTCTTTTTAGTTGGTTTTACTAAAGATTTAGTTTTTGATGATTCTTCACCAGAAAGTTGATTATATAACTCTTCAATACTTATTGTTACAGTTCCAGTTCTTTTACCCTTAAGCTTCATTGAAACCTTTTGGTCTTTTGTTAATGTAACCATTATTTCCTTATCGTCACACAATACAGCGGATTCTCTGGTTATATCTTTTTCAAGTTTAGTTGCCATAGTTATCTTTTAAAACAAAGATAAGTTAATTCTTTCTTATTTACAAGTATTTATATAAAAAGAATTTATGAAGTCTTTTATAAAAAATAGGTTAAGAGTTTTGCTTGAGGCTGGCCCTAGAAGTAGGCACACACCAGTTAATCCAACTGGCGGTAGGTCTAATGCTAAACCAACAAATGCCGACCTAAATAGAGTTACTCATGATGTTGTTTCAGCACATAAGAAGTGGTTGGGTAATGAATATATGAACAATCCTAATTCTGGTGATGGCTTGTATTTGGTTACTGTTAACTTTAAAGGTAGATTTAATGACATAAGAACACCTAATGAGAAGGTTGACCCAGGAATGATAGGTATGCCATGGATGTCTGACGAAGGTGTGTTTTCAGTTTATGTTAAGGCTAACTCTAATGTTGGTTATGATGAATTTGACCAAACTGGAAAATCTGAAACTGGTTCTCCAGCTGGGGATGCTAAGCAAAAGGCTCTTTTAACTCTGGGTAAAGAGTTAATTGATTATATTAGAAATCAAATGGACTTACATAAAGATAAATCCCCAGAAGAAAAAGCCAAGGAAATGGCTGCATATAAAGATGAAACTCCAGAGGGCTTGAGGTATAAGTACGATAAGTTTGAAAAAGAAAAGAAGTTTGCAAAGAATAAAAGTCAAATAACTATGGATTCAGAAGAGGCTGAGATAAGAACTAAGCTTATGAATGTAGTTAAGGCAAAGGTTGAGGCAATTAATAATCGCGATAAGGAGTTAAGTAAGAAATTAAAAAATATAGAGTCTGAATTAAGGGCTAAATTAAAATAGTAATATGGTTAGTGAAAGAATGACAAATAGGGCGTTAATGGAAAAATTTATAGAATTTTGTAATACTAATTTAGGTATCGAAACTCCCTGTAGAATTAGATTAACTAAAGATAGGGATTCTAATGGAATAACAACAACGGCATATTACAATATACCGAAATGCACAATATGTGTTTATACCAAAGATAGAGCTATAATGGACATAATGCGTTCTGTAGCACATGAATTAGTTCACCACAAACAAAATGAAAGGGGTGACTTAAATGGTAGTCCAGAAGAAGGCGCTGATGGTTCTCCTTTAGAGAATGAGGCAAATGCTAGAGCTGGAGAGATAATAAGAATTTTTGGTAAGCAAAACCCAGAAATTTATAGTAATAACAAATGATTTAATACCCATAAAAAATGTTAGAGGAAAAAGTTTTTGAAATTGAGATTAATAATGACATTATGGAATCTAAAATAATCAAGGAATTAGTAAACAGTAAAATATCAGAAATAAATAAACTTAAGTCAGAGGTTTATGAATTACAAAATAAGTGTAATTGTAAAACATATGAAATCAAGAACGTAAGTGATGGAGTAGTTTCCCTAAGAAAGGTTTGTACTACTTGTAGTAAAATTGTTGGTTATCCTAGTCTGGATGAATTAAGAGAGGCTGGTTACTAATTATTTTCTACCAAAGTCTGCTGGTATTTCACCCCAATGTTTGGTTTTCCATTTATTTATTAGAATATCTTTATTCTTAATATACTCGCATGCCTTGTTAAGTCTATCTATTATTGGGCCCTTAATACTTGTATTTACCTTTTTATTTTTAATCCAGGTAATTGCTGTAATACTATCTGACCATATATTCACTTCTAAATTATGTTTTTCGCAGTAGTGTATTGCGTGAACTATCGCTAAAAATTCAGCAATGTTATTGGTCCCCTCACCCAAGTGCTTTTTAAATAATACTTTATTTGTTTCTATATCTACAGCCCTATAAAAACAAGGGCCTGGATTCCCTTCTGTCCCACCATCAACACATATACCACGTTTTGGTTTTGTGATGGTGTGTTCTTTAATTATACTATCGAATAGTGCGGTGTATTCACTATTTTTATTATACAGTTCTTTATGTACTTGATATAAAGCTTCTTTATTCGGCTCTTTAGACATGTGTCTTAACTTTTAGTTTATAAAAATAAATTAAATTTAATCATTTTAATGGCTATTGCTAGACATATGATTCCAAAAACTTTTCTTAATACCATCATTCCATTCTTGCCTAATATCTTTGATAGTTTATCACTAAACTTTAATGTGGCATATACAACTATCAGGTTTAGGATAATACCAATCAATATTGTGTAAAATGGGTATAATGAATTAAAAGATATTATCGTTGTTAATGAGCCTGGACCAGCTATTAATGGAAATGCCAATGGGACAATGGATGAGCCTTCCGTATCTGGTTCGCTTTTGAAAAAAGTTAATCCTAGTACCAGTTCTAAGCCCATGAAAAATAATATTAGCCCACCAGCGATTGAAAATGAAGCAACATCTATTCCTAAGAATGATAGTGCCCTCTCACCAGTAAACAAAAATAAGACCATTATAAAAAAGGATATTAATGTTGCTTTAAGACTTTCTATCTTACCAACCTTTTCTCTTAAGTCTAAAACTATGGGTATTGAACCAAATATATCAATAACCGCAAAGAGTGTCATACTTATTGTTAAAATTTCATTTATCATAATTCCGTTGTTACCCATATTAAATATCTACTAATTAACTTTTAATATATTAAAATTATGTTAATTTATTACTTTCCATTATTGTCTTTTTCAGATATAGTTAATAGCTCTTTAGATTTTATATAAGAAAGTATTAAATCATTAACTTCTGGTATGTCCGACCAAACAAGGCTATGTTCTGAATCTGGATTATATTCGCCCTCAACAGCATAAGTGAATATAGTGTTTGGTTCTAGTGTTAGATAGCCATGAGCATATTTTTTACCAACATATAGTGGCTCAGAATGTTTATTCAATATCCAGGTTTCAACTACTCTGGTTTCTAAATTAAATAGAATATCTAAGACTTCACCTTGTATTACTTTAACAGTTTTTGCTTGAGGTGGGTCTGTTTGGTAGTGTAATCCTCTTAGGGTGTATTTTTTTGTATTGGTTACGACATTTACTTGGTCGCAATTATTTGCATCGAAGAGTGTAAAATCACCTCTTTTATCCGAAAACTTTTTAATCATGTTTTTTATTTTGATTATATATTTCGTTAATTTTAATCTCACACTCTTGAGAGCATATCGACCCTTCTTCATCGAAGTGTGTTCCGCACATAAAACATTTATTATCTTCTATTTTATTATTCATGTAATTATTAAAATGGTAATTCATCACAAAAATCATCTGAAACTAATTCGTCCATGTCTATAATGCGTTTACTACCAGTTAAACTAAACTTAGATGTATTGTCTATACCCATTTCTGACAATAAATTAAGGTTAAAGTCTTTGACCTTACCCCTAACCATATTTAACGATTCTTCATCAGGCATATTATTTGAGTAGCCTCTTAGTTGGCCTATTGTTAGTAGGGGTGACTTTGATGTTTTAGTGGTAAACTTGAGGTTTAATTCAAGTGTATACCCATTTACTCTATATATCCCACAATAACCAGTTTCAACTTTATTAACATATGTGGCCACGCAATGATTTTGTTTCTTACCCTCAAAAGCCATTTCTTTGGTTGTTTTTATCATTTCAAAGTTCGAGTATTTTTCAAAATCTGAAAATATTGGCATTATTTTCATTTTTCTATCTGAACCTGTAAATACAATATCGTTAATTATCTTGGTGAAATTATCATGTTCCATTTTTAATCTTTTACTAGACCACGAACAATTAACTTTTTTATCCAATATTTTTGCCATTTTTACGGTGTCTATAAGCATCCCTAATTTTGATGAGTTACCTGGTTTTACCCATTCTGGTTTTAAAGATTCTATGTTTTTAAGATATGGTAAATAATATTTAAAATAGTCTTTCACCCATCGGTCTGGTGAATCATGTATTATAGTTGCAATTGGTTTAGGGACTTTGTATTGAAATTGTAAAGCTTTTTTAAGATTAAATAGTTTATTCTTAATGATTGTATTAAATGCAATATTAGTCATTACTTTATGTTCTCTAACAAATCTAAGCCATGTAAATCTTTCTTCAAGTATATTTAGGATTATTTCAGCTTCTTTAGATTCTGAAAGTCCAATCTGTATGTTTGGGAAAAAATGATTTATGAAATTAATAGTAAGGGGTCTAACGGACTTATGTTTACCAGAATTATCTATTAACCAAAACTTGCCTTCTTTATATGATATTGTCAATAATCTTTTTTCTGAGTTATATATCTTATTTGAAATGCTTATACCAAACTTTTTTCTAAACAATACAAATTGAAAGTTACCGTTTTCTTCCCTAAATAATATTAACCTAAAATTTTCGTAACCAATAGGGTCATTCATATATACAACTCTTGATGTATATTTGTCTTTTTTATATAGTTTAAATAAGTGTTCTACCTTAGATGAAGGGTTATCGTATATTATTTCTGCTGACTTTTTAAACCATTCTGGATTATTCTTTTTATTAAATTTTTTACCCATGTTTAATTAAATTTTAATCTGTTACGGGCAAATATAAGAATAATAATTTAATTAACAAAATTATTTTATCTTTTTTAATATATTGGTCTTATCTTGATTAAACCCATGTCGTAGTCTTTTTGTTTTTGTTTTAAAAATTGTTTTGCTACTGTTCTTATATGACCAGATGTGTATGGGGGGGTTAATATTCCGTCAGTCAGTTTGGCTATTTGATTTATTGCACTAATTTTACTTCTATTCTTACCCATTATGTATTGGTATATTGCTGGGTGGTCGTCTGGAATAGATACTTCAATAAATTCTTTAATAATTTCTGAGTCACTCATTGATTTTGCTTAAAAAAATCTTATATTTGGTTATATTTATATATAAATAAGTAGTTAAAAAAAAATTAAATATGAGTTTAGAAGTTACGGATGACATGTTAAATGATATTACAACTAAAGAAGGTATAGTTCTTTTAGATTTTTATGCTGATTGGTGTCAGCCATGTAAGGTCTACAGCCCAATAATTGAAGAATTTTCGAAAGAGGTGTCAGATATCTTTATAGGTAAGGTGAATATTGACCTACATAATAAATTTACCTTAAAATACGGTATTAGGAGTATACCAACTACGATAATATTTAAAAATGGTGAATTAATGAAAAAAATACCAGGTGTTATGCAAAAAAATAAATTACATGATTTGGTCGAACATTTAAGGTAGTCTGGCATATTTATTAGTATGAAGAAGAAGTTAGTCATATCTGAAAAACAACTCAAAGGTTTAACTAATTATATACTAGAAAATACTAGGTACCAACACATGGTTGAAGTAATAGTATCTCATTTAGAAAAAAACTATAACAAGGCTATAGAGACTAATGAGGATATTGTTTCTGGGGAATATGTTGACAGAAAAGTTTTTGAGAATAAGTTCAGCGGTGAAGTCATAGACCCAAAATCTCTATCCGAATATATTCAAGAGAAATACAAGGTTAGTAAGGGCTTTTCACAGCAAATATTGGATGACTGGTGTTCTGGTAAGATTAATAACGGATTACTATCAAAAAACACAAGTATTGATTAATAGCCGTGGATTTAAAAAACAAAATACGACAAACTTTAAGAGAGGTCTATGGTAGTTTCGACACATACCTAGAACACGAATATGAAACTCATTTAACTGAACATATTAACGGTGATTCAATGAATGATAAGCGAAAGTGGGTAACTTATAATCAAGTTTTATTAGAGCTAAAACATAATATAAAGGATATGTTAAAAGTTAAGGAGCTTCAATATAAATTAACAGAAGACGATTCTAATCCAACAATATCTTGTATGGACGTTTTAGATAGCTTAAAGACCAGGAGTGATGAGTTGGAAAGATTATACAACAAGATAAGAAATTTTGACTAATCTCTTTACAGATTACTAACTCTTCAAATATTTATTATTAATAACGAGGTTTAAATTTGAATCTATGAAAGCCTTTGAATTCACTATTAGAGCTAGTTCTGGCGAATATAACAGACTAGATAAAGAATATAGCAAATACCTAATAAATACCATGGTTAACGTATCAGAAGAAAAATATTTTAGGTGGGAAGCATATAATTTAATCATGGAACAACTAATAAATGAGGGTAGATACTCTGAATTTGATGAAGCCAAGTATAGATTAACTGATGGCGAAAATCCAAATTATGTCATGTTAGATATCATTGAAAGAGATAAAAACGAACACGGTTTGATATGGTTAATGCGTAAAAGAATTTTAGAGTACATTGAGGAGGATTTTTTTGCTAAATTTTATTAAATAGTTTTAACTAATTTGTTGTCTGTTGTAACTCTAAATACTATATTTGAATAAAATTATGTCTATGGCCACCACAGATAAAATAAATAGAGTTGAGTTTCTTGGTGAAAAGTTTGGGGTTTTTGATGATTCGAGCGAGGAGTCAATTGAATCAGAAATCAAGACATTAATAAGTGAGGGTCAATTTTCAGATGTTAAACCATTTAGGGGTGGTAATGGTGATATAGTAATCGCATTAATATGTGTACAGGAAGTTTCTAAAAAATCCTCAAGTGGTGAAACAATAGTTAAACTAAGTAAGGGTATCAGAGTGGCCTATTCTGTATTTAAATCTATGTTGAGTTCTGACCCAACTAAAAAGAAAAAATATACTCAATGGATGTTAGAGGTTTTCAGTAGGTTACTTAAAGAGTCTAAATATAGTGATGCAGATAGATTTGTTACTGAGGATTTACCATTGGCCACTGAATATCTAACACTATTTGAACACCATAAGAAAAAGAAATTATTTAAAGAGTTGGCAAGAGAGTCATATGCTTTAAAGGGCATTGTTGAAGACCCAACAAATATAAATCAATATAAATCATTATCTACATTATATGATGCTGTAGACCCTTTCATAGAGAGAGATTCTTCTGAAATGGAGAAGTTAATAAAAACTTATATCGATTCTGGTATGGCCGACTTGGTTGTTAAGGATAGGAAATTTTCAGTTATAATTCCTAGGGATGTAAAATTTTGTATAATTTTTGATAAATTCGTTGCTTGGTGTACTTCAAAACCTGGTAACGGAATGTTTTCAAATTATACTACAAGTAGAACATATAATAGACCAAATGGTAAAAACTCAGAACTTTATATTATAATAGACCATAAGTTTTTTAATGGAGATTTAAGTGACGGTAGTTTATATCAAATTCATTTTGAGAGTAAGCAAGTAAGAAATAGGAAACAAAATAACAAAACTAGTTTTTATTTAGACGTTTTAGAAAAAAGTGTTGCGGTATCAAACTATTTTAATGAGGTATTAACCATTAATGCTAAGCAAGTTGGTAATGTTAATAATAATTTATATGTTGATTATCTAATAAAGTTTGGCTGGACTGAGGCTTTATTTGAAATGATGGATGATTTTACACCTATAATAAAATTTATGAATAAGGAGTTACCTAGGATTCCAGACGTATCTAAATTTAAAGACCTACACACTTTGATTGTGGCCAAATCTAAGTTAAGACACATAGATTCGTCAATAGGTAGTTTGCAAAATCTAAAAGAATTATTGTTACCACAAAATAACATCACTATTTTACCTAAAGAGATTGGAAATCTTAAGAATATGATAATGTTAAATCTATTAGGTAATAAATTAGAAAAAATACCAGACGAAATCAAGTATTTAGATAAAACAAACGGTGGTTCATTATATAGGTTATCAGTCAGTAGGGAAGATGTCGGTGAGAAAAACTATAGAAAATTAAAAAACTTGTTGCCATCAGTTAAGATGTAACAAGTATGTTAAATAACGTTTGCGGTTTAATATTAACTGATTTTAACATACCTTAAGTATATTTATAAATATGACGTACGGTTTAGTAACTATGGATGGTGAAGTTATATTGAAAGTAAATAGTCAAACTATTAAATCGGCTATTGAGTATTTTTCAAAAATAAAAAAATTACCTAAAGATAAACTATTATCAATATTTTATGTGGTTAATGTAAATTCTAACCAATTGAATTAATTTAATTATTTTATTTGTCTTTTGTCCTTTTTAAACATATTTATTTAATAGACAAATAAAATTTTATTAAAACTTAAGTGCGTTATGTCAAATACTAAGAAAACCGTTAAAATTACAGAAAATGAGTTGGTTGATTTAATCGACAACATCGTTAATGAAGCAGTGGGAGTTAAAAAAACTGAATGGATTGCTGAACAAGAATCAAAAAAAGCTACCGTATTAGAAAGCAAAATTGCTGAATTAGAAGAAAAGGTTAAGTCAATTACTGAATCTAAAAAATAGATTTAATCTAAAAAAAAACATACTAAGCTGATGGGGTGTTTATATGTTCCACAGCTTTTTTGTTGCCTTATTTGAATAAAAAATATTAAAGTATTTACATAAAAAAAGCGGAATTAATTCCGCTTTTGTTTTTAATAAACTTTATAATATTATGATAAAGTTATTTTTTTATTCTTTTTACTAAAACTAATTTTTATGGTGTCACCCTCTTTGTATTCACCATTTAGTATTGCATCAGTCATTGGGTCTTCGATGTGCCTTTGTATTGCTCTAGCTAATGGCCTTGCACCGTAAGCCTCATCATATCCCTGTTCTGAAACATAATCCACCGCACTTTTGTTTATTTTAATGCTGTAACCTATTTCTGAAACCCTTTCTTTTAATTTATCTAATTCGTTATATATTATAACGTTTATGTCATCCTTTTTAAGGCTATTAAAAATTATAGTTTCATCAATTCTATTAAGAAATTCTGGTTTAAATTTCTTTTTAAGTGCTTTTTGAATTATAGCCCTAGATTTTTCTTCTTCATTTGCTATTGCGGCTCCAGTTTTGAACCCCATATCTTTACCAAAATTATTTATTTCAACAACACCAACATTAGACGTCATTATAATTAAAGTATTTTTAAAGTTTATTTTTCTACCCAAACCATCGGTCAATGTTCCTTCATCTAGAAGTTGTAATAACATATTGAACACATCTGGGTGTGCTTTCTCTATTTCATCAAATAAAACAACACTATATGGTTTTCTCCTTACTTTTTCAGTCAACTGACCCCCTTCTTCATATCCAACATACCCAGGTGGTGGCCCAACCAGTCTTGATACTGAGTGTTTTTCCATGTACTCTGACATATCCATTCTAACTATTGCATCTGAGTCACCAAATATTTGCTCGGCCAATAGTTTGGATAAATATGTTTTACCAACACCTGTTGGCCCTAAAAATATAAAAGACCCAATTGGCTTTGATTTATCTTTAATACCCAACCTATTTCGTTTTATGGATTTAGTTACCTTTTCAACTGCATCGTCTTGACCAATAACCCTACCTTTCAACTCTTCATTCATTGACATTAACTTTTTGGTTTCTTGTGAAGAAATCTTATTTACTGGAATACCAGTCATCATAGAGACCACCTGGCAAACAAGGTCGACATCTACTATTGTTCTTTTTTTATCTAATGAGTTTAACCAATCAGCCTTTGCCGATTCTAATTCTTCGTTTACTTTTCTTTCTGAATCTCTAAGCTTTGCAGCCTCCTCATATCTTTGTTGTTTAACCACAGATATCTTATCTATATTAATCTTTTCCTTTTCTTCTTCTAGTTTTTTAATGTTTTCTGGCACATCTATTTCAATATTAGTTGTTGAGCCAGCTTCATCTAAAACATCTATTGCCTTATCTGGCATGGCTCTATCTGATATATATCTATCTGCCATTTTAACACACTCTTCTATAGATTCTTTAGTGTATATAACTCTATGATGGTCTTCGTATTTTTCTTTTATGTTATTTAATATAGTGATAGTTTCATCATTAGTTGGTTCATCGACCAAAACCTGTTGAAATCTTCTTGTTAAGGCCCCGTCTTTTTCAACGTTTTCTCTAAACTCGTCCAGTGTTGTCGCCCCTATTATTTGTATTTCACCTCTTGCTAGAGCTGGTTTAAATATGTTTGCTGCATCCATGCCGCCAGATGCATTTCCAGCACCAATTATTGTGTGTAATTCATCTATGAATAAAATAACGTTTGGGTTTACTTTTAATTCTTCCAATATGGCTTTCATTCTTTCCTCAAATTGACCCCTGTATTTTGTCCCAGCAACAATTGATGATAAATCCAGTGAGTATAATTTTTTATCCAAAATAACTCTTGGGGCTTTACCCTCTTTTATTAAACTAGCTAGTCCCTCAACAATAGCTGTTTTTCCAACTCCAGGCTCACCGATTAAAACTGGGTTATTCTTTTTTCTTCTAGATAAAATCTGGGAAACACGCTTTATTTCGTCTTTTCTACCAACAACTGGGTCTAATAGACCATCTTCAGCACACTTAGATATATCTCTACAGAAGTTATCTAATATTGGTGTCTTGGTATTATATTTTTTTCCCTTTTTTTTCTGCTTATTTTTATCACTAAATAGCCCACTACCATCTTCTTCGTCATCCATGAAAGAGGCTCTAATTTGCTCGTCTAAAGTCTTTTTATTTTTTTTCGGCTCTACATTTCCTAAATTCATAAGTTTTTCATTAAAATTATTATATGTTATATTAAATTTATTTAATAATTTATTTAAATTTAATTTTCTATTATTTAATATGGCCAGCATTAAATGTGCTGTATCTATTACATGGTCATTTAAATTATCGCTTTCTAACTCAACTGATTTTAATATTTTTTGAGTTTCTTCACTAAATGGTAATCTAAGCCGTCTACTTTGAGTTGTAATTATGTTTATATTCGAGTTTCTAGTGTATTCTGAAATTAAGTCATATAGCTCATTTAAATCAACATTCATTTCTATTAAAATTTTAACACACCTGTTGTTACCATTGCTTATGGTCGATAAAAGTATGTGTTCTGGCCTGACAACTTTATCATCATATGATTTTGCCTCCTCCTGAGCCTTATTCATGACTTTTTTTAACTTAGGTACTATTTCTTTTTTCATAGATAAATTATTTAAGTCAAATATATAACTTTATTCTTTAAAAATCAACTATTGATTTTATTATAAATATTCTTTATATTTAGTTAAGTTAATAAATAAACAAAATATATGCAAGGAGCACCGATTTTTGGTAAAATAGAGTTATTAATTAAAGATAAGGGTGGAATTAATAAAGAAGAGTACTATGATTCTGGTATGGTAATTACTGGGAATTATATCATTATTGTTGTCAATGAAAGAGATGATGTTGAGACAACAAATTCAAGTACTGGAATAATATATAAAATGGAAGACATAAAGTCTTACAGAACGCACGCAAAATAAAAATTATGATTTTAGAAAGAGTAGAAAAAGATAATTTGGTAAATGTTATTTACGAGTCATCAAATATCGTAGCATCAACTTATGATAAAGCAAGGGGGGATTTAAATGTTATATTTAAGAATGGGGGTAGTTATACCTACCAAAATGTTCCGTCTACAGATTATTTTAGATTTGAGACCGCTGATAGTCAGGGTAAAGAAATTAATAAGACAATTAAAAAATATTCATTTTTAAAACATGAGAAAGTTAATACTGACGATGTAATTAAAAAAATAAAGACCCTTAAAAACGATGAAATTAAATCTTTAGAAGTCGGTCTTGTGTCTTTAATGAAGAAAACAATAGATGATTACGAATCAAATGTTAAATTAGTTGACCATGACATAGAAAAACTTAATAAAATGATTAATTTATTAATTAACGCTAAAAAATAAATTTATGGAAGATATTAACGAAGAGGCCAGGATAAAAATTGAGGATTTAAGAAAAAAATACGTAATATCAGATGAGGATTTAAAACTATATAAATCACAAAAGCTTTTAAAATCTTTTAAAGGTGTTACTAATTTGATGCGAAGTGAAGGGCTATACAAAACATTTAAAGGGGATTTACACTTTGAAGATATTGATGATGAAGAGTTTCATAAACTAAGGGGTTATTTAATTCAACACATTGATTTAATGGAGTTTTATTTAAAAAATCAAATTAATAAATTAGAAAAAAATATTGATGACTATGATACAGACCAAGATTAAAAGTATGAACATAGATGAACAATACTTATCTATTGCTAAATTAATATTGGATGAGGGTATTAATAAAGAAGATAGGACTGGTACTGGTACTAAATCAATATTTTCTGCACAGGTGGTTCATAATATGTCTGAAGGGTTTCCTTTACTAACAACCAAAAAAATGTATTGGAAAGGAATTGTAACAGAATTGTTATGGTTCTTACGTGGTGATACAAACATCAAATATCTTGTTGATAATGATTGTCATATTTGGGATGGGGACGCTTATAAGAGCTATAAAGTATGGGCTGATGATTTATCTAAAACCCATATGTATTTACCTTACACAAAAGAACAATTTATTGAGAAAATCAAAACAGATGATGAGTTCGCAAAGAAGTGGGGTGAATTAGGTCCAGTATATGGTAAGCAATGGAGAGATTGGGGTGGTTATTTTTCAAACGGTCACTGGAATGGTCAAAATAATAGTACAGGTTTACATATTGGTGGGGTGGACCAAATCCAAAACCTAATAGATTCGCTTAAAACAAATCCAGATAGTAGACGATTAATGGTTAACGCTTGGAATGTTGGTGAATTAGACCACATGACACTTCCCCCTTGTCATTGGGCATTTGAGTTGTATACTGAAGAAACTGATTTAGGTAAAAGAAGGTTATCACTTAAGTGGCATCAACGAAGCGTTGATTTGCCATTAGGACTACCTTTTAATATTGCCTCATATGCTTTGTTATTGGAGATACTGGCCAAAGAGGTTAATATGATACCAGGTACGTTGATTGGTGATTTAACAAATGTTCACATATATAATGACCAGATTGTAGGTATATTAGAACAACTTAATGCGAACCCATACAAATATGATTACCCAAATTTAGTTATTGGTGATAACGCAACTTGGGGTAATGATTTTTTAGTGTCTGATTTTCAACTTATAGGGTATAACAGTTACCCAAAAATTAAAATACCACTCAGTAATTAAAAATTTTAAAAGTAATGATTATTAATATAATATTATTCATACTCGGTTTATTTTTATTTCATACCTATGTTTATCCCATCATAGATGGTTTCATAGACGGATATAGGGATGCCAAAAACGGAAGACCGTATAATGATAAAGAAGAAGAATAGTTACTAATTTAATACACTTAAACTTTAACTACATTAATAAATTAACGATATCTACATTATTAAAAAGCGCTAATAAAATTATAAATAAAGGCAGATAAATGTCTTTTTTTTCTTTTCTTGGTATATTTATAATAAAAAAGAAACTAATTAGTTTATGGCAGTTAATAGAAGAATAGCTTCAGTAATAAGGCGTTGGGATAATGCTGATTTCAATGAGCACAAATATACTATAGTATATGCTAGTAGGGATTCAGAAGCAATCATCAATGGTGAAGAGGTTTTTTTAGTTGCTACAACTCAATTAGATTTTAATGTTAGTAGTATTAGTGCTAACACAAATAATGTATATGTGTTAGGTGATAACTCTAATGTTG